>Ga0180432_10002109_pt1 | contig 30273 bp, 41 predicted proteins | sample SS_ome_10_FD_132414 | JGI IMG/M metagenome (GOLD analysis project Ga0180432, IMG submission 132414) | Hypersaline lake sediment archaeal communities from the Salton Sea, California, USA - SS_1_MS_2 metaG | ecosystem: Environmental > Aquatic > Non-marine Saline and Alkaline > Hypersaline >...
CGGTATTGAATTGGACATCGTGGACTTTGTGTCCGAGGAAGAACCACATGCCGAGGTCGTGGCCACGAGCCTGCTTCCCGGTAACAAGGCCGTGGCTCTGGTCAAGCATCCGCCGAACAGACGCCTAGTTATCAGGCCCATCGTCACCATCACCTACGCTGAGGGCGAGGCCCCTGCGTTCCTCAAGGCTAAGCCACATGCTCATAAGGAGCTGGAAACGTTGCTGACCAAAACCTTCCGGACCCAGGTCGAGGACGGGGCCCAGGTCGAGGTCAATGTGCTGTTCAGCGACGACATCTTGTACACCAAACTCAAGTAACTGCGTCCCTTCGGTAAAGACCTTCCACACAATTGTCAAAAGAGGATGAGCCATGAACGGCGAACGTGCAACTCTGTCTCCTCACATCTTGACCGAGCTTGGGCTCCCGACCGACATCCAGTGTAGTGAGGACGGAAGTTGCTTGAGCGACCAATGTCCGTACTACGAGGTGGTCACCAATTCCGTGTCTCTCTGTGTGGTTCCTGGACAGGGCACGACCGCGGTTCTCGGACCTTGTACTGTTGTGCTTCAAGCTGCCCTCAAGTTGCTGAAAACCCGGACCCTGAAGCCGGAGCCCAATGACTCCATTCTCGTGATGGACGTGGACAGCGGTCGAAGTTTGTGGTTGGACACGAAGACCGCAACAGATCCCGAACGCAGAAGGAACGCCTTCATGCTGGCGGCTCGAAGCCTCGACGTTCCTTTGTGGCAGACCCAACCGTTCTTGCAGTGGAGCCGGGAAGAAGACGGTGGGTTCCTGGTCAATGACGTGTTATGGTCGAGATACGGCCAGGGCAGCACGCTGAAGGAAGCTGCTGCCGCGTGCTTGGCCCAGATCGACGATTACGCGGACGAGATCGTAGGCAGTGCTCTGCTTTCCTCCAGGTTGGCGGGTGAAGCCGCGTGCCTGGATCGGGCGTGGGTCGGAAACGAGGTCGTGGACGGGGACCCAGATACCAGAACACCAGTTCTGCCTCTGCACGAAGCCCAGGATGAGGACCCGGACCTCGAACCCTACAAGAAGGTCATCAACGAACTGATACCGTGGTTGACAGCAGCTTACGTCAACCCCCACGTACTGCCTAAGCCCTACGAAGCTCGGTTCGAAGACGATGTTGTGGAGTTCCGGTCCGGAACCGTGTCCTACGTAATGAAGACCGAGGAGTTCGGGCGCCGTCTTCTGGGCCTCGATTATGTCTTCGACCTCACGGCAGAAAACACAACACGGCCCGGCTACAACGAATGGTCCAATATCTGGACCCAGGTCCTGGACAAGTGCGAGAAGATCAGTGGCAGGTTTTTATCCGGGGACCCGGAGCCCGGGGACCAAGAGTAGGAGTAGGAGAATGACCAAGGAATACACTATCGAGATCCGAACAGACGACCCGAGGCCCTGGACGCGTGTCGTGGCCACTCGGCACGAAGAGCATCAAGACCGGATGGTCGTTGATGAGATGTGTAAAAACAGACACGAAGCGTTCAAGACGGCCGAGACCTTTTTAGGCCGGTTGGCGAACAAAACGAAGAAGGCGTAACCAGATGAAAGAAGCAAGGAGAAAGCAGGGAAGGGGGCGACTCAAAGCCCCCTTTCCGTGGTTTGGAGGCAAGGCGCGTGTAGCGGATTTGGTGTGGGATCGCTTCGGCAACGTCCCGAACTACGTGGAGCCGTTCGCCGGAAGCCTGGCCACGCTACTCAAACGACCGGAGGACCACAGACACGGTGAAGACCTGTATGGTATTTGGCCCACGGAGACCGTCAACGACCTAGACGGGTTCATCAGCAACTTCTGGCGCGCTGTCAAGGACGACCCGCAAGCAGTTATCGAACACGCCGATTCTCCGGTTAACGAGAACGATCTGCACGCACGTCACGCGTGGCTCGTGTCCCGGAGACAGAAGCTCACGAGGAAGCTGGAGGGAGACCCTGATTTCTACAGCGCGAAGATAGCAGGTTGGTGGGTGTGGGGAGTGAGCTGCTGGATCGGGTCCGGGTTCTGTTCGGGTAAAGGCGGCTGGACGGTCGAGAACGGGGAGCTGGTGCCTCGTAAACAACTGCCTAAAAAATGGCGGACCAAGGACCAGGTGTCTGTTGGGCGCCAACGTCCCGACGTTGGCGACGCCGGAAAAGGCGTACACCGAAAACGTCTAGCAGTAGGAGACAAAGGGATCGGAGTTCACAAACAACGACCCAAGCTCGGAAAACTGAAAGACGTGTCCACGGGCTTCGACCTTCCTCCGCTCCTAGCATGGTTCGAGGAGTTGTCTGATAGACTGCGTCGGGTCCGCGTCTGCTCCGGTGACTGGACCCGAGTGCTTGGTTACTCACCTACAACACACATGGGACTGACGGGCGTCTTCCTCGACCCACCGTACGAGCTGAAGACCCGAAGGGACGTCTACTCCGTGGACGAAGCTGGAATAGCGGAAGATGTTAGGGCCTGGGCCCTTGAGCACGGTGACGACCCGAAGATGCGGATCGCGCTCTGCGGTTACGAGGGTGAACATGAGATGCCGGACAGTTGGGAGACCGTGGCCTGGAGGGGAGGCGGTTACGGCAACCAGGCAAAGAACAACACCCGCGGAAAGAAGAACACGTACAAGGAACGTATCTGGTTCAGTCCCCACTGCCTGCGTCCCCAGGACCAGGACTCTGGTCAAGAGCCCTCGGGTTTAAAGTCTCCGTGGAAGCTGTCGGGCTAAAGACCCTTAACAAACACGTGCAAAAACAAGGAGCCTAAATGTCCTCCATCTTCAAGATCCTTACGGTGGGTCCTCGATCTCAAACGCCTATCTACGTGATTGTCGACGCCGACGACCCCGGCAACCACCTGTACGCGGTTGGTGATGGCGGACAGATAACTGACCGCTTCTACTCGAAACAAGAAGCTGGTGACGTGTTCAAGGCCTGGCGGGCCAAGACCCCACTTCGGAAGAAGATTCGGTCCCGGGGTCGGGTCAAGACCTTCTTGGGCAAAGGTTGGAAAAAAGATCGCAGTGAGTACTTGCGTCCCGACGGAAGCCCTGATATCGTGGACGAGCTGGGTAAGCAGCAGGAGATCGAGCCCGTGCCGAACGCGGCCGACTTTCGTAGGTTCTTTGGCAGGGCTCCGGGGAAGCTGGAGTCGAAGGAGTGGGTAATTGTTCCATCAAGAACATGGCAGGGCGCACAGCGACTGTACATCAAAGCCAACCCCAGTGCGAAGAGCGGTGGTTCCGACCAGTTTTACGCTCGAAACCTACACACGGAACTTCTACTTCTGGCCAAGAAGATCATGGGCTGGCCCCAGGCATCCGGCGTTCACGTCCGGGACCTTCCGACCAAAAGCAACATTGGGAGCATCATGAAGAAGCTGGACAGTTACCTACCCGAAGACCTGGCGTCAAAGCTCCGAACCTCGTCCCTCGACGAGTTCTGTGAACTGGTGCTGGGGGCTTTGGACGACGACCTGGTCACGCTCATGACCGACGTCTACAAGACGGTCGAGGAGACCGAGGCCGATGTCACCACCGCGGTCCGGATCTTCAAGTTCCTCATGGGCCAAACGCTCAAACAGCAGGATGTTCGGGCCTGGATCAAGAAAAACGTGCCCCAGACCAAGTTCCACCCGACGTTCCTCAAGGCGTTTTGGGCCTTTGTCAAGATCCTTCGTACCAAGAAAGTTAAGAAGAACCCGGAGTTCACCGAGGCCAAGCAGAACCTGCTCACGGTCGTTCAGAGCTACCTCAAGTCCCAAGGCGAACGTCTCGAAGACCCGTACAAGAAGTACACGGTCAAGAAGCTCGAAGAGAAGATCCACAAGGACGTGGCGGGCCCCGAGACCAAAGCCAAGACCAAAAAGCCCAAAGCCAAGGCCAAGAAGCTGGTACGTAAGGAGAAGCTGGCTCCCGTTCCCGAACCGAAGCCGGATGAGGCAGAGGAGCCCGCGGTTGTCGACCCTCTGACTCGAACCGACAAACCCGGACCGCGGGTTCCGAGTACACCTCTCGTACCCATCGTTCCCGATGAGGTAGAGGACCCGATGACGGGGCCCGGGTACGACGACGGGGGCGTAGCTGACGGGGACGCCAAGGACGGCTTCAAGATGGAGCCCAGTCCCGAGGAGCCCCCCGAGGAGAAGGCCAGACCCGTGTTCCTGGACGACGAAGCCAAGGCCGTGCAGAAGCAAGCGCTCTTGGACGATGAGCAGGCAGCCGCCACCGTGGCCATGGGTAAAGTGTGCATCGCAGCCGGAGCCGGATCGGGTAAGTGCGTGACCGGGGACACTCTGGTCACAACCACGTCAGGTGTCAAACGCATCGACGCATGCTCCGGTGATGACCTCTTGGTGTCGGTTGATGCCGAAACCCTGGCCGTGTCCACGGAGAAAGCTACGTGGTTGGACATGGGCGTGTCTCCTGTGTTGGAGCTAGAGACAGAGTCAGGTATCAAACTTCGAGCCACCCCCGAGCATCCTCTTCTGACGTGGAAGGACGAGAAAGCCGTCTGGACCAAGTTAGAAGATATGACGACGGAGGACAGGGTCTTTGTGTTGATAGGACACGCGACACAGGAGTTCGGGAGTTCTTTCAACAAACACCCCGTAGGTGACTGTTTGCCTGGTCGTGCCGAAACTTACGCACAGTACACACTACAGTACCTTCTCGGTAGTGGGAGGATCGCCAAGCTCAGTATGACTGATGCCGAAACTCCTCATTTCACTTACGGTCAATTCGGAACTTCCTGCCCGGCAGATCGTAGGTTCCGCCTCGACCGTGTAGTCTCTATCAAAGACGCGGGTGAGCAACGGGTTTACGACTTCACGGTTCCAATGACCCACAGCTTCATCGCCAACAGCATCGTCAGCCACAACACCCGTGTACTCACAAGCCGCGTGAAATACTTCATCGACAAGGGCTACAAGCCGTCGCAGATCTTGACCACGACCTTCAGCCGTAAAGCTGCCGACGAGATGAACAAACGGCTCAAAGAGCAGTTCAACATCGACGACACGTTGACCGGCACCACACACTCCATCAGTGGTAAGATCATCCGGAAGTATCGACCTGAACTCATTGACGCCATGATGAAGGCTACAGGAGGTACCCCAGGTACCTTGATGAAGATGGCGATCAAGCAGATCGAGAAGCGCAAAAGCGAGAAGAGCAGAGGAAGCCAGTACAGCAAGTACAGTCCCTTCTGGAAGGACGCGGCGGGGCAGTGGTTCAACCTGGGTGAGAAGCCCTTCGACGAGAACGGTGAGGCCATTGGTGGTCGTCGTCTGTCCCGTGTCGTAGACCAGTTCAAGAACGAGGGCGTGGGCGTCAAGCGCGCGTGGAACCAAAACCGAGACCGTCAGAACGGTCTGCTCATGTACTACGGTGCTGCTGTTTATGGGGCTTATGAGTGGTTGAAGCGCAATGACCCGGCTATGGGTCCGTGCATGGACTTCACGGACTGGATCCTCGAAGCTCGGGCCATCCTCAAGAACAACCCGCAAGCTCTCGACGCCATGCAGAAGCAGTACAAGATCGTTATGGTTGACGAGGCCCAAGACCAAAACTCCATTCAAAACGAGCTGTTTGGTATGATCGGGGCCAAGGCAGATTCCTACGCTATGATCGGGGACGATAAGCAGGCCATCTATTCGTTTCGTGGGGCTAAGCCAGAACATTTTATTAATCTAAAAAATGAAGGATTCGACGTCAAGTCCATCACCACCAACTACCGGTCGGGCAAGGCCATCGTCGATGCGGCCAACAAGCTGATCGCCCACAACGGTGACCGACAGATTCCCATGACCTGCAACGCCAACGAGGTCCGAAAGGGTATGGGCTCCATTCGAGTCCAGACGACGCCCACCCATGAAGACGCAGCTGCCTTCACTTCAAGTGAAATCGCGGACGCGGTGAAGTCCGGGGCCTCGCCTTCTGACTACGGTATCGCAGTCAGAAACAACGCGGAGGCCGACGCCTACTGCCTGGGTCTCATGGCCCGTGGTATCCCCTTCAGGGCCAAGCTAGACTTCTTCAAGAAGCCTGCGGTCAAGGCCCTACTCGCGTGGATGAAGTTCAACCTGACGACGAACGAGAAGGAGATCAACGAGGCGGTGATGGAGGCGCACGTGGTTCCTGGGTTCAGGTTGAGCCGGGCGTTCATGTCTGGTTTGGCGCAGAAGTGCCCCCGTGGTCAGTCCTACTACGACTACCTGCGTTCAGGTGGTGGTTCCTACGGCGGAAAGTCATCGTGGCGGAACACCAAATACCAAGACCTCTACGTCATGGCCATCGACAAGATCAAGAGCCTGACAACAGCCAACACCATTGAAGTGGTGCAGGCTATCCTGGACATCAAGGGCGTTGACATGACGTTCCGTGAGTACCTGGTTGACCAGATCGACCCCGAGGACCTGGCCGAAGACGTGGGAGGTGATGTAAGTGCTGTGACCCCTGACATGGTGGAACAGGCTGCCATGGTTCCGGTCAAACCGGTCTTGGAGATGGCTGCCAGCTTCGAGGACCCGAAGAAGTTCTATCACTTCCTGCAGAAGATGCAGAGGGCCAACGACAAGAACTACCACGACGTCAAGAAAGAAGATCGGGAGCCTGCGGTACAGGTGACCACGGTCCACGGCTGGAAGGGTCTGGAAGCTCCTCACATGTATGTGAGTATGGCCGGAGGTACCTTCCCCAACTTCCGTTCGGACGCGGCGTACGAGAACGGAGATGAAACGGCTTACGACAGTGAAAGGCGTTTGGCCTATGTGGCCCTGACCCGTGGTGAGGACAGCGTCACGGTCATGAGCCCCGAGGAGAACTATCTGGGTAAGGAGGCCCCGAGGTCCAGGTTCATCGACGAGGCGTGTATCGGGATCGGGGACGCGGACGACGCGTTGCCCGACGACAAGACCAAGGAAGCAGCCACCGACGTCAAGCCCCCGAGGTCTTGGTCTAACCTCGTCGACCAGGTAAAGGCTTCGTACCTACAACCGGAAGGACTTGACCAATGATCGAAACCGACGTCGTTCCCCACGGCTCCACAGGCAGCACAAGCCACGTGGCCAAAATACCCCTGGACTTCGTGATTGACCTCACGGTCGTGACCCAGTGCCCGGAATGCGGTACGAAGTACGAGAAGGGCACGGACCATGAATGCGTCCCCGACAAATCTGAATAATCTACCTCCACCCTCTTCCCTCCCTGGTAAAGACACAGCAACTACAATCTAGGTTCCTTGTGTCAACTCCCTATCAGAGGAGGTGCTGATTTGCGCCAACACATTCGCCCACCGGGCACCAAACGCTTCTGCGTCGACTGTCCCCTTTTCCAAAGCACCCGAGAGTCCAAACACGGTCTCAGCTGGTGTGTGCCGACCGAGGTCAACACGGATCCCGAACAACGGACTGACGTCATGTTCATCGGAACGGCGCCCGGGTCCCACGAAGACGAAGAGGGCATGGTCTTCACCGGACCCACGGGCCACCTATTCCGGTCCGTACTCAATTCCGTTGTCCCGACGACCAAAGGCCTGGCCTTCACCAACCTGTTGAAGTGCGTGTACGGCAAGACCGTCTGGGAAAAGAACCCCGACGTTCCCGGCGCCCTCCGGCAGTGCAGCAAGCTGCTGAAGAACGAAATCAAGAAGCTGAACCCTAAGGTCATCGTGCTCATGGGCAACCATGCCCTTCACCACTTCTTCCCCAAGTCCGAGAACATCTTGGCTGCTCGTGGCCGTGTCCTCTCGGCAGAGTACGCGGGTGAGGAGCGGTTGTTTATCCCCACGATTCAACCGGCTGCCGCCCTGCGGTCGGAGAACCTGGTGTCTCCTCTCCGCACCGACATCAAGAAGGCCCTCACGCTCGCCAAGTCCGGACAAAAGGAGTTGCCATCCGGTAGGCCGATGAAGCCATATCGTGTGGTCGACACGATACCCAAGCTCAAGAAACTGATCCGAAAGATGTCGGCCCTGGGTCCCGAGGACTACGTGGCCATTGACTACGAGGGCCCGAACACGAACAAGGTCTACGACACCCACATCTCGACCGTGCAGTTCTGCTGGAGTCACGACCAGGCGTACGTGGTTCCCGTGGCCCACCCCGAGACCCCCTTCTCTCCTTCGGAGATCGCCCGAGTCAAGAGCGGTCTGAAATACATCTTCACGAACAAGAACTTCAAGTTTCGGGCGTGGCTGGCGCACAACGCCAAGTTCGAGCAGCTCCTGACCAAGGCCGACCTTGGAACCTGGATCACCAACCGTCCGGTCTTCGACACCATGGCCCTGGCCTTCCTCATGGACGAGAACCGTGTGTCGTTGAAGGGCTTTGCTCCTCTCAGCCTCAAGACCTTGGCCAAGGAGATCTTGGAGTATCACGACTACACCGAACGTGAAGTGCTGGAGGTCAGGACCAACATCGATGGTGCTCCAATCGAGGAGGTCTACGAGTACGGCTGTAAGGACGTCATCGTCACCTGGCGTATGCGGTATTACATCCTGAAGGACCACATAGAGGACATTGTCCGGCCTCACGTACTACCCCTCCTGGAGCATCTGTACTCCTTGGCCAGCTCGGCTTTCGCGCTGATCGAGCGTAGTGGGTTCTTGGTCGATATGTCCCAGCTGCGGGCCTTGCGTCGTAACGACTCAACCATTGTCGGACGAATGCGTGAGATCGAACGTGAGTTGGCGGAGCTTCCCGCGGTCATCGAGACGAACAAACGCATCGTCCGTGGCAAGTTCGGCAACGTCAAGTCGCCCTGGGGCAAAGTCTCGAACGTCTTCAGCCCGTCAAAGTCCGAACACCGGAAGGTGCTGATGTTCGACGTGTTGGGGCTGGCTCCTGTGTCCTACACGAAGGGCACCAAGCACTATCCCAAAGGCGACCCGAGACGGATGCCGACCACGGGCAAGGAGGTCTATGCCGAGTACAAGGACAGCGTTCCCTCGATTGCTTTGCTTGCGGAGTGGGCTGCTTTGCAGAAGCTGTCCTCAGCCTATCTGAGCCAGATCTTCAACTTTATGGTTCCGGGGGCTGTGGAGGACCACCAAGACGGGCGAATTCGTCCTTCCATTGGGGCTTTGGGTGTTGTGACCGGGCGTACCAACCAATTCAAGCCAAATCTCCAACAGATCCCGGGGCGTGGGGCTGCATCCAAGGCCATCAAGAACATATTCATCGTGGAAGACGGTCGGGTTCTGATCCAAGCCGACTACATGGCCAACGAGGTCAGGTGGTTGGGGATCGCGTCCGGGGACGCGACTCTGTCCAAGATGTTCCGCGACGGGTTCCGTTTGCGCAAGGAGTTCCGAAAAAACCCCACACCGGAGTTGGCTGCTCGCCTAGACGTCGAGGCCGATATTCACCGTCAGGTTGCTTCGCAGTTCTTCAACATTCCCATCGCGGACGTGCGAAAGGACGTGGAACGCTTCTACGCCAAATCCATCATCTTCGGTGCCATGTACGGACGGAGCACGGGGTCCATCAGCCGACAGATCGGCGTCGACTACAAGGAAGGAGAGAAGCTGGTTGCCAAGTTGTGGGACCGCTTCCCAGACGCCCACAAATGGCTCACAGAGCAGCCGCGTTTTGCGCAGCAGCACGGCTTCGTCTTGTCGCCAATCGGACGCCCACGTCGACTACCCGCCTTCTGGACGGGGAACGAGCAGCTTATCGCCCGGGCCGGACGTCTGGCCCAAAACTCCCCCATTCAGGGTGTGGCTTCTGACGCCACGATCATTGGGTGTGGATTATTTGCTAAATGGTTGTGGGACAACCCCGATAAAGACTGGAAGCTGATCAACATGGTCCATGACAGCTTCATGATCGACGCGCCCATGGAGGACATGTTTGACGTGGTTGCGTTGATGGAGGAGATGTTCACCAACGGCGTCATGGACTACATGTCGGAGCATCTCGGGTGCTCCTTCAACTGTCCTCTGGAGATCGACTTTGAAATCGGGTTGAAGTGGGGATCCTTACAAAAGTGGGACTTCAACCCAGCTGAACTACAACGAATCTACAACGAACTGAGGAGTGCGGCATGACCGAAGGCAACAAGATAGAACGACATCTCCTGGAGCTACACAAGGCTCTGGATCTGCTCGGCGAACAGAAATACAAGCCCGTGGACGTGACGCTCATGGACGGCAGCCTACGTAAGAACGTTCTGGTCCCCAGTTGGTGGAGTCAGATGCAAGCCGACACCGCTGTCAGCCACTATTGCCAAGGAACCGAGAACATGCGGGACGTGTTCCACCGTGTTGCCACGTGGGTAGCCGGGTGCGTAGATTCCAAGCTGCTGCCGGATCGGGCCCTGGTCTTCGAGTGCATCAACAGCGTTATGTATTGGGGCCTGGGCATCTTCAACAGCCCCATGCAGTACAACGCCGGGATCCAGGACCGGCCCCAGGTCTCTGCTTGTTTCATCTCTAGCGTTCAGGACTCCATGGAATCGATCATGGACTGGGCGCGCAGAGAGTCTGTGATCTTCAAAGGCGGATCGGGCTCCGGTTGCAACCCGAGCACGCTGCGGGGTTGCGGGGAACCTCTATCGAGAAAGGGCGTGTCGACCGGAGCCCTGTCCTTCATCAAGGCCCTGGACGGACTCGCCGGAACCATCAAGTCCGGAGGCCGTAACCGAAGAGCTGCGAGGATGGTGGTGTTGGACCACAAACACCCAGACATCATGGAGTTCATCCAGTGTAAGGCCGAGGAGGAGAAGAAGGCCGCTGCACTCATGCGTGTCGGTTACTCCTCGGATGAGGCCCGGGCCGCCATCGACTTTCAGAACGGCAACCACTCGGTCCGTCTCACAGACCAATTCATGCAGCAGGTGAAGACCTGGAAGGAGCATGGACGGGACGGTACCGTGCTTCTGGAGTGGCGCGGACAGCACTCTAAGGACATGCAGCGGAAGACCGTTGCCGTCAGCACCATGTGGCAAGCGATCTGCGAAGCCACATGGGCGTGCGGTGACCCCGGTCTCCACTTCCAGGACCGGATCAACGACCGTCGTACCACGGTCAAGGAAATCAGAGCATCTAATCCATGCTCGGAATTCGTTTTCAAGGACAACAGTGCCTGCAACCTAGCTTCCTTGAACCTGATCCGGATCTGGCGTCTGTCCGAAATCTTCGTCAAGAACCCGAACCCCTCGGTACGGTTCCTCAAGGGAGTGAAGCTCCTGACCACGCTGTTCATCGTCTGTCAGGACGCGGTCATCGACCACGCGTCGTACCCGACCCCGGAGATAGAGGAAGTCTCTAGAGAGCACCGACCACTGGGCCTGAACTTCACGAACCTCGGAGCCTGGCTCATGTCCATGGGTCTGCCCTATGGAAGCACTAGGGCACAGGATCACGTCGAGAACCTGGTGCACCTCATGACCAAACGTGCGTGGGAAACTTCCCACGAACTGGGAGCGGCTCTCGGTACGAGGATCGGTGCCGAAGACATGAAAATGCTTCGGACCGAGGTCACCCGGATCTTGGGACCCGGAACCGATCCCGACAATAACGGTCTTAGGAAGATCTACCCTCGGAACTCCCAGGTCACACTTTCCGCTCCTACGGGCTGTTTGGTTGGTGACACCCCCGTGTTGACGTCGGAAGGGCTTCTCCCAATTCAAGATCTTGGAAACGTGGAAGGCCCTCAGTGGCAAGATCATCACATAAAAGTCAAACAGGAAAAGACTGTCGAGAGCAGTACCAAGTTCTTCGTCAACGGCCTCGACGACGTGATCACTGTACGTACACAAGCCGGGCATGAGATTACTGGGACGACTAAGCACAAGCTCCGGGTCATTGACGTCAAGGGCAACTACGTTTGGAAAATGTTGAGGGATATCACACCCGACGACACTGCGGTCATGGTGCTTGGAGGTCACGAGGATTTGATAGAATCCGACAAAGAGTGGCCTCTCAGTTCTGTTACAAAAAATCAGCACCACGCGGCCAAGACCATCACTACACCAAAGACATGCAACCCAAAGTTTGCGGAGCTTCTAGGCTTCTATCAAGGAAACGGGACAATTGACGCACGCCACGGCCTACGTTTGTTCGTGTGTGATCGAGATCAAGACGTCGTGGATGCGTTAACGGAAACCGTCCGCAAAGTGTTCGACATCGAGAGCAAAGAAGACGAAAGCCCTGGAGTAACGGGGGTCCGTTCACACTCCATACATCTCTACCATTGGTGGGAAGAAAACGGGCTTAGGAAGCCTTCCGGTAACCACGGAAAGGGTGCAGCAGGTGCGTTTATTCCAGATCAAGTTCTCAGATCCGGATCCGTTGTGCTGGGTGCCTTTCTGCGGGGGTTGTTCGAAAGCGATGGTACCATCAATCTCCAAAAACAGAACCCGACGGTGGAGTTTTCAACCGTGAGTCCGCGTCTGTGCTCGATGGTCTTTGCGGCACTGTGGGCACTGGGAATTCCGGCCAAAAAAACCACGCAAGCTCCCAGCAAAGGACATCTAGGAAAACGTACGATCTTACGCATTCGGATTTCTGGACGACGTGCGTGTAGAGATTTCCAGAAGCGTATTGGGTTTATGTCCAAACGTAAAAGCTCCCTACTTACCGAAGGTGTGAACCAAGAGTCTAGTAGGACCGGACAGTGTAGATACTACGAAACGATCAAAAACCAGGCCCTAGTTGACGACCTGTACGTTCACGCCTCCGGTCTCCCGGAGGTGCGTCGAGACATCTACCCTCGGAAGAACCAAGCGCGTTTCTCTTGTGTGTGGGCGTCTGATTACTCAGACAAGTACCCAGACAAGTTTAAAGATTCTAAGTGGGTACAAATCTCGAATCAGTGCTCGTTGGAAGACGGCGTGTACTTCTCAAAGGTGGTGGATGTTTCTAACAGTGCTGAGAAGCACCTCACCTACGATATCTCCGTCCCGGAGAACAACTGCTATGTTGCCAACGGGTTTGTTTCACACAACACGATCAGTTTTGTCCTGGGGTACGAGTCGACAGGTATCGAGCCCCTGTACTCCCTCGTCAGCCAGAAGACGTTGGTTGGCGGTAAGGTCGACATTCAGATGCCGGTTCGGGCCATCCTTGATGGGCTGCTTTCTTTGAACGGTTTGAAAGACCCTGTTGTAAACAAGTACCTGCAAGATTCTCTTATGGACGGATCGGATGAACTGTCCAACGATGCCAAGGAAGACATACTTCAACACATCAAGAACCTGCCGGACGAGCACAAGGCGGTGTTTGCCTGCGCGATGGCGAACCCGGTGCTTGGTATTCCGGCGCTCACGGCACAGGACCACCTCGGTATCATGGCAGCTGCCCAGAAGTCGTTGAGTGGGGCAATCAGCAAGACCGTCAACCTGCCGGAAGACGCAACGGTCGAGGACATCTCGAACACGTACATCCAGAGCTGGGACCTGGGTCTGAAAGCAGTGGCCGTATACCGAGACAAGAGCAAGGTCTACCAACCGGTCATTACCTTGGGTTCTGATACCGAGGACCGGGAAACAGACACGGATCAAGTAGAGAAGTGCTCGGAAACAGACATGGAGTACGACGACATCTACTACGACAACCCGAGAGAAGCGGTGGAGATCCTACGCCGGAAAATGCCTCGAACACGTCCAGGCAACATCCACAAGATCCAGATCGGCAACTTCGAGGGCTACGTAATCGTGGGCGTACACCCAGAGACCTTGAAGGTGCTGGAGGTCTTCATCGAGACCGGGAAGTCGGGATCCATGGTCAACGGCTTCGCCACGGCCTTCGCCACAACGTTGTCCGTGGCCCTACAGTACAACATTCCTCTGGAGATCTTCGTCGAGAAGTTCAAGGGCACGAGCTTCCCACCCCAGGGCTTCACCGGGGACCCGGACCTGCCCTACTGCCACAGCATCATCGACTACGTGGTTCACATTCTAGAGCAAGAGCAGAAGACCATCGACGAGCTGGACCCGGCTACGCTCAAGGCCCCTGACAAGGCTCAGGAACCAGGTCCCGAGTCCGAAGACCACGAACCTTCTCCAGAGGAAGACGAGGACCAGGATCATTCCCTCCTCTCTTCTATTCTCTCGGCTCCCCCTGACGGGAAGCCCTGTCCTAAGTGCGGTACGCCCTTGATCCCCGACGGGAAGTGTGGGTACTGTACCTCCTGTAAACAAAGTCCGGACGGCTGTTCGGCGTAAACACGCGGCGTAAACACGTGTAAGGAGATCTGAAAATGGCTAAGATCAAGCTCTGCTACAACGACTGTTGCCCCACGCTAGAGCCTCTCACGGAGAAGAGGACAGAAGAACTCGGGTTCTATGACGACGACGACCCTCTTGCGCAATCCAAGGTAGTTGATGGTTGGTTCGTTATAGAGGACGATCTGGGTAACGCGGTCGTACTACACGAAGAGCACATCGAGTTCCTCCAGAATCTCAAAGAACTACCTACGACCGACAAGCCTGTCGACATCGCCTAAAGCCCCCAACACCGAAAAATCTATTGACAGTCATCTGTGCTATGCTACAGTACACCACAGCACAGATCCGTAATCGTCTCAACAGGAGTAACCGTATCATGGGTAACAATACGTACAACGGGGTAGACACGTCCAAGGACTACTTCACCACCAACGACCTGGCCAAGATCTGTGGCGTGAACATCGCCTCGATCAAGAACTGGGTGAAAGCCGGTAAGTTCGGGACCGGGGGAACCTTCCGGACGCCTGGTGGTCACCTGCGCATCCGTCGGTCCGCGGCCCAGGACTTCATGCGAAGACACCCGTTCGCACCCAACGCCTTCAACAGCCACAAGATCCTGTTCGTCACCAAAGAGCCCGACAAGCTGGAGTCCGCCGTGACCAAGGTCCGAGAGCACACAGGACACGAGACGATTACCGGCTTTAGGCTCAAGGACGCTTTGCCCTTCATCCTCGACCCCAACCAGTCCGTGACCATCGTCATCGACTACGATACGATGTTCGACTTCTACCAACAGAACCCGAACGCCGGAATGCTGTCCTACGTCCAGGACAGCGTCGCGGACGTCATCGTCTACCACAAACACGAGGTCCCGAACATGAAGGTGTTTGGTACCTCGTTCCTCTACGTCCGTAAAGAGTTCCGTTACACGAACCTTCTGGACGCCATCGACGCACTCATCAAAGGAGCATAGAACCATGAGTAGGGAACAAGAAGCAGGGAAAGCCTGGACCGATTTCTTCTTCAAAATCTTCAAGAGTCCCGGTCGGCTCTTTATCGTGATCCTACTACTAGTGGGGTTGGGTTGGGGAGCCAAGGTCCTCTTCATGCCTGTCCAGACCGCGACCGACATCATGGAGAAGACGCTGGACGCAGACAACGTTATCTACAACTACGAGTGGTTCAAGCAGACCTACGAAGACGTTGGGGCCCTAGACCTGCAGATCAAGACCGCCCAAGAGTCCCAGGACTCCTACGTCAAGATCTGCGGTGACAAGGCAACGTGGGGCTTTGCCGAAAAGACGGAGGTCGCGCGTCTTAACGGCGTTGTACTCGGTCTCAAAAACCAGAGGTCTGCGGTCGTGGCCGAGTACAACGCCAAGAGCAAAATGGCGAACAGAAGCATTTTCAAGTCCGGTGACCTGCCGGAACAACTTCAATAAAGGGAGAAGATCATGAGAATGATCTATCGTTGGTTCTGGTATCTGACTGTGGTCATGTTGGCTGCGTTCGTTGGGTGTGACACCAAATCGAAAGCAGACGCGGCGGATAAGACCCAGGCAATGGAGGCCAGTTTCACGGAGCAGCAGCAACAGACCTTGGTCAAGGTCGTGTCGCCCCCGAAGCTCAGCTTCTCGCTCGAACGGACCAACCTCAAGGAGCGTCTCGTCAGGTTCAACGACCCAAACAAGGTCAGCTACATCTACCTCATCAACTTCGGAAAGGTGATGGGCTTCTACCCGATCAAAGGCAAGGTCAGCAGCGTCAACAGCAAACTGACGACGGGTGAGCAAGTGGTCTACGACCCGTTCTGTGATAGTTACGGAGGGGCCGTGTCCTGCGGCAAGACCGTGGAGAGCCCGCAGTTGGATGGCAGCTACGGGACGAATGGTGACGCTATCTTCTTCTTCACGACGGAGAACGTGTACGTCGAGTGGAAGGGTGATTACATGTTGGTCGACCAACCTCTCCAGATGGCCACGCCTCCGGCTCTCATCTACACGAAGAACATCGACGGACCCAAAGCCCCGGCAGAAAAGCCTTAAAAGGAAAGACAGCACATCCAAACCGTATCAAGAACAAGGATATACCATGCTTTCATCGTTGGTACACAAACACAAACACCGCATTTTGACCACAGACGAAGTGGTCAAGGTTTTAGGTATCCAACCGCCAAGCGTCTATGCACTGATCAAGAAAGGCCTCATTGTGCCCGACCCGTCGGTCGAGGTCCGACCTCGTCGGTTTGCGGTTCGAGTTCTCGACCTTGGTATCTACCTCATCACGTACATGACGATGTACAAGGAAGGCAACCGAACCCGAAACTACGCAGATAAGTACGACAGACTGATCACGCTTCTCAAAACGACGTCGTCCGTGGAGTCCAAGGACACGGAACTGACACCTGGGTCCGAATCTGGGTCAGATGCCGAAGTCGAACAGACCCCAACCAAGACACAGCTCCGGCAGCTAGGCAAGGACGTACCGATCCCCGACGGTCCGGACCCAAGCACTCTGGAGAAGATCCCCCTTCCCGACGAGGGAATGTTCGACGAGTCCTTGGTCACGTTGGACGTCGACAGCTTCACGTCCCTGTGTCCGGTGACAGGACAACCGGACCACGGACGGTTGACGATCACGTACGAGCCTTGTGGCTCCCTTATTGAGACCAAGAGCCTCAAGCTCTACCTCCAGTCCTACCGCAACACCCAGATCTTTGTCGAGATCGCCATGGAGCAGATCGTTCGACACCTGATGTCGGTCTTCGGTGGGTACATCAGGCTCGACGCGGAGTTCGGGCCACGAGGTGGCATAGGTATGAAGTTCCACGTGTCCCAAGGACAACGCACATCCGAGGAGTAGTTCATGGACTTGGTGAAAATCTACAACCGTTTCATGGAGATCGCGGTCTTCGAGACCTTCTTGAAGATCGTCTTCAAAGACAAGTACTACGGGACGCCGGGTACCTTAGAGGGTTTCGATGGAAACTGCGCCAAGCTGGTGATCCAGTTTGCGGAGTTCATGGAGAAACACGTCCAGGACACGGAGTATGAAGCCATAGCTGTCCCCGCCACGTACGACGACGGCTCCGGGCATATCTGCCTGAAAGTGTCGTACAGCGACTACAAGTGGTTGGTAGACCCCGTACACGATGTGCTCATCTGTTGGGACTGCCCTGGACGTAGGTTCAGTCCACAGTACGGAAGTAGATCTCTTGTAGGCACGGCATACGAGACTCACGACGGGACAGCCTATAACATCTCGAAAAAGTTCGGTAACGTCCTCAAGCCCTTGTACCAAATCGATCACGAAACGTTTACACAACCAGAACGTTTCCAGGACGAGGTGGAGGACTGGAGCCAAAAGTTCCTCGACCTGTCCTACGTCACTACTCGTGTGCTGTTCGCCCGGAAGTTCGTGTGGAGCTGGAACCTGCCTAAGATCATCGAAGTGTTTTCGGACGGAACTGAAAACGGGTCTTGGCAACGGGTTTATACCCCATACGGCATTGAACCCAAAATTCCTGTGGGGCTCGAAGGCGTTTGTTCTATGCTTCGGTCCTGGCACTTCCAACAAGAGCACATCGAGCAGGCAACTACCGAGGTCAAGAACGCGATCAAAGAACACGGCTGCCCCACCACCATCGTATAGACCAACACACCTCAAGGAGACTACCTATGAACCTGAACGTCGTCCTATTGTCTGGAGGAATGGACTCCGCAGCCTGCCTCCTGGACGCTCTGAGCTTCCCTAATTCCGTGACCGTGTCCGTGACCTTCGCCTATGGACAGAAGGCTGAAGCTGACGAGGTCTTCCGGTCGGCCCACATCTCCAAGATCTTGAGCGTGCCCCACACGGTGCTGGGTGTCGACTTCGCCAAGACGTCTAGCAGCCTGACTGCAGGATCGAAAGACCGGAACCTGGGCTACAACACACCCATCAGTTCGGCTTTTCTTCCAGGGCGGAACCTGGTGTTCCTTGGTCAGGCGTTGTCGGTTGCTGCCGAATACGCCAGGCTGTTGAACGGGCCGGAGAAGACCCGGGTCAAGATCTTTGTCGGTGGGCACGTCTCTGACGTGGAGCCTGACTGCAGCCCCAAATTCTTCCGCAAAGCAGCCTCGGCCTTGGTCGAAGCGACGAAAGGCTACTTCAAGCACGTACAACTCTGCACGCCCCTGATCGACAAGACCAAGACCCAGGTCGTCAAGTACCTCCTAGACCGCAATCGGTCGTTGCTGATGACGACCAACAGCTGCTACATCGGGGAGTACCCGGGGTGCGGAGACTGTGCCGCCTGTCGCATGCGCATCGAGGCCCTGGCCAACAACGGGATCGACTTCGATGCGTGGAAGGCCCGTACTCGCGAAGACCAAAAACGTCAAGAGACGCAGGGTGAGGAGGACGGGTCATGACCTACCGGCTTCGTGTACGAACGCACTTCGACGCCGCACATCGGTTGATGCACTACGAGGGGAAGTGCGCCAATATCCACGGACACACGTACAAAGTGGAAGCAGCGGTGGAAACCAGCCACGTGCTTGGGGCCAGGGGAATGGTTGTGGACTTCGGGTTCTTGAAGCGTAAACTCGAAGAATCCATCTGCCATCTGGACCATGCGCTGTTGATCAACGAAAACGACTCTGACCTCATGGCACTGGAGCAGTCAACTGTCGCGTTTGCCTCGGACCCCACGGCGGAAACGCTTGCCAAGCACATCTTTGTGATGTACCGTGACAGCTTGAGAGGAACCACGGAGTATGAACGGGGCGAGATCAAGCTCCACTCCATCCGTGTCTGGGAGGGCAAGGGTTCCTCGGTGGAGTACTTCGAATAAGGAGCAGTATCATGGTAGAAGAAGTGACTCGGAGTTATTGCGAACGCTGCGTGAAGAAGCGCCAGTGGTCGTGTTGTACCGGGACCTACCCCTACCCGACCATCGACGACATCCGGCTCATGTGCGCCGTGATGGACAAGGACCAGATCATGTCCAGGCTTCAGCTCATGTCCGTGAGTCCGAGCTTCTTGGACGACATCGAGAACGGGCAACGGAACCGTGACGACTTGCTGCTTACGGTTCCCGACGAAGACCGAGACCTCCACAAGATCTTCCTGCGGAAGGTCGAGGACCCGGTCTACGGAGAGAAGTGTGTGTTCCTCCAGGACGGGGTCGGGTGTGTCTTGGGTAGGCTACGACCTGCTTGTTGCCGGATCTTCCCCTACACCTACGTCACGGATCCAAACGCCAAGCACGGCTGTGTGCTGGAGCTGGACCCCGAATGCACGGCACACCAAGAACAGCTGAGCATAAAAGACAGCCTCAAGGCTCTGGACATGGACTACGACCGGGTCATGAGTGAGTGGAGTCTGTACGCGGCTTCTATGCAAGAGCACGGTGACTTCCTGTCTCGTATCAGTCACGAGGGCATCTACCTCCACAGCATCTTACCTCTGACCGTGGAGTATGCGTGGGAGACCCGAGATCGTTGTCGGACCACGCAACTGGTTGCCACGGGCCAGGACCACGGTCCCGACTTCTGGCCTCTAGACGCACTTGACACGGAAGAGGAATAGTCGATGATCGTAATTCAGATAGATAGGCAGTTCGACGACTTCCAGCTCAGGTGGTTGGACATCGAGGGGATGTCCGCCAGGGAAACGCTGTCGGACCTGTTTAGCAGCCCACTCCATATAGCGAACTGGTCGTATGCGTCCTTCAGCGACATGATCAATGACTACTGCCTCCAGACCCTGGCAGGGCTCCGGGATCAGGTCGAGAAGAAGACCTACTTGATAGCCGACGTGGAACCCAGGTACTTGCCTTTCAACTGCGCACGTATCGACGTCGTGAACTGGTCACGCGCGATCAGCGACGCGAACCCCGTTCTTGTGCTTGGTGCGGGAAGCGCGCAACCCTGCGGAGAAGGTGAGAGCGGAAATATCCTCATCAAGCAACTGAGTCAGATCCTCGCGTTTTTCCAAGGCTCTGGAACCACAAGTCTGTAAAGCCCTCCTGACAGATAGTTTCCAAACAAACCAACTGGAGCAGAACATGAGCCAACTGAACCTTTCCGACCTTTCGTCCGCTGTCAAAGACCACCTCTCATCCGAGAAAGGCATCAACCTCGGTCTCGACAAATGCAAGATCTTCACCAAGGCCGTCGTCGACACGATACGTGAGCAACTGGTTGAGGGTCAAGACATCTCCCTACCCAAGCTCGGCAACTTCAAGATAGCGGAGAGAGACGCACGCACCGGGCGTAATCCCCACACGGGTGAAGCAATCGAGATCCCCGCCAAGAAAGCCCTCACGTTCAAAGCCTCGTCCGTGATCAAGCGTGAACTCAACGACTAGATCCGCCCCCTACATACCTGACTCCAAAATCCCCACAAAAAGTCGTTGACAGTCTGTTACACTGTAGTACACTGGTCTCTGTACCTACGGATAAACGGAGCTGGCCAATGCAAGACATCTGGATTCCGATTGAAGAGTCAAGGAAAGACAAAGAGGGCCACGAGGCCATCACGATTCTGGAGTCCTTGCTTGCAGACGGACACACGCCGTACTCAGCCTTTCTCGATCACGTTCGGTCTCGCGGAAACGTGGCTGACGTGGGAGCATACAGCGCGCTTAGTGCTCTACACTATCTCAACTCCGGGGAGCAGGTGTTTGCCCTAACACCATGGCAGCAACAGATATTCACCCTGACCGACTTGCCCAAAGGTGATGTGGACATTCAGTATCCGTACCCGGGGTTCTTCGTCGCTCTTCCCGAAAGGACCGAGATGTTGTGGGGAGGCACCCGAACCGGGTGGCACCGGCTGTGTGGAGCCTACGTCGTGCAAGACCCTCTCACCAAAGGCATTGCTGTTGTGTGTGTCGGTCGACCGACCAAAAACAGCCGAAGTGTGTTGGATGATGCGGCTCTGTACTTCCACATCGCTCCTAAGTACTTCAATGACTTGGAAGGTTGGTTGAAGACACTTCCAACCAAACCTCTTCACTATGCTCAAGAGATAGACTCCGCCAACAGGGAAGCAGAACGGAAAAACCGAAACCACGTGATGGCTGAGATCGCGAGGCTTGTGCTCAACTTCCTAGTCTACCTGACGACTCCAAATCCTGACGTTGCTCTCTCGACGTGGTTCAACGAGCGACGTAGATACCTCAAGAAGCGAGGTAAGAAAGGACGCAGGGAGCTGGACAGTCTCCCCACGACCCCTATTCGTGTCGTGGGATCCACCATCCAGAGGACGGCAACTGCGCGGCTGCGAGAGACCCAAGACCTGACTCTGCATTGGGTGCGGGGGCACTATCGTCGTTATCGGGTAGGACCGGGACGGACTCGGGTCGAGCTGCGTTTCGTTTCTCCTCACCTCCGTGGAACCGTTCCCGGAGAAGACAGTCCCCGAATATACGAGGTGAAGTGACATGACCATTTCCAACAACACCAAGGACGTCATCAACGCGGTACTGGAATTCCAGTACCTCAATAAACGAAGGATCTTCCTCGAACACGAATTCGTCAACGACATCATCGCTCGGTGCCTGGTGCATATGGACCACGGACCAGAGGTCGAGGAGTTGCTGGAAACCTGGTTCAAGGACCAGGAGTACGGGTTCTACCCCGTAACACCGAACAAGGCGGCATCCATGCCCCCGTTGTACGCAACGGCCTTTGTAGGCGGTCCTGAGGGCTCTCGGATGTTCTTTCCGGCCCCTCCTCATATAACCAGGAGGTCGGTAGAGATCTACCACAAAAGGAAAGAGCTGGACATCGACCAAATCAACCGAATCCCGGGAGACACGTGATGAGCACTAAGGTCTGGAACCCCTACTTCGTGGCGTACGCCCGGTTCTTCGGCAAACGACCTGAGGACATGAAGCAGATCGGACGCACGGGAATCCGCAACTACGGCTTCATCCGTTGGATTCAGATGATCCGAGACAAACACGAAGCCGAGAACCCGGATACCGAGACCTGGAAGCTGGACAAGTACTTTGGAGACTGGTTGGAAGCCCAGACCTTCGACCAGATCTTGGGCTGGTTTCAGCAGGATCCCAAGCGTCAAGAGCACCTGGATTTTATTGAGCAGACGCTTGGCGTTCTGCCTGCAAGGAGTATCGTCGATGACGTGTAAACACTGTGAAGGCACCAAGGTCTACAAGGGAACCCGCCACGACCAAGAGCCAAAGACGCCGGGAACGGTAGAAGGTGTCCTTCGTTCGTGTGTCTGCGAACCCAACCAGACCGAAGACCAGCTGGTCGAGAACTACCGAAGGAGTAAAGAAGCTCAAGGGCTCAAGACCGGTAGGCTAGATCGAGAACAGTTCGACCGGTACGACGTCCACGAGCCGTTGCTGCCCAGCGTCCAGAAGAAGTTCGTGGGTTTCGGCCACGTCTTCGACAGAGTGACCGACAACGTCAATTCTTCACCCAGCACGTAAACAAATGAACACAGGCAGCGTTATGTCCAAACAGCGTATACAACTTACCATCCCAAACTCCAGGAACGGAAAACTTTATGTGTCTGACGGCAAGCCTCCAAAATTACGCTTTCGCCCCGGTTGGTACGTGGAGTACGAAGGTCAACTCTACGTCATTCAATATGCCTTCCGTGTGCAAGAAGTGCCGCACGAATGGCACTTCTGTCTCGAAGAACGTGCGCAGTTACACGCACCGAACGAGACCATGATGGACGCCCTATGTGCACTGATAGAGGAGCGCCAGGACCCTGTTCCCCGAATAGTTTACTCAATCTTCCGTAACTCTTGGGACGCCATGCAGTACTTTGTGTCCATACCTTGTTCAGGTGACAGAGTGACTATCACCAATAAAAAGCTGTTGAACAGAGGTAGAGTTGTGTCCAAACATGATATCCAAACAACTTAAAGAGGTTCCTAATGATTAACAAGAAAGAGGCAGTGTGGCTCACTTTCTTATTTAGGAGTATTTTCACGGTGATTGTCTTGTGTCTAGGCGCACTGGGTTGTGGAACGCTGCAACCCTTCAACTTGGAGGATGGTTCCAAGACCTGTCACTACGGCAACGCGTGTTTCCAGTTCCAAGCGTGGGACGGCCCCGAGCTGGTCTACACTTCTAAGCCGGGTTACGGGTGGTGTGAGCCCGAGAACAACGCCCACACCCCGGCTCGGTGGATGTGCAAGTGGTGGGTCAAGGGCAAGTACCTGGAGAAGACCTTCCCTCCGAGCTTCAAACTCAGCCAACGGAGGATGAGCGATGAGTGACAAAAGCGGCCACCTGATTCTGCTGGTGGTGGTAGGTGTCTTCGTTGCGGTTTTTGTGGTTTTAGCCTTGCTGATAGGTGGTGTTCGGTCCTGTGCCTCAAGTTTTCATGAGGACAACTACGCCCAGGCGGTTAAGAAGGCGAAGACAGCGCGATGTTTCTGCGCCGTGGTGACGTGCCCAAGACAAAAGGACGTGCCTATATGCGGGCTGAACCTAAGCTGCGCGCACTGCAGCAACGGTTTAAAGTGCATGTCGCAGTATCCCAGGCTGTTGGTCGGCACGTTCGCAAAGCAGTGTTCTGTCTACTCAGTGCAAGGACCCGAGCTTCCAGGCTCCTGTGACACAACGTATCTCGACAAGCACCTCAACACACTCAAAGCCAAAGCCGAACAGGTCAAATGAGGAGCGGAAAATGGTGACTGACAAAGACCTGAGCAGCGCGCCTCTGCCTACACCATTGACGTCGGATGTCAAATTTGGGGACTATTGGCTGAAAGCCTCGATCAAAGACAACACGGAAGCGTGGAGCAGGAACCCGCAAATAAACAGGCCGTGTGACATGGACCTCGTCCTACGGGGTCAGTGGGACCCTGCGGCCAGTGAGGAGAAGCAGGCGGCGCCCGAGTTCTTCGAGGGCGTGGACAGCAGTTGTGACAACATACGGCATTCGCGCAGACGCACCACCGCCCATGAAGAGGAGGAGCGTTGAAGATCCGAGTAACAATAACGTCGGTGTACGAGGAGGAGGTGGACGGAGATGATCTGGACATGTACGGACTTACATGGGAAGCGTCCAGCGCAGATATCGCCAAAGCCTTCGAGAACGACCCCGAAGAGCCTTGGTTGAAGTGGGAGTGTTCCGAGGACACATACGCAACCACTTTTAAGGTATGGGATCGTAACACTAAGGAATACGGAGGAGAAGAGAGGCAGAAATGAAAGTCATCATCGCAGGTAGCCGGGACTTCACGGACGACGAACAGCTTCGCGCAGCAATCGCGGACGCGGGGTTCGAGATCCTGGCCGTGATCAGTGGGGGAGCGCGGGGTGTGGACGCCCTGGGAGAGAAGTGGGCGGAGGAAAATGGGATCCCGGTCAAGGTCTTCCCCGCGGACTGGGACCTCCATGGTAAAGCTGCTGGACCCATACGCAACCGGGAGATGGCCGAGGCGGCGGACGCGTTGATAGCGTTGTGGGACGGCGAGAGCCGGGGCACCAAGAACATGATCAACACAGCGCGCAAGAAGGGGTTGAAGACCCACATCCACCGCACGGACCAGACGCGCACGGACCGGCCCAAGCCCGAGACCCACGTATACAAGACGTTCCACCAACCCAGACCAAACCGCAAGCAACGTAGGAGAGGGTGGTAGCCATGGACGTGTTTATCGAGGTCGTCGTGTATGTGTCTGTGTTCGTGGCCGGGTGGGCATCTCGCTTCGCGTGGTACTCAGTGCGCAAGCCCAAAGACAAGAAGGACAGCCCCGTACAGAAGGAAAAGGATCGACTCTATATCGACAAGTGGCTACACACCACAACCTACTGTTCGGACACGAAAGTCAAGTGCGCAGTGTGCGGCAAGCGTCTCTACGACGCGCGCGAATACTTCCACAGCCCTTTGCTGGACACGTACCTGTGTGGATCGTGCCGCAGATCCGAAGGTGTTAAGGAGCGAATGAAAGCCGCGTCCATTCTGGTCTTCGAGGACAAGTACGGTGAGCCGTACGAGACCGACCACACGGCTGTCGACCTTCAACAATTCGACAAGGAGCTGAACAGAGCTAAACAACACGAACAAAGGGAGAATGAATCATGATAATACCACAAGTAAAGTCTGAAATTGAAGACAAAAGCATGACTCACCTTGATCACAAGACGATCTTGGAGTTTGGAGTCTACGGGGAAGTGAATGGTGAGTACACCAGAGAGACCCGCACGGCAATAAAGATGTGCAAGCTCTTCGAGAATGACAAGAACACGGTCAAGAACCAGAACAGGTGGATCGAAGACCAAGGGGACACCATCGCCGTCCTAGACGTCATCGAGTCGTATGACGGTAAGACCATCGAGCTGTGGTATTACCGAATCCTCCCAGGATTTAAGGTGGAGAGAAAAAGACGCACGTTTTCCTGTAGCAAGGAGAAGTGACGTGAACCCTGACCTGTTGCTCATCCTTCCCCTGTTCTTGATCTTGGTTCTGGGTTACCTGCTTGTGCCTCAGGTGGTCAAGATCTGGAAATGGGTCCGCCGCCGAAAATCCAGGAAGCAGGACCCAGGTCTTCAATCGCTCGAAGACAGGAACCCTGAGTACTTCAACTCCCTGTCCAGTTCCCGGGATCAAGACCTAACCAACACCAGTAGATCGGTACAGGCAGAGATCGACCGCCTACATCGAGTATATGACCGTGAAACTCGGCCCGAAGCCGGGCATCAGAACCAAGAGGTGTTGAAGGAGGTCTGGGCCAAGTCCAAAGGGCCTAAATATGAGGTAGAGATCGACTGGGACGATCCGGACCTGGACGACAAGTACGAGTGGGACCACAAGAAGAAACGCTACGTCGAGAAGAACAAGCCTTGAGCGGAATTCTCCGCACCGTCTAAAGACCTCCTGGATATACTGGCAAGGTGTCAGTTTACGACCTGTTCGTAGGATTTATCACCAGGAGGTGACCCGTGGAAAAGCAACCACAAAACAGCCGAATGTTCCCCCGACTCAAAACCCTATGGCGTGGTCTCGTCGAAGGCCACAAGTACTTCCGTCTCTGTTCTCTTGACTGGAGTCCGGTGGAATCAGTTGGATATGAAGAGTATCAGCAGTTTCGAGGCCTCCACCCGGGCAACGACGTTCCCCACCTCACCAAAGACGAGTTGTATGCGTGCGAAAGCCGGTGGAACCGAGGTCTCGACGAGTGTCGGTTCCTCCTCAGTCCGAACTACGCGGCCAACATCAGATGGGACGTGCACCGTGCACAGGACGTCTGGAACTACGAGCGGGGTCTCGACACCATGATGCGAGACATCTGCGTGGAGCCGGGAGCCAGCCACACGTATGTAGCCTTCCGGCTGCTTGCTGACTGTCTGGTCGACAGACAGAGCGCCGACAAGCTGGAGGCCACGGACCCCGCCAACGATCTACCGGCCCAACCTCCCTGGTCCAAACACGCAACAGCCGACAACCCCCTTGCGGACAGACCGCTACTGACGTCTGTCATGCTTGCCCGGTTTTGGTTCGGACAGACGGGTCGGGGCCACGTTGTCGACAACAGTCGAATCGTCCAGGTCATCGACAGGTGCGAGTCGCTCTTGGCTTCAGATTTTCAGCTCTTCAACCTAGAGTCCGTCACTGTAACTCACAAGCACGCACTTGAGTTCAAGACCTACCTGGAGGACCATGTAGAGAAGTATGGACGTCACGTGTGCTACGTGGTGAATGAGTCGGGAGCTGGTCCTAAAGCGGAAACTTCCGCACCGTCTAGAGAAGAGACCGAGAACAACGTGAAAGGTCAAGATCCGTGTGGAAACGATTGAAAAGCTGGTTTGGTCGCAAGACCCCCGACCAAACCCAAAACCCGACCAAGATCTACTTGGTGCAAAACCTGAGAACCGTCGAGCAGTGTCCGGGAAAGCCGGTGCGTGTGTATATACTGCAAAACCCGTCAACTGCTTTGGAAACGGGTATCGCAGCCGGGTCCATCGACACCCTAGAACTGGAGGGCGGACTCCTGACCTTCCACTGCCAAGCAGATGAGGCCCTGGCCACAAGCCGGGTGGTCAATGTCGAGGCAGACCACGACAAGTTCATCGTTTTCGGAACCTTCCACGGCCAGACCAAAGTCGAGAAAGAGGCGGAAGAGGAGCGGAGGAAGGCGCTTGATGAGCTGCGTGCCGAAGCCAGAGACGCCTAGTCGCAGTTCTGTTTGGACCAGTCGTCCTTGATCCACTGAGGCCAGTCCGGGTTGAACGGGTAGTCACACTTGTTCAGGTAGACGGCCCCAGCAATACAATCAAACGAGAACCAAGGCCCGCAGATGGGCGGTATGTCGTCCCGCATGACGCATGTGTACCTACCACCCGAGGCAACGGCGCAAGCACCAGCACCACAGCAGTCAGTATCCCAACACTTGCCTTCGACGTAGCACGGATACCCATCTTCATCATCGGGATCCGGCTCGATACACTTGCCGTTCACGTAGTTGCCGAACGCAGGACTGGGCAACGGCAATACCTGGTCACAGATGATCGTACACACGGTGTAGTCGTTCGGGTCCAACGGGCTCGACAGATTCGAGCACCGGAGGAGGGGGTAGCCTGGATCCTCACACCCGACGTGGGTACCCGCGTTGTCCGGGTCACACGGCCTTCCCAAGAACGGAGAAGCAGGAGGACCGTGATACACGGGGTCAGGATCCTCGGGCTCCACCTCGCTGTACAGGAAGGCCCACGTGGGATCCGTTTCGGAAACGTCGGACACGAGCTTCATGCTTGTGTCGTCGCTCATCTCCCCGCTGCAAGCCGCGAAAAGACACAACACAATGGCGCAGATTACGAATTTCATGGCGTTCTCCTTGTGAAAAATAGTCTAGGACACGCGGCAACCCTCTACCAAAACGGTAAAGGGCTGCAACCAGGCCTAGATTCTTGCCCCTACTTGGTCAAGGACGCGATGACCTCACGGCAGGCTTTCATCGCCCGACCACAGGTACCGGAGGTACCCTCGTCGATCTCGATCCCGTCCTTCTGGACGGACCAGTCCCAAATCTGACCGAAGTCCTCCGTGACCACCGCCGAGTAGTTACCGGAGGTCAGGACCCACTTTTCGGTGAAGATTCCGGTTTCGTGCTTGCGGACCCACTCACCTGTTTTACGCGACCCCATCTTCGTCTCCTTATATCAGGCTCAAAGCCAGTTCATCATCCCAGTCCAGGTCCATGTCACCCACTTCGGACATCGGCCACTCGTCCTTATAGCTCTCGACGTCCGTGTCTTGTTCGGGGTCCGGACCACCCTCTTCCGGAAACGCCAGCTCGAAGCCTGCTGCAAACAGCGCTTCGCCGATCCACCACGCGTTTCTGAACTCACCCAGGGGGTAGAGGAAGACCGGGGCTCCGGCGTCGTTGTACACGATCTGGGCCCCACACTCCGCACAGAACAGAGAGGGCATGCCGTCTAGGCGTTCGTGGACGTCTGTCAGGTCCCCGGGCACCCACACGTGACGTCCGTTCACGGGGTGTTGGTCTTCGTCCATTGTGTCGTTGATGTCAGCTTCGTAGGGGCAGTCCTCACTACTGTAGTAGTCGGGTCCCCACGGTATACGAACGTCCATATCAGGCTCCTTTCTTGGTGTAGAGATTGCACCAGAAGCTGTCGTCCGTGACGACATGATCAAAGTTCCATGCGGCGGTCACAGCCGAGTCGAGAATGGGACAGCCCGCGCACGCGTGTGCGTAGCCCGGTCCCGTACCTGTATCGATGAACTTGCAGGTCACGCACGTCTCGTTGTCTTGTTTTTCCTTGGTCGTCATTGTATGTCTCCTTGTGTTGGCTGCCTCGTCAGACCCCGGGTACCACCCGGGAATGACGCCCTTTCGGGCGTTTCGGCTTTACTTGTTGGCCTTCTCCCGTTCGTAGATCTCGAAGGCTTCGGTCAAGGTCTCGGCCTTGAAGCGCTTGCTGCCTAGGTACCAGTCCTTGCCGGGTACCGTGACCCGAACTTCGAATCCGGGCCCCGGGCAGTCATAGATCTCCGACCTGTCGTCGGCTTGGAGCGTGACGCGGTCGTCGTCGATGTCGAAGTAGCTGGTCCATATGGTGTTGCTGTCTGCCATGGTGTTCTCCTATGCGTTGTGTACGAGCTGGCGGAGATGATCCGCAGCTTTGTCCAAGGTCGGAAAGCGTCCGACCTTGTTGTGTGTTGGCCCCTCTTGGACCCACAGTTCCCAGCCGATGCAGACGCCCGTACGACGTCTGCAAATCTGAGTGATGGTCAACCACCTACCGTCATCGTCGAATGCCCCTGCTCGGTACAGTTCTTCGTCTGAGTAGTTGTCAATGGTGTTCTTCTGTGCTCTGCTGACTACCTGACCCATGGTGTCTCCTATCGTACGCGCTTGGTGATTTTTCGGTTGTAGTTACGCTCGCTTATCTGTGCCATGGCCGCGGCTGCGGCTTTGGCATCCTTCAGCCTACGGTAGTAGAACTCGTAGTACCTGTCCTTATTTACCGAGAGCCTGAAATTCTGGCCGTTCACCGGGTCGATGACGTTCTCGATTGCGAAGTCTCCACACTCTCTGTAGATGGATCCGACTGCGGTCCTGGTCCCCACCCACTTGGTTCCGAGCTTCAGGTCGTTTCCTACGGCCAAGTTGATTGCGTCTGCATACTTGCTCATATCGTGCTCCTTGTGTTTGGCTGCCTCGTCAGACCCTAGGTACCACCTAGGAATGACGTCCCCGTGGGGACGTTTCGGCTTTGTTAGCAGAAGCAGCCATCCAGCTGCTCACGGAGCCTGCGTTCCTGCTCCTCGGCAGCCCATTCCCGTTCCTCCTCCGCGTCCAGGAGGTCCATGGCCACGTTAAGGCCGTCGCTGAGGGTGAAGCCAAAGGCGTCAAGCGCCTTGCTGCCCGCCAGGTAGAGGCGGCCCTCTACCCGATAGACGGTCTTGGTTCCGATGAACCCGGCCTCGACGACCGTGCCGTTAGAGATGGTGGTGGTGGACATGGCTTTGAAGTGACGTGCGTTCAACATGATGTATCTCCGTTCGGTGTGTGTTGTGTGTTCCCTGACTCGCAAATACAGTATAGCATGTGATACTGCACGTGTAAAACGCAGTAACTTCATGTAGTTACG
>Ga0180432_10002110_pt1 | contig 30220 bp, 30 predicted proteins | sample SS_ome_10_FD_132414 | JGI IMG/M metagenome (GOLD analysis project Ga0180432, IMG submission 132414) | Hypersaline lake sediment archaeal communities from the Salton Sea, California, USA - SS_1_MS_2 metaG | ecosystem: Environmental > Aquatic > Non-marine Saline and Alkaline > Hypersaline >...
CCGCTCGGGGCCAGGGGCTTCCCCCATGGATAAACCTTGAAAAGACGAAGCCTTCCCGCCAGTCACACCAGAAAGGAGGTCATGATCCTCAAAAGCACTGGAAACACCTAAAGTGTTACAAAAAAGGCATCGTCACCCCTAAAACTTTACCCCGTTGTTGCATAAAAGGCGCTTAAGGATTCGGCATTTCGCCTTCTATGACTTCAAATGCCGCTTTTAACGCTTTAAATCTGGAATTCACCAATAGTAATATCCAGACCCTGGATATAAAATGACATAAGTTTCTGTTTTTACTGCAGTTATATGTCTGGGAGCTCCATGTGTTTGCAACAACGGGGTTTACGGTGAATGGTCGTTTCCTAATATGAAACGGGTACAGAGAATTCTTTTGGGGATAACACTCTTCCTGTTGTTGCCTTCCCTCCCGGCCGGGGCCTCGGAATACCTTCAGGTCCCGGGCCTGATTGACCTGAGGACCTCCTTCAGCGACGGCGCCCTGGACCTGGAATCCCTGGTCCTCCTGGCCAAAGAAAAGGGATTCCCGGTGGTGATCGTGAACGATCACGACCGGATGGTCATGGAATACGGCCTTTTTCCCTTCAGGAACATCATCAAAAAGAGGGTGGAGCGCAATTCCATCAACAAAATAGGGGCCGAGCTTTACCTGGAGAGCATTCGGCGGGTTCAACAAAGGCACCCGGACATGATCGTTATCCCGGGATCCGAGACGGTCCCCTTTTATTACTGGACAGGGTCTTATTGGGACGCAAACTTGACCGCCCATGATCACGAAAAACGCCTCCTCACCATAGGGATGGATCGACCCGAGGATTATGAACATCTCCCCGTCCTGCACAATGGGTTTTCCACCCGGTATGTAGGTCTCTTCCTGCCCAAGACGGTGATGTTTTTGATTCCTTTTCTCCTGGGCCTTTTTCTTATCAAGTGGAAAGGCCCTCCCCGGGTGACAGGCATTGTGATCAGCGCCCTTTCCCTCCTCTTTATGATCAATGCCCACCCCTTTCGCTCCTCCCCCTTTGACCCGTATCATGGGGATCACGGCATCGCCCCCTACCAGACGGTGATTGATTATGTCCATGAAAAGGGGGGCCTCACCTTCTGGAATTATCCCGAGACCCGCTCAGGGGTCAGGAAATTGGGCCCGATTTTCGTAAACACCCCTCCTTACCCTGAGGCCCTGATCCAGGCCAGGGGATGCACCGGTTTCGCCGCCCTTTACGGAGACAGGATCACCCTAACCGAGCCGGGGAATATATGGGACAGGGTCCTCTTGGAATATTGCCGCGGAGAAAGGACCCGGCCCCTGTGGGGGATTGCCACCGCGGATTTTCACGAAGAGGGTGGAGCCAATGAAGTCCTGGGAAACTTTCCGACTGTGTTTTTGGTTAAAAAAAGGACAAAGAAACAGATTCTTTTTGCCATGGCCAGAGGAAAAATGTATGCTTGCCGTGGCCAATACCCCCAGCGCCTTATCCTCCGGGAGTTCTCGCTAGGCGCACCAGGGACTGAAGTCAGGGCCGTATCAGGGGATGAAATCGCCCTCGCCGAGGCCCCCAGGATCCGAATGGCCTTGTCTTCCATGTGTCCCACCGGGGAAACCGTGACCGTCCGGCTCATCAGGTCGGGAAAGGTGATTAAACAATATAAGGGGCCTTTGCCCATGGATGTGGAATACACCGATGATGTCCATGCGCCGGGGCGCAAAATCTATTACAGAATGGATGTCCGGGGCTGCGGCGCCATGGTCTCCAACCCTATCTTTGTGGTTTTTCAATAGGAACCCTTTGAGGAAATTTCAAAAAATCTGGGAGGAGGGTGCGTCATGAAAGAAGAGGGACTGGGAAGTGTTTTTGTCAGGCATCTGGTTATGGCCATTCCCTGGGGGATTATAATCCTGCTGGTGGTGTGGATCGTGTCATTAGGAATGAAGCAGCAGGTCAAGGAAGGCATTGAGTTCGGCATGAAGACCGCCATCCGGGAGGCCACCACTATGGCTTATGATTACAACACGGTGGTGCCGGTCAAAAAGAATGTGAAAGAAGGGATTGAATTCCTGGCCAAGACGGCCCGGAATGAAATCAAGGCCTTTATGCTGGATCCCCAGCTCAAACAGGATATGAAAGAGGCCTTTGAATATGGGGCCCAGACCGCCCTTCAGGAGGCGATAAAGGTCGCCCATGCCTACAACACGGTGGTCCCGGTCAAGAAGAACATCAAGGAGGGCATTGAATTTGCGGCCTCCACGGCCCGGAACCAAATACGGGCTTTGCTGAGCGACCCCCAGCTCAAACAGGACCTCAAGGAGGGCATTCAGTTCGGGGTGAGAATGGCCATCGCCGAGTCTGCGGACTTCGCCCACAACTACCACACGGTGGTGCCGGTGAAAAAGAATATCAAGGAGGGGATCGAGTTTGCCGCGGAGACGGCGAGGCGGGAGATCAAGGCCCTCTTAAACGACCCCCAGGTGAAACAGGATATCAAGGAAGCCCTGGAATTTGCGGGCCAGAAGATTCAATGATTCGGTGGCTCCGGGGGTAAGTCCTGATGCTGGTGGCCGTGCATCAACCACAGTACCTGCCATGGCTGGGCTATTTTGACAAGATCGACCGGGCCGACACCTTTGTGCTCCTGGATGCGGTGCAATTCAAAAAAAACGAGTGGCAAAACAGAAACAAGATCAAAACCGCCCAGGGCTGGCAGTGGCTGACCGTGCCGGTGAAGTATAAATTCCCTCAGCGCATCATGGAGGTCACCGTCAACAACACGGTGAGGTGGCAGCACAAGCAGCGACAGGCCATTCTCAGCAACTACAGCAAGGCCGCCCACTTTGACTACCTAGACACCTTTTTTGAAGCGCTCTTCTCTCGCACCTGGACCTTCATCTCAGAGCTCAATAAATGGGTGGTGAGACGATTGGCAGAAGTCTTGGAGATTGAAACGCCTATCCTTGTGGCCTCGGAACTGGGGGATTTTCCGGACGAGCCGGACCAGAGGCTGATCGCCCTGACCCGGCACCTGGGAGGGGACGCCTACCTGGCAGGGAGCGGCGGAAGGGACTACATGGACCTGGAAAAGTACGAGAAAGCGGGCATCGAGGTGATCTTTCAGGACTTCAAACATCCTGAATACGACCAGCGCTTCGGGGCCTTTGAGCCGTACATGTCCATCATTGACCTGATGCTCAATCATGGTCCCAGGAGCTTGGGGATTCTCAGGGGGGAGGTATGAATATACTGGCCGTAGGCCCTCATCCGGACGACATTGAAATCGGCTGCGGCGGCACCCTCATCAAGTATGCGCGAAAGGGCCATAAGGTGTTTCTCTTGCTCATTACCCGGGGGGAGATGGGCGGGGATGCAGAGACCAGATATGAGGAGCAGCTCAAGGCCGCCCGGATCATGGGGGTGAAAGAGGTCTTTTGGGGCGGCCTTTCTGATACGGATCTCCTTAACAAGGGCAACGACATTATTCACATGGTGGAAGAACACATCCAAACCCTTAAGCCGGATTTTATCTTTGTCAATTTCTTCAACGACACCCACCAGGACCATCGGACCGTGAACAGGTCCGTCCTCTCCGCCACCCGGTACGTAAGTAACGTCATCTTCTACGAGGTCCCCACCACCAATGATTTTATCCCCAGTGTATTCGTGAACATCGGGTCGGTCCTGGAGGCCAAACTGGAGGCCTTGAAGGCCCATGCCTCCCAGATTATGAAGACCAACATCGAAGGCCTCTCCATCTTGGACATCGCCCGGTCCTCGGCCCATTTCAGGGGGGTCCAGGGCCGGGTTCCCCTGGCCGAAGGCTTTATCCCTCAGAGGCTTTTTATCAATATTGATTAGATCGTTGAGAACGTTGAGATGGTTTTGATCGTTAGGATCGTTAGGATCGTTAGGAGCGGGGATTTTGAAACCGCCCGGGTCCGCAGGGCGGACCCTTGATTACAGGGACGTTTTTCCGCCGGGCGACCTTCCCCGGCGGAAATAGGTCCCATGGGGGAGAGGGTGGTGAGCGGCAGGCGTGGGAGTAAGCTCATTTCTTTGTATGAGGCGGCCGAACACAAATCACTTGAATCCTCGGATCCTTGAATCCTTGAATCCTGGCCCTGGGAGATGTGAGATGTGGGATGTGAGATGTGGGAAGTTATTTAACCGCCCGCCCCGTGACACGGGGCTAGATTACCGGGACAAAGACTTTTTCCGCCGGGCGACACTCCCCGGCGGAAATAGGTCCAAGGTGAGGAGAGTAAGGCTGCCCCTGCCGTGGTAACAGCCTCATTCCATTGTATGAGGCGGCCGAACACAAAGCACTTGAATCCTCGGATCCTCGAACCCTAATCCCAAGGAGTCAAGGGGTCTAGGATTCTAGGTGTCGAGGAGAGGGTAAGAGGAGAGTGGAAAACGGGAAGGGGATGATTCCGCATTCAAGGGTCCATTCGGAGGAGGATGATTTTGCCCGTATCCAAGATGTATTGCAGAAAGGGCAGTGGGCCCAGGGGGAACGGGTTCAGGCCCTGGAACGGGACATGGCGGCCTTTATCGGGGTGGGCCACGGGGCCGCGGTCAGTTCGGGCACTGCGGCACTTCACTTGTCCTTGCTCTCACTGGGCATAGGGCCTGGAACGGAAGTCATTATTCCCAGTTATGTGTGCACCGCCCTTTTAAACGCGGTCCATTATGTGGGGGCCACCCCGGTGGTGGTGGACATAGAGGAAGAGACCTTTAATATCGATGCCCGGGATGTGGAACGGGTCCTCAGCGACAGGACCGGGGCGATTATCGCCCCACACATGTTCGGCCTTCCCGCAGACATGGACGCGCTGCTTTCCCTGGGGATCCCGGTCATGGAGGACTGCGCCCAGTCCATAGGGGCCGGATTCGAGGGGAGGCTTACAGGGGCCTTGGGGACCCTTGCCGTGTTTTCCCTTTATGCCACCAAGATGCTCGGGGCCGGGGAAGGGGGACTTATACTATCCGACCGGGCCGACCTGATAGAAAAGGCCCGGGACCTCCGGGACTATGATGAAAAGGCGGACTATGTGGTCAGGTACAACTACAAATTGACCGACCTGGTGGCGGCTTTGGCAGAGGGACGGCTGGGGCGGCTTCCCGCCTACATAAAGAGAAGAAGAGAGATCGCCGATATTTACAACAGCGGCCTCAAGGACTGCCCCATTACGCTCCCCCGTGTGCCTGAGGGCCGGGAACATATTTATTACCGGTATGTGGTGTTGGTGGAGGATGCAGAGGGGTTCATGGCGGAGATGGCCGAGAAAGGAATTGAGTGCCGGCGGCCGGTGTTCAATCCTTTACACCGGTACCTGGAGAGGTCCGGGTACCCAATGACCGAGGCGGTTTGGTCAAAGGCGGTCTCCCTTCCCCTTTACCCTTCCCTGAGCGATGAGGAGGCCGGCAGGGTGGTGGAGGCGGTGAAGGGGATATGAGATGTGAGATGTGGGATGTGGGCGGGGAAGGACGAGTGATCAGTCATCAGTGATCAGTGAACAGTGAACAGTAGGAAACCCTGCGAAAGGTAAAAAGTGAAAAGTAAAAGGCGGGAAATGCGGGAGAGTTTTTTTAACCGCCCGGGTCCAGCTTCGCTGGGATTCCGGATTCCAGATTCAAAATTCAAGATTAGAGGTGCGTTATGGGTCGACGGGTCTAGGAGTCGACGGGTCTAGGAGTCAACGGGTCTAGGAAAGTCGAACACAAAGCACTGGAAGCCTCGGATCCTCGAATCCTTGAATCCTAAGCCTGGGAGAAGTGGCAAAGAAGTGATCAGTGATCAGTCATCAGTGATCAGGGTAGTAAGGGCGGTGGGAAAGAATGTTTAATCAAGAAAAAAGCTCTCCTCTCAAGATAGGGTATCTTGTCTCAGCGGTCCTTTTTTTGCTGCTTCTCATCCCCTTTTTCCGGGATTACCTCAGGGAGATGGGCCTGAGGTGGCTCTATATCCTGCTCTTTTCCCTGTCCCTTTCCTATATCTTAACGCCCATCGCCGGGTGGTTCGCCCGGAAGGTCCACATCCTGGATGTCCCGGATCAGAGAAAGATCCATGCCAAGAGCACTCCCCTTTTGGGGGGGATGGCCATTATGACCTCTTTTTGTGCCTCTCTCATGAGCAATATGGTCCTGGAGCGGCAGATGGTGGTCCTTTTGTGCGGGGCCGTGCTGGTGGGCCTTGTGGGACTCTTGGATGACTGGCGGGGCCTTTCGGCAAGGCTCAAGCTGGGTATCCAGGTGGGGGTGGTGGTGATACTCATTTTCAATGGGATCCTATTGGATTTGCTGCCGCCGAAAACGACCTGGGGAATGGCGGGAAACGCGGTCTTGACGGTCATCTGGATCGTGGGGATTACCAATGCCATGAATTTTTTTGACGGCATGGACGGCCTGGCCACGGGGCTTGGGGCCATTATCTCCCTATTGATGGGCATTGTTTCCTTTCAAACCCATCAGCCCTTTATGGGCTGGATCGCCATAGCCGTATTGGGCAGCTGCCTGGGTTTCTTGCCCTTTAATTTCAGGCCCCGGAAGCCGGCGGCCATCTTTTTGGGGGATGCAGGGAGCACCTTTCTGGGGTTTGTGCTGGCCGCCCTGGCCGTGAAGGGCTATTGGGCGGATGACCAGCCTATTGTATCCTTTGCGACTCCCCTCTTGATCTTCTGGATCCTCATCTTTGATATGGCCTATATCACGGTGGAGCGTGTTATTACCGGGAAGGTGAGGACCTTAAAAGAGTGGATCGATTATGTGGGCACGGATCACCTCCACCACCGCCTTTATGCGCTCCTGGATGATAAACGAAAGGCGGTCCTGACCATATTCCTTTTTGCGGCGGCCCTGGGCCTGGGGAGCCTGGCCCTGAGGAACGCCCAGATGACAGACGCCGTTATCCTGGTGTGCCAGGCCGCCTTAATGGTGATCCTTTTCTCCTTCCTGGAGCACGCGGGCCGCAAGGCCCAGAAGGGGTGATGGGGTGTTGTTGACATTTCAGATCCAAACCCGTAAAGTTGATTTAGAATAGCACCTTGAAAAGCCGGTCTCTGAAAGTCCGGGTAAGGATGCCGGATAATCATAATAAAAAGAGCGCGACCCATGACAGATGAACCCATCCTGGCAGAAGTCGAGGGCGAGGCCATGCTCATTGATATGGAGAGGGGGGTGAGCTATTTCCTCAACGAGACGGGCGTGCTCATCTACAAGATGCTTAAAGAGGGGGAGGGGGAAGAGGAAATCAAGGCCCGCCTTTTGAAAGAATATGAGGCAAGCGAAGAGGACGTGGAACAGGATATCCGTGAATTCCAGGATGTCCTCAAGCAAAAGGCCATACCATGGGCAAAAAGCCATACATCAAGCCGGAGATAAGGGAAGAGTCCCAGATCCTGACCGTCAGGGCCTGGGTCACCACCACCCAATATCTTTTAACGGAACCCACCACCGAGACGAGCCTCGCCCTCCAGACCTTTACGGAAAACGTGAGCCAGACCACCCAGTCCAGCCAGGAGGTCCTCAGCGAGACCAGCTACTGGTCCCAGCAGTTGATTGCCCGTATCTTCAGCCGGGGAAGGGCCTAGTGCGAGCCAAGGCCGGTCTCGTGCCGCGGTAAACCCACCCCATGATCAATACCATCGCCATAGACATCACCAACCACTGCAATTTTGACTGTGTCCACTGCCTCAGGGATAAATTGGGACCCAGGGCCCATATGGGGCCTGATCTGCTGGAATATATCCTTAAACAGATGGGCTCGGTGGGGATAGAAAGCGCATGCCTCACCGGGGGCGAGGCGGCCCTCCACCCCCAGCTGGACCGGGTCTTTGCGCTCCTCAAAGACCACGAGATCGCCTTCAGCCTGGTGAGTAACGGCTTCCTGTTTCTGGAAAAGATTATGCCCCTTTTGGATGACGCCATAAGGCCCTGCTTTACCGGGGCCTGCTTCAGCCTTGACGGGGCCACGGCCCAGTCCCACGACAGGATCCGGAAAGAGGGCAGTTATGAACGGGTTATCGAGGCCATCAAGGCCTGTGTAAAAAAAGGGATTCCTGTCTCTGTCAAGAGTATTCTCCACAACGAGAACTTGGGAGAAATCCAGGAGGTGGCCTTTTTGTGCGCCTCCCTGGGGGTCCAGAGCCTGGGGTTCGTAATTCTTACCCCCACGCCCCGGCTGATCTCGGAGGGACTCATGCCCTCGGCCCCGGCCTATGAAGAGGCGGTTCATTTTATCAAGGGGAGGATGATCCCGGCATTTGGCATGCGCATAGAGATTGAAGGGTATTCAGACCCGGATTACAAGCCCCGTTTCTGCAACCCCGCTCACGGCCTTTCCGTGGATCATGAAGGAAACTTTATCTTTTGCTGCAACCTGTCCCATCCCACGGCCGGAGATGTCCCTAACACTTTGGGCAAGGAGTGTCTGGGCAACATCACAGAGATCGGGATTGAAGAAGGGATCCTGAGGCATTACCGGATGCTGGCCTGGTTCATGGAAAAGGTGATGAGTGGGGCCAGGGGGATCAGGAATTGTACAGACTGTTTCCGGCTTTTCGGCAAGCTGGACTGGATGAAGGCCTATGAAAGCCCCGACCATTGACATCGTTAATTTCTGCAATTTCTCCTGCCGCCATTGCCTGGTGAACAAGGCGGAGGCCCCCGCCTATATGGACAAGGCCCTCTTTGCCCATCTCATGGGAGAACTGAGGCACTTGGGGTTTCACTATGCCGGGATCACCGGCTCCGGGGAGATCTCCCTCCACCCGCAGCTGGAAGATATCCTTTTGAGCCTGGCAGGGCATAATATGGATTTCGAGCTCCTTACCAACGGCTATCTCTTCAAGGAGCGCCTTTTTCCGCTGCTCCGGCAGCCGGTGATCCGGAAACGGGTCCGGCTGGCGGGATTCAGCCTGGACAGCCCCAGAGCGGAGGCCCATGATAAAAACAGGAAGCAAGGGAGCTTCAGGCGGGTGGTGGAGGCCATGGGGTTGTGCCGTTTGATGGGGATCCCCTTTTATGTCAAGACCGCGGTGACCAACCTCAATATCCATGAGCTAAGGGACATGATTTTTTTGACCTCGGGCCTGGGTGCCCTGTCCCAGTCCTTTATCTTTGTCCAACCCACGGAACAACTCATGAGAGAGGGTCTTCTCCCGGATCCCCAAGAGCTCTACCAGGTCTTTAAAGGCCTGAGTGGCTGGAAACGTTTGTTTCCCAGGTTGAAACTGGAAGCCTTTAACCCGGGAAATGATCTCTTCACCTGTAATGCCTTTTACAAGTTCGGGGTGGATGAGATGGGAAACTATCTCCTCTGTAACAACCTCAGCAATGTGGGGGAAGACGCCAATTACAAGGGCCCTGAATGCCTGGGCCGTGTCCAGGAGACGCCTTTGAGGGAACTCATTGTGAGGCATCTTGACCTCCTCCCGGAAATCCTGAAGTGGCGGTTTGAAAGGAAGGAGGCCATCAAAGGGTCCCCCCTCTCCTTGTGCAACTGGTGTTTCCTCCAGTTTGGAAAAATGGGGTGGCTGAAACACCACCCCGAGTCTCCGTGGTCAAGATGCTTGCATGTGACATCTACGGGCTAAAGACCCGAATACGCTTTCTCCGGGAGGAGGATGAAGGGGAGGTGGCCCAACTCCTGCGGTTTTTTCTGAAAAAAGATATCGACCGGGTGGATGTGGATCTTGGTTTCAAAAAAAAGGCCGTGGCCCGGGAAATCGGGAGTCTTCTTTTTCCCTGCCTTGCCGAGATAGGCATATGGGCCGTTCATGCCGGGGGCTTTCACAAAAACGGGGTTATCCTCACGGTAGGTCCTTCGGAGTGTGGAAAATCCACCCTCACCTATGAAGCCCTGAAAAGGGGCCTTTCTGTGCTGGGCGATGATATTATTCTTTTAAGGGAGAATCAGGAGGGGATAGAGGCCCTTCCCTTTTTCTCCACCATTTCCCTGAGGGACGAGACCGTGACGCCCGAGGCGGAATGCTTCAGGCCGGGGTTGGTGCGTGCCTTTCTCCTGCCCCGCCTCACACGGGATGGGACCTGTGTGAAAAGGCTGGAGAGGGGGTCGGATCTGATGCAAAATCTGGTGCCCCAATTCCTGTGGTCTTCCAGGAAGGAGATCTCCCATGCCCAGGCCCTTTTCCTGGAAAGACTTTGTGCGTATCCGGCCTATGAACTGGGCTGGGGACCGGAGATCAGGGAAGAGCCCCGGGTCTTTGAAGGGATGTTGCATGAGATTGTACAGGGTTGAGGGGATTTCCATGTATCCCTTTCTCCAAAGGGATGATCTCGTGGTGGTCAAAAAAGGGCCCTTTGAAGGGTTGCGCCCGGGGTGCCTCGTCGTTTTCAGAGAGGGGGAAAAAGGGCATTATACGGTCCACCGGTTCATTAAAAGGGAAAAAGGGGGCCTTGTCCTGGTGAGGGGGGACGGGTACGGTCTCTCGTCCCAGTGGGTGAAAGAGGAGGTTATTATAGGACGGGCCGCAGGGGTGGTGAGAGGTGAGAGGTTTATCCCCTTTACCCGGTTCCGGGAGTGGGTGTCATGGGCCCTGTCCTATCCCAGGCGGGGGATCATTCACATGAGAAAACGGTGGATCCATGGGACCTGATTTCACCAGTGTCTATGCCCGAGCCACCCGGCTCGCCTGCCGGGAACTGGATGGGGAGTTTGTAATTGTTCCCGCCCTGGAAGCCCCTGGTGAAGAACACATCACCTACTACACCTTGAACGAGGTGGCGAGGGCGGTGTGGGAGCGGCTGGATGGAAAGACCACCCTGGGAGAGATAGGAGAGGCCCTGGAAGAGGTCTATGAGGTGGAAAAGGAGGCCCTGGAAAGGGACATGTTCCAGCTCCTGTCTCATATGGAGGAAAAGGGCCTGGTCTCCAAACTTTCATAACTCGATGCGTATAGCATGACCTGGAGCAGAGAAGAAAACCTGCTTTTACGAATCGCGGCCCAGGGAGACAGGGTGTCCTTGGAGGGGGCCGGGGGCGTGGACTGGCATGCCCTCATCTATCACGCCTCCAATGAGGGGCTCCTGGGGTTCCTCTACCATTACGCCCGCAGCCAAGCCATTTCTGTGCCGCCCTGGGCCGAAGCGCTTTTACACCAGGAATACCGCCATACGGCCTTTCAAAATCTCTGCCTCCTCCGGTTTGTGGAAGAGATGGGAGAAGCCTTAAGGCAACGGGATCTCCCGGTGATGGTCCTCAAGGGGGTCTCCCTGCTCAATACCGCTTACAGGGATGTGGGCCTCCGGCCCATGGAGGATATCGACCTCCTCCTTCGCCCGAGAGACCTGGATCCATTCAAGGCCATATTGGGGGACATGGGCTTTGCCCAAGACAGGGTCTATCAGACCACCTTCAACCGGGGAACGGTCATGGTGGACCTTCACACGGACCTGGTCTCGGCCCACCGTATTAAGAGCAGGAAGGCCCTCTTGAAACTGGATCCGGAGACCTTATGGCGGGGGGCCCTGCCTTTTTTTGATGAAACCGTGCCCGTCTACCGGCTCGCCCCGTATGACGGCCTCATCGCCCTGGCCTTTCACCTTTTAAAGCACGGGTTTTGCCGCCTCATCTGGTTTGTGGATATCCAAGAAACCCTGAAGGCATGGGGGCCGGATCTTGAGTGGATGCCTTTTGTCGACTATTGCACCCGGGCGGGGGCCGGACGGTGTGTGCTCTATGCCCTCCTCTTGACCCGGAGGCTCCTGGGCCTCCCCGTGCCGGAAGAGGCCCTTCAGGGCCTGGGCCAGGGAAAACTCTCTTTTTTGGAAAAGGTCCTCCTGGGCATGCGGGCGGCAAACGAACCCATGGGGCGGCTTTCTCAACTCCTCTATCTTTTCCAGATAAAGGGCGCCCTTCAAAGAGTCCGGTTCATCCGGGAGAATATGTTTCCCAGAAAAGAAGTGATGGGCCAGATTTTCCCCGGCAGGCACCATCAGCCCCTCCCCTCCCTTTACGCCTCCAGGGTCCGGGACCTCTTTTTATCCGCGGGCACGGATCTGCGTTTGGGGGCCAGGGCCATGATCAAGGATGCGGGGCTCAGGCACTGGAAGTGACGGGTCTCAGAGCTCGGAGAAAAAGGTGGAGGCCACGTCTCGGGTGGATTTGCCCTTGTGTTCCGGTCGGCCCGGGCGCTTTTCAGGAAAGGATTTTTCAGAGATGAGCTTGATCCCCTTGAGGCCCTTCACCTCCTGAGCCACCTCTCCCACCCTTTGGAGCAAATCCGAGTCCTTCCCTAAAGGGGCCTCTGTTTTTATGTAGACAATCCCCTCTTCTGCAGAGACCTCGAGGTTGGGTTTGACATCTATAAGGGCGATCTTGACCTCGGCTGCGAGCACCATATCGTTGACCATCCTCTGGGATTCAGGGGTGGTTCGAAACGGCTCCAGCCCGGCGAGCCCACAAATGGTGTCTGCGGCATCCTCTACGGTGATCCTGTCTATCCTCAAGACCAGGTCGTAGAGATTGGGATCCCAGATGTCTATCCCGTAGAGCCTTTTACCCCACTTGATCCGTTGGTCATCAATCCTTTTGAGGAGCTTCAGGGCCTCCTTTCGGGAGACCCGGTCCCGGGCCATGAGGAGCTTTATGCGGTCCTCCAGGTTGGATATGACCCTCACCCTCAGGACCCTGGGGATTTCTTTGGCAAAAAAGTGGCAGGAGAACCCATGGTAGACCATATCGCCTTTTTCCAGGTGCCTCAGGAGTGCGGCCCGGACGTAGGCAATATACCTTTCTTTTCCGTGGGTAAAGCGGTCCAGGATGGAAGGGGCGTCCCCAAAGGCGTGGATGAGCTTTATTTCGGGGATATTGAATTCCTTGGAGGCCTCCAGGATGACTTCTCGAGAAATACAGGTGTAGCCCAACTTCCGGGCCACCTTCTCGGCCACCTCTTTACCCCGGCCGTAGGAGCCTCTTGAAATGGCAATAATGGCCATTTTGACCTCCCTCCAGGAGGTTGAGGCCTGTGCCCGTTAGCCTTTTAATAACACCTTAGGTGTTTTCAGTAATACGCCTTTTAAGGCAGGTATAGCACAGGGCGCAGGGGATCACAAGCCTATCCCTGATCCACCATCAAGATGTCATCTGCTGCGTTGCCTTCGGTCGCTTCTCATTGCGGCGTATTGTATATACGCCTCAATCGGCGCTCCTCGATGCCTTGCATCTAACACCTTGCTGGTGCCCAGGGAGTTCCCAAAATCATTGATTATCATTGTCTATCGAGAATTTTGATGGTGGATTTAGGATCTATTAAAAAGGTTTGACTTACCTATAAATTTACAGTATAAATTTAGGTGTAAGTTTTTTGCCCTCATTCACAGGAGCCTGCCCATGAAGTTGACGAATAAACAAAAGGCGTTTTTGTCCTATGTCTCCGGGTATATGGATGCCTGGGGGAGGGCGCCCAGCTTTGATGAGATCTGCGCCCACTTCGGCTTTGCCTCGTATAACACGGTCACCACCTATCTCAAGATCCTGGAACGGAAGGGGTATATCCGCCTGCCCAAGGAAAAGAATCGAAAACGGGCCATAGAGGTCATCAGTCCCGTAGAGACCAGGCGCTTTGAATTCCCCCTCTTGGGCCGGGTGGCTGCGGGAAAGCCGATTGAGGCGGTGGAAGATGTGCGGGTGGTCGAGGCCCCTCCCGCCATGGCCGAGAGAGGGGACTGCTTTGTGCTCCAGGTCACCGGGGATTCCATGGAAGAGGAGGGGATCCTGGACGGCGATTACGTGGTGGTGAGAAAGCAGCCCACCGCCGAGAACGGCCAAACCGTGGTGGCCCTTATCAACAACGAGGCCACGGTTAAGAAGTATTACCAGAGAGGCGATCACGTGGAGCTCCGGCCGGCCCATAAGGGCATGGAATCCATCCGGGTCAAGACCGGGGACCTGCGGATTGAAGGCCGGGTGGTGGGGGTCATGAGGTATTATCCATAAGGGCCTGACGGCCTGGATGGAGGTGGCCTGTGCGCACGATTCTCCACATCCACATCCCCGCCTTTTCCATTGCCGTGGCCCGGGTCTCCCAGCCGGCCTTAAGGGACCGGCCCGTGGTGGTCGCCCCCCGCTCCGAGCGGGCCCTGGTCCTGTCCGTCTCTCCGGAGGCCCGAAAAGAGGGGCTTTACAAGGGCATGTCCCTTTCAAAGGCCGTCAAGCGGTGTCCGGAGCTCACCCTGCTTTCCCCCGATCCCCTGCTTACGGAAAGGGCCGGCCGGGCCCTGGTGGAGACGGCGGCCCGGTATACGCCCCTGTGGGAGCCCCTGGGGCCGGGACATATCTGGCTGGATATGACCGGGACCGGCCGCCTCTGGGGCCGGGCCAAGGACACGGCCTTTCGCCTCAGGCAGGAGATCAAGAACCGGCTTTACCTGTCCGGAACCGTGGGGATGGCCGGCAACAAGATGGTGTCCGGCATCGCCTCCAAGTTTGGGTCCTCCCAAGAGGTGGTGGATGTGGTTCATGGGGAGGAGGCCTCCTTTATGGCTCCCTTGAAGGTCGGGGTGGTGCCCGGCATCGGCCGTTTCGGTCAACGACCCCTTTTAGAAGAGCTCCATATCACCCGGGTCCGGGAACTGGCCGCCCTGGATATGGGCCGCCTCAAGCTCATCTTCGGCCGGCAGGCCCCGGTCATCCATCAAAGGGCCTTGGGCGTGGATTTCACCCCGGTCTATCCCGGGGCCGCCAGGCCCGTGGTGAGCGAGGGGGCGCCTTTTCCGGAGGATGAAGAGGACGACCAAAGGCTCCTGGGGGCCCTTTACACCCTGGTGGAGGCGTGCGGCCGCCGGCTCCGGAAGCGGGGCCTTTTTCCCCGAAAGGCGGGGCTCGTGATCCGGTATGCCGACCAGGTGGAGGTCACGCGCCGGGTCGCCCTTGCCCGGGGCAGCCCGTGGGATTTTGACCTCTACGAACCTGTGGAAGGCCTTTTTTTCAAGGTCTGTACCCGTCGGGTGCGGGTCCGGTATATGCGGGTCTGGTTCCAGGATTTTTCCTGTGCCGGACCCCAACTGTCCCTTTTTCCCGGGCCCCCCCAAGAAAAGAGGGCCCGGGCGATTCAGGCCACGGACCGCATCAGGGAGCGGCACGGCAAGACCGCCATTTACTACGCCGGGACTGCATGAACTTTATCCACCTCAACGTCCATTCCCACTACTCCCGGGGCTGGGGTGTGGGCACCATCCAGGAACTCTGCCGGGCCGCAAAAGAACGGGGCATGCAAAAGCTGGCCCTCACCGATACCAACGGGCTCTACGGCCTGATCCCATTTGTCCGGACCGCCGCACAGACAGGCATTGAACCCATTGTGGGGAGCGAACTCCTCTCCCAAGGCCGGCGGGCCGTGGTGCTGGTCAGGAGCCGGCAGGGGTATGAGAATCTCTCCCGGATCGTCTCCGAGCGGCGGTGCCGGGAGGATTTCGACCTCGTCCGGGGCCTCAGAGAGCGGCGCGAGGGGCTCATCATCCTCTCAGACGATTTCAGCCTCCTCAAGGCCCTCAAAGGGGATGGCAGAGAGGGCCTCTTTGTGGAGATGTCCCCCGGCTACCAGATGGCCCGCTGCTATGCCTTTTCCCGCCGGAGCGGCATCCCCCCCGTGGCCACCAACCGGGTCTTTCTTGTCCGGGGGGAGCAGTTCCCGCTCCACCGCATCCTGCGGGCGGTCTCCCTCAACACCAAACTTTCCCGCTTGACCCGGGAAGAGACCTGCCGGGAGCACAATTTCCTCAAGTCCGCCTCCGCCATGATGGACCACTACCCCCACGCGCCGGCGGCGGTCTCCAACACCCTGACAATCGCGGAGGCCTGCCTCACCCGCTGGGATTTCGGGCGGATCGTCTTTCCCCGTTTCGGGGACATGAACGACCAGGAGGCCTTTGATCACCTCTACAGGGCCACCCTGGAGGGATGCCGGCGGCGGTACGGCAGGATAACCCGGGCCGTGCGGGAGCGGGTGGACCGGGAGATGCAGGTGATCCGGGAGAAAAATTTCGCCCATTATTTCCTGGTGGTGGCCGATATGACCAGACAGGCCCGCTGGTCGTGCGGGCGGGGAAGTGCGGCCGCATCCATTGTCTCCTATGCCCTGGGCATCACCCACGTGGACCCTGTGGCCCACCGGCTCTTTTTTGAGCGCTTTTTAAACCCGGGCCGCCAGGACCCGCCGGATATTGATGTAGACTTTGCCTGGGATGAACGGGACCAGGTGGTGGACTATGTCTTTGCCAAGTACGGCAACCGCCGGGCCGCCATGGTGGCGAACCACAACACCTTTGGGGCCAGGGCCGCCGTCCGGGAGGTGGCGAAGGTCTTCGGGTTGACGGAGCGGGAGATCGGGCGGGTCACGGACCGGATCGGTTTCGGTTGGCGCCTTTCAGAGGACCTGTTCGGCCACCCCAGGATGCGGGGGATTGAATTCAAGCGGCCCTGGGATGCCATCTTGTCCTCTGCGCTCCAGCTTGAACACCACTTCAACCACCTCTCCACCCACTGCGGCGGGCTGGTGGTGGTCCCCGACGAAATACGCCGGTACTGCCCGGTAGAGGTCTCTCCCCGGGGCCTCCAGGTGCTCCAGTGGGAAAAAGAGGCGGTGGAGGAGGCGGGCCTGGTCAAAATGGATATCCTGGGCAACCGGAGCCTGGGGGTGATCCGGGATGCCCTGGAACTGGTCAAAAAAAACCATGGCCGCCGGATAGACTATGCCCGCCTCAATCCCCTCCATGATCCCCGGACGGTACGGATTTTTTATCAGGGCGATACCTTCGGGGTCTTCTACTTTGAAAGCCCGGCCACCAGGCAGGTCCTGACCAAGGTGAGTTCCCGGATCCCCTTTGAGGCCTATCTCCGTATGGACCACTTTCACCTCAATGTGGTGGTCACTTCCATCATCAGACCCGCCTCCAATAAGCATATCCGCACCTGGATCTCCCGGCTCCATGGAGAGCCCTGGGATCCGCCCCATCCCCTTTTAAGGCCGGTCCTCCAGGAGACCCTGGGGGTGATGGTGTTTCAGGAACAACTCAGCCAGGCGGCCATGCACCTGGCGGGCTTTGATCCTTCCGAGGCGGACACCCTCAGAAAGGTGGTGAGTAAAAAGCACAAGGGGAAAAAACTCCGGGATTTCCATGACCGTTTTGTCCAGGGGGCCCGGGAAAGGGACGTGGAAGAAAAGGTCATTCAAGAGCTCTGGGAGATGATGATGGGCTTTGAGGGGTACAGTTTTTGTAAACCCCATTCGGCCAGCTACACCATGGTGGCCTATAAATCCGCCTTTCTCCGGGCCCACTATCCGGCCGAGTTCATGGCCGCGGTGATTTCAAACGGCGGGGGCTATTACACCCCCTTCGGGTATCTTTCCGAGGCGAGACGGATGGGATTGAAGGTCCTGCCTCCCCACATCAACCAAAGTGACATTTCCTATACGGGCAAAGGCCGCACCATCCAGGTGGGGCTCATGCAGTTGCGGGGTCTCTCCCGGGAGACCCGGGAGGCCGTAATCTACGAGCGGGAAAAAAACGGTCCCTTTTTATCCCTGGATGATTTCTTGAACCGGACCGGATCCGCTGTCCAGCTTCAGGATGTCAGGGTCTTGATCAAGGCGGGCTGTTTTGACGGGCCGGCCCGGTCCCGCTCCAGGGCGGATCTCCTGTGGCAGGCCCTGAGATTCTTTTCCCAAGAGACCCAAGCACAAACGCTTTTTCCCCTTGATCCCGGGGCCGGACCGGCCCCGGGATCGGGGAAAACGGGCAGGGACCTTAGGGTGAGACACGAAAAGGAGGCCCTGGGTCTTCTCCTTTCGGCCCACCCCCTTGATTTCTACCGGGATCGTCTGAAAGGCCTGGATTATGTGCGGGCCAGGGACCTCCCCTCTTTTGTGGGGAAAAGGGTCACCACCCTCGGGTGGCAGGTGACCGGCAAGACCGTCCACACCAGAGAGGGGGAGCCCATGAAGTTTGTCTCCTTTGAAGACCCCACCGGCCTTTATGAGGCGGTCTTCTTTCCCAAAATCTATCACCAATGCTGCCACATGCTCCGTAGCGACCGCCCCTACATTCTCAAGGGCAAGGTGGAGGAAGAATGGGGTGCCCTGACCATGACCGTGGAGGGGATCCGGTTCCTTGAGGGGAAGGACCATTTATGTATGGAAACAATTCCCCTTTGATTTCGCCCACAGCCTATGTCATGATTCATGCCATTTTGGCAAGAGTTTAGGTGTTTGTGAGGATCAGACAAGGTTTACACCATGAAATCGGACCGCCCCTATGAAAAACATGTCTACTGGCTGACCCGGGAGGAGGAAGGCCTTCTCCGGGAGGAGCTGGCCCGCAGGAAGGTGCGCTTGAAATCCGCCAAGGGGATCGTGTGCACGCCCCTTGACCGGATTAATAAGATTACGAGCGTGGGCCCCGAGGTGTGGGATGAGACCTGTAACCGGCAGGGCAGCTGGTACCGGGGCTCCGAGAAAAACGGCTTATACCTCATTGTGAGCTCTTTTGACCTGGGGGAATATGAGGACAAGAAAGCCGCCGTGATCAGGGAATCCGGCTTTGTCCCGCCCCGCTTGGCGTCCGTGGAAGAGAAAAGGCGCCTGTGCGAGGAAAGACCCCCGGACATCCAGGTTCCCCCGGACTGGTATCATGTGGGGGAGACGGAGAAACGGATCTATCTGCGCTGGGCCAGGCGCTTCGGATCCCAGGCGGAGGACTACGACTTCCTGTTTCTGAGCCACACCGCCAACCACCTCAATTTTATTACCCCCCGTTTTTTTATCCGGGAACAAGAAGAGGTCATCCCCTATTCCATTGATGCCACCGCCCACCTCTGTTCCTGCTGTGTGGAACTCTTCCAGGTCGTGGGAGGAGAACACAGGAAGAAACTGGTGGCCCCTTGCCCGGGGGGTGCCATCTTTGCCCGACTTAGGCCGGACCGCTACCTCCTGGTCCAGAGGCCGAAGTAAACTCCTGGAACTCGATATCCTTGCAGGCCTTTCGGGTCGGATCCCAGTTTCTCCGGTTCCAAGGCTCCCGGCCTGGACGCTGGAGAGATTTTTCTCATTGATATTATTGAAGTGTTATGCCATCTATGACATATTTAATAAGCGGCCCGGGCCCTCCTGGAGGAAGGGATTGACGGGCATTTTTGGGCCCTTGAAAAGCGTGGGGGTCCTTACAACAGATAAGGGTTTAATGGAGTTTTTTTTTAAGGTCAAAGAACCCACTGAGGTCTTGGAGTTATTAAGCGGCTTTGGTCCGTCCGGGGAAGAAAAGCGCCCGTTGGAGGACGCCCTGGGCCGGGTCTTGAGCCGGGACCTGGTGGCCCCTGAAAACCTGCCCCCTTTTGCCCGCTCCACCGTGGACGGCTATGCGGTGCGGGCCAAAGATACCTTTGGGGCCGGTGAGAGTCTTCCGGCCCTCTTGGAAGTCTGTGGGGAGGTGTTGATGGGGGAGGCCCCCATGGTGGAGGTGAGTCAGGGTCAGGCGGTCAAGATCTCCACCGGGGGGATGATCCCCAAAGGGGCCGATGCCGTTTCCATGCTGGAGTACTGCCAGCTCCTGGATGAACAGGCCCTGGAGGTGAGCCGGGCCGTATCGCCCCTGGAAAATGTCATACAGCCGGGAGACGATTTCAGGAAGGGCGCGGTGGTGCTTATGAAAGGACAGGGCCTGCGCACCCAAGACCTGGGGTCCCTGGCCGGCCTGGGGTTGGGGGAAGTGCCTGTTTTTAAGCGGCCCAGGGTGGCCCTCATATCCACGGGAGACGAGATCGTGGACATCACCCAGAGGCCCGGTCCCGGACAGGTCCGGGACATCAACCGTTATACCCTGGGGGCCTTCTGCCGGAGAAACGGCGCAGAGCCCCTGTATTTGGGCCTCTGTCCGGACCGGTTCGATCCCCTTAAAGACATGGTCCAGGAGGGCCTGGCCCGGGCCGATACGGTATGGATATCCGGTGGGAGTTCTGTGGGGACCAGGGACCTCACCCTCGGGGTCTTGGAAACCTTGCCCGGTTTTGAACTCCTGGTTCACGGGATATCCATCAGTCCCGGCAAACCGACCATTATCGGGAGGGCGGGGCCCAAGCCCCTGGTCGGCCTTCCCGGTCACGTGGCCTCGGCCATGGTAGTGGCGGAGGTTTTTTTAATGCCTTTGCTGTGGAGGCTTTCGGGCCACAAACAAGGGACCGGGCCGGGGCAGAGCGTGGCAGAGGCTGTCTTGAACCGGAATATTGAGTCCGCCAGCGGCCGGGTCGATTATGTGCGGGTCAGGCTCTTTGAAGCCAAGGAGGGCCTGGTGGCAGATCCCGTCTTCGGAAAGTCGGGCCTTATCTCCACCCTGGTGGAGGCGGACGGCCTGGTGGCCATCGAGATGAATACGGAAGGCCTTTATAAGGGCCAGAAGGTCAAGGTCATGCGCTTTAATGACGGCAAGGGAGGCCTCTCTTGAAAAGACAAGTTTATCTCTCCATGAAAAGCCTTGAAGAGGCTAAAGCGCTCTTTTTCGCGCGATTCGGCCCTGGGCGGCGGAGCGGTGCGACCGTGATCAAAAGCGAGGATGCCCTGGCCCGGGTCACGGCCGAGCCTGTTTTTGCCAAGCGCTCTTCCCCGTCCTTTCATTCCGCGGCCATGGACGGTATCGTGGTGAGGGCCGAGGAGACCTACGGCACCACGGAGAGGAACCCTCGAATTCTGGAACTCGGCCGGGACGCCCTTTGGGTTAATACGGGACAGCCCCTCCCCCAGGGGTTTAACGCGGTGATCATGGTGGAAAAGATCCACCAGATGGATGAAGGCCGTTTGGAGATCCGGGCGCCCGCCTACCCATGGCAACATGTACGCAAGGTGGGGGAGGATATCGTGGCCACCGCGTTGATTCTCCCCCAGAATCATCGGATCCGGCCCTATGATATAGGGGCCCTCATCAGTGCCGGCCTGTTTTCCCTTCCGGTCTGGAAGAGGCCTTGCGTGGCCATCATCCCCACAGGCTCGGAGCTGGTAAACCACAAATCCATTGAGGAGACGGAGCCCCTTGAGGCTGGTGCGCTTTTGGAATACAATTCCCTGGTCCTGGCCGGCCTGGTTCGGGAGTCCGGCGGTGTCCCCATGGTCTATGATATTGTCCCGGATGAACCCCGGGAGATCCAGACGGCCTTGGAACAGGCGGTGGACTCGGAGGCCCATGTGATCATCCTCAATGCCGGGTCCTCTGCAGGGAGCAAGGACTATACCATGCACGTGGTGGAGGCCTTGGGCGAGGTCCTGGTCCATGGGGTGGCCATGATGCCGGGCAAACCCACGGTGCTGGGTGTGGTGAAGGACAAGCCCGTGGTGGGTAACCCCGGCTATGCGGTCTCCTCCATGCTCTCCTTTGATCAGTTTGTAAAACCCCTGCTCTACGGCCTTCAAGGCCTGCAGGCCCCGGAGCGAAAGACCCTGCGGGTGAAACCCACCCGGGATATCCCCTCCAAACTGGGCATTGAGGAGTTCTTGCGGGTCAATATCGGCAAGGTGGGCGAAACCTATGTGGCCACACCCCTGGCAAGGGCGGCGGGCTCCATTACCACCCTGACCAAGGCAGAGGGCATCATCCGCATCCCCCCTCTCTCAGAGGGGATTTCTCAGAAGGAGGAAATCGATGCGGAATTGCTGGTTGATCGGGAGGATCTCCTCAACACGGTGGTCATCATCGGCAGTCATGACATGAGCATCGATATCCTGGCGGACGAGATTCGTAAAGGGGGTCGCAATATCCGGATATCCTCAGGAAACGTGGGCAGCCTGGGCGGGCTGATAGCCCTTCGAAAAGGGACCTGCCACATGTCCGGTTCCCACCTCCTGGACACGGAGACCGGGGAATACAACCTCTCTTACATCAAGAGGTATCTTGGGGGGATGCCGGTGAGCGTTTTTCACATGCTCTTGAGGGAACAGGGGCTCATTGTGGCCAGGGATAATCCCAAGGGCATCCAGGGCCTGGAAGACCTGCAGAGGGAAGATATCGTTTTTGTCAATCGTCAGGCCGGGTCGGGGACCCGGGTGCTTTTGGACTACAAGTTGGGTCAACTGGGCATTGCGCCGGAATCCATTAAGGGCTATGACCACGAAGAAACCACGCACATGGCCGTGGCGGTGGATGTGTTGAGCGGTGCAGCCCATTGCGGTATGGGGATCCATGCAGCCGCCAAGGCCCTGGATCTTAACTTCATCCCTGTGGAACAGGAACAGTATGACCTGGTGGTCCCCACGGCTTTCCTGGAAATGCCCGGCATCCAGGCCGTGTTAGAGGCGGTCCGCTCCCAACATTTTAGAGGGCGGGTCCGAGCCATGGGCGGATATGAGCCCTCAAGGAGCGGAGAGCTCCGGGTCCAGACGGGGAGGGAGGGACATGGTGCATCTTAGACTCAAATCCAGGCAGTGGATCGTGGATGAACGGGATCGCATCATTATGGGTGAAGGGAGAAGACAGATCCTGGAGACCATCCAGAGGACAGGCTCCATCAACCAAACGGCGAAGATTATGAAGATGTCTTATAAAGGCGTGTGGGGCAAGATCAAGGCCTCCGAGAAGTCCCTGAATGCCAAGATCGTGGATGCGGACAGGAAAAGCGGAACCCGCCTCACCGACGAGGGCAGGGCCCTTCTGGATAGATACAAGCGCCTAAAGGAAGACTGTGTCAGGGAAGACAATAAGATTTTCAGCAGCATATTTGATATTTGAGTAGATTAGACTCTTGGGGGCCTCGAAGGAGAACCATGAATGCCACAAACCCTCCCCCCATCCTCTCCATTGTGGGCTGGTCAGATGAGGGCAAAACCACCCTGTTGGAGAAGATAATCCCTGAGCTGGGGCATCGCGGATTCAGGGTGGGGACCATCAAGCATGACAGCCACGGGTTTGACCTGGACCGCCCGGGCAAGGACAGCTGGCGCCACAAGAAAGCCGGTGCCGCGGTGACGGTCCTTTCCTCTCCTCTGCAAGTGGGGTTGGTCATGGATGTGGATCACGACCATTCCCCGCGCGAGCTCATTTCCTTCCTGGGGGGGGTGGACATCATCCTCACCGAGGGGTACAAAAGGGAGGCCCATCCAAAGATCGAGGTTTTCAGGGCCGGAAAAGAGAGGGAGCCGGCCTGTAAAGGGGATCGGTATTTGTTGGCCATTGTCACGGATGAGCCTGTGGACATGGGTGTGCCCCGGTTTTCCATGAACGATCCAGGGGGCCTGGTTGAATATGTGATAAGACATTTCAACCTCATTCCCGGGCCCTCCTCCCTGAGGGTGTCCGGGCGCCCCTAAAAGGCCCGGGGCTCAATGAGCATCAAAACTAACCCTGAGCGCATCATGAGGTGGTGATGACAAGCATTCCTCTTATTTCTCAGATCCCTGTGGGCGCGTCCACTATGGGGGCCTTCGGACACGATATCGTCCAAATGGTCCTCCAGGCAGGGCTTATGGTCAAGTTCGTGTTGTGGATCCTTTTCCTCTTTTCGGTCATCTCCTGGGCCATCATATTCTTCAAGTTCAGGCAGCTTTATAAGGCCAAACAGGAGACGGCCAGATTTTTGAAGTTATTTTGGGAAAAGAGGGACTTAAAAAGGATCTACCAGCTCTGCGAAGACCTGAAATACAGCCCTGTGGCCCTCCTTTTTAGGACTGGATATAGTGAAGTCAATCGCATTTGGCGCATACAAAGTTCTCTGGATTCAGAGCCAGAACCACCCGGGCCCGAGGGCGAGGAACAACCCATGCGGTCTCAAAAGGCCGTTATGGACAATCTGGAGAGGTCGCTCAGGAGGGCCACCATTGGTCAGATCAACCGGCTGGAGAAGGCGGTGAGCTTTCTGGCCACCACCGGGAACACGGCGCCCTTTATCGGTCTTTTCGGCACTGTGTGGGGGATCATGGAGTCTTTTCGCGGGATAGGCCTTAAGGGTTCCGCCAACCTGGCCGTGGTGGCCCCGGGGATCTCCGAGGCCCTTATCGCCACGGCTGCGGGCCTGGCTGCGGCCATCCCCGCCGTGGTGGCCTTTAATTACTTCTCCAACAAGGCCTCCGCTCTAAGCGCGGAGATGGATATCTTTACCTCGGATTTTTTGAGCATGGTGGAGCGGCAGTTTTTTAAAAAGCAGATGTTTACAAAGACCGGCCACTAGGTTAAGGGGACCCTTCGGCAGGGATAGAGGATGGCCACGAATTACGGCAGGAATAACAGGCGGTTTATGTCGGATATCAATGTCACGCCCCTGGTGGACGTGATGCTGGTGCTTCTCATCATCTTTATGGTCACCGCACCCATGATGATGCAGGGGGTGGATGTGAGCCTCCCCCAGACCAAGGCCAGACCTATGAAGACCCGGGAGGATCCTTTGGTATTAACGGTGAACAAGAAAAAAGAGATCTTTCTGGAAAATCACCGAATGGAACTCAAAGGCCTGGATGTAAAGATCAAAAAGATTTTTGAGAACCGCAGGGATAAGGAAATTTTGCTCAGGGCGGACAAGGATGTCCCTTACGGGTTTGTCATCGAGGTGGTGGCCAAGGTCAAACACGCAGGTATTGACAAACTGGGCATGGTTACCGAACCTCTGGATTAATGTATGCAAGGCTTGTGGTCTGAATCTCGTTTCAATAACTACCCGGAGCCAAAATGGTGGCGGGTGGTTCTCCTGTCCCTGTTTATTCACGTGGCGGTCTTTTCCGTGGTTTTCTTTATCCCCCAGGACATGCCTGCCAGAAAGATAGGGGGAACGGTGTACGAGGTCGATTTGGTGGAGATGCCCCAAAAGCGGTTGACAAAGGCCCCCCGCACGGCCCCTGCAAAACCTCGGAAAACCCGTACCATCGCGCCCAAAAAGGCCGCACCTGCCAAGCGAATCTCCCCCCCTAGAAAAAAGGAAAGGCCACTGACGGTAGCCAAGAGGGTGGTGGAGAAAAAGACGAAGAAGCCGGAAAGGCCGAAGGTTTCGCCTTCCAAGCTGATTGATCGGGCCGTGGCCAGGGTGGAGAGGGACATAAAGACCAAAGAGGAAGATCCTATTGCTCAGGCCCTGTCCAAATTGGAGCACCAGATACAAGAGGACGCGGAAAAGGAGGCAACCCCAGGAGGGGCCGCCCACGGGATCTCCATGCGGATGTACCAAATGATGGTGGAAAACAAGATTAAAGGCAACTGGGCCTACCCTGTGGCCCTGGACAGCAACCAGGGAAAGAAGGATCTGGTGGCTGTGGTCCTTGTCAAGGTCAGGAGCGACGGTTCTATCCTGGACTTTTCTTTTGCCCAGAAGTCCTCCAGTGCCATGTTTGACCGGTCCGTAAGGAAGGCCATCGAGAGGTCGGACCCCTTACCGCCTTTCCCGGAAGGGTACAGGCGGACCTATGACGAGATAGAAATCAACTTTAACCTGAGTGAACTGGATAATTATTAGGTTTTTGGAGGCCTCTTTTTATGCGCAAACGTTCAAGAATCCGGGCGGGGGCGGGCTGGCTTCTTGCCATCCTCTTCCCCCTCACCTTTTTTTTATTCTCAGGGTCGGCCCTTGGCAGGATTTACATTGATATCAATGCCCCTTCTGTACAGAAGTTCAAGGCCGCCATCCCGGATTTCAAGCCCCTCGGCACGCCGGTGGAGCATCCGGAGCTTTCAGCCAAGCTCTCTGAGGTGCTGGCGAGCGACCTGGATCTGAGCGGGTATTTCATCCCCTTGGAGAAAGAGGCCTTTCTGGAGGAAAAGGGCGGAGGCATCACCCTTGAGGATATCCGCTTTAAGGACTGGTCCGTTATCGGTGCGGAGCTTCTCATAAAAGGGGGGTATACCTGCGTCGGCAACAGCATGGAAGTCGAAGTGCGTCTCTTTGACGTCTTTTGGGGCCGGCAGATCATGGGTAAAAGGGTGCTGGGAGATGTCCGCCGCTATCGCCGCCTCATGCACAGGGTGGGGAACGAGATTATTGAGAAACTCACGGGGCATCCCGGCATGTTTTTGACCAAGCTGGCCTTTGTGGGAAACGGCACTGGACAAAAGGAGATCTACCGCTGTGATTACGACGGCCACAATGTAAAACAATTGACCGAGGACAGGAGTATCTGCCTTTTGCCCCGGTGGTCTCCGGACGGCGAAAGGATCATGTACAATTCTTACAGGGATGGGGGACCCATGCTCTATTTGGAGGACCTTGATTCAGGCCGTGTAACACGGGTGTCGGCCCGGTCAGGCCTGAATATCGGTGCCGCCTGGGCCCCTGACGGCAAAAAGGTGGCCTTGACCCTTAGCCTGGAAGACAATCCGGACATCTTCCTCATCGATTTGAATGGAAAGATCCTCAAGCGGCTCACCTCCCACTGGGGGATTGACGTGTCTCCCACCTTCTCCCCGGACGGGAAAAGGATCGCTTTTGTTTCCAACCGCTCCGGATCACCCCAGATCTATGTCCTGGACTTAATTACCGGGAGTGAGCAGCGTCTCACCTTTGAAGGGAACTATAATACCTCCCCCTGTTGGTCCGTTCTCAACAAAATAGCCTATGTATCCATGCAGGACGGGAGATTTGATATTTACACCCTGGATCCCGAGGGCGGGCAGGTTCGACGGGTGACGGCGAACAACGGCAATAATGAGGATCCTTGCTGGTCCCCTGACGGCCGGTATATGGTTTTCAGCTCCAACAGGGAAGGCCCCTATCATATTTATCTCATGAGCGCCAATGGGCGGCACCAGAGGAGGATTACCCATGAAAGGGGCGATCAGACCTCTCCATCCTGGGCCCGGTAAGCCGAAATGCGGATGGTCTCATATCTTGATATTATGAAAAAGAAATGGTAAGGATTCTGGTAATCAGCAGGGATGAAGCCGTTTTTTTCTTGCAAAACCCGAAACTTTAAGAGTATAGATAGACTTTGACGGCCTATCCTTTATTAGCATATATTGAGTTTTGTATATCAATCCAAAAGTTCGGGAGGAGGTAAAGAGAGTATGAGTAAAAAAATGATGACCGTTTTGGTAGCCCTGGCCTTTGTATGCTCATCCTTTTTGCTGGTATCTTGCGCCAAAAAGCAGGTCAAGGTTTCGGAAGAAAAAAAACCGGCTGTTGAAGTGGAAGAAAAGGTGGAAAAAGTGGAGGTGGTCGAGGTAGAAAAAGATGAAGACACGGCCGCCAGAGAGGCCCAAAGGCAGGCCAGACTCCGGGAACTTGCTGCGGCCCAAAGGCTTGCCGACGAAATCAGGGCCTTTGAAACCACAAACATCTATTTTGATTTTGATAAATCGGATCTGAAGCCCGAGGCCCAGGAGACATTAAAACAAAAGGCCGAGTGGCTGCTCAAACATCCCGCCTATACGGTGCGCGTTGAAGGCAATTGCGATGAACGAGGCACCCAGGAATACAACCTGGCCCTGGGTCAGAGGAGGGCGGACGCCGCCAAAAAGTTCTTGATGGCCCTGGGCGTGGCGGAACACCGCATCGGCACCATCAGCTATGGTGAAGAAAGACCTGCAGACCCCGGACATAATGAGAGGGCCTGGGCGCTCAACAGGCGGGACGAGTTCAAATTGACCAAGCGGTGGTAGTTTATTCCTTCTTGATGGGATTATACTGAGCCGACCCGCTGAACAGGGGTCGGCTCCCTTGTTTTGTCGCAAGACTTTAGGTTTTTTCAGTGCCTGTGAGGATCATGACCTCCTTTTGTGGAGGATTAAGGAGCTGATGGGGACTTTACTGTACAACAAAGGCAGGGTGGTGCTCTTATCTGTTTTTGCCCTCTTGCTATCCTCCTGTGTGACCATGGAGCAGGACTTGCTCTACCTGAATGACCAGGTCAAGGCCCTTAATGAGCGGGTGGGCAGGCTTGAGGAAACCATGGATGCCAAGCTGTCCAAGGACCTTGAATCGCGTCTCAAGGGCATCCGGGAGAACCAGGCCGACCTGGTAAACGACATGAATAACGTCAAGGGAGAAGTGCAGGTGTTATCCGGCCGGGTGGAAGAAAATCTGCACCTCACCAAGCGGGCCATTGAGCGGGATACGACGGAACAGGATCTCATGAAGGCGGGTTTCACGGAGCTCAAAGAGCGGGTGGCCCGACTGGAGACCAGGGTCAGCCAGATCTCCGCCTATGTGGGCCTTGAATCTTCAGGGGAGGGGATTAAAAAGCCTGTGGAGGCCGCACCGGTACCGGCCAAAGAGCCTGAAACGCCCGAACCCAAACCGGTGGTGGCGGAGGAAAAACCCGTTTCCCCGGAAAAGGCCCAATACGAGGCCACCCTCAAGGCGTATCAGCAAGGTAAGTACGAGGCGGCCATCGCCGGTTTTGAAGGTTTCCTCAAAAAGCACCCCAAATCCGATCTCGCCGATAATGCCCAATTCTGGATCGGCGAGTGTTACATGGCCCTCAAGCAGTATGAAAAGGCCATACTGGCCTATCAAGAAGTGATCAAAAAGTATCCCAAGGCCAACAAGGTCCCCAACGCCTTGCTCAGACAGGCCTTGGCCTTTTATGAAATCAACGACAAGACCAGTTCCAGGCTCCTCTTAAAAAAGATCATCAAGAAATACCCGGAATCCAGTGAGGCAAAAATCGCCAAGGCCAAGCTTGAAAAGATGAAGTAGGTTGGTGCTAGATGGCGAGCCAGTCCTCCATTTGAGCCTTCCTGGCCAACCCTGGGGGATCAAGAATCTTAATATAACCCTTTGAGACCTCCAAGAGGCCCTGTTCTCTGAAGGTCTTAAGGGTCTTATTGATGCTCTCCCGGGTGGCCCCCACCATAGAGGCCAGGTCTCTCTGGGTCACGGGAACCCCAATGCGGATTCCCCCTTCCTCCTTGCTTCCAAAAACGCGCTCCAGGTCCAGAAGCTTTTTCGCCAGCCGGGAAGTAATATCCAGAAAATGGGCTTCCGCCAGGAATACGTCCGTGTCGCGGAGCCTTTGAGCAAACAATTCAAGGACCTTTAGGACCAGGTCGAATCGGATGCGCAGGAGGCTGAGGAAATCCTCACGGTTGAGGCAAAGGACCTCGGTCTCTTCCATGGCTTGGACCGTGGCGGAACGCTGCTTGCCGTCTATAAAAGAGAGTTCCCCAAACATCTGTCCTTCGGAGAGGATGGTCAAAATCAGCTCGTCTCCCTCCGCCGAAGGGATGGTCACCTTGATCCTCCCCTTTTTTATGATATACAGGCTTTTGCCCTCATCTCCCATGTGAAAGACGGTTTGGCCCTTCGTATACCTTCGATGGACCAGGGAGGCTTCCAGTCGTTCCAAGTCTTGTTCCTCCAAGGAGGCGAAAAAAGGGATATTTTTAAGAATCTGCTTCAACGGCATCGTCTATCGGGAATTTTGATGGCGGATTTTGACCCTGGGTTTGAGGTTGCTTAAGCATAAAAATTATGCCAAACTATAGTCTTATCTAAACAGCCCCCTTTTTTTCTTCCACGGTACGCTGTTCAGCAGGAATATCTAACAGATAACCGGGACCTTGTCAACGGAAGGCAGGGGTGAAACCTAGAACTGCATGTATCAGATTTTACGTGTAAAATGTGAGCTATTTCATTGTTTGCCCTTTTAAAGGCGCTATAATTAGACACGCTATGGCTTTAAAAAAACTTAACCATAAAATCAGGTTTTTGGTGCGATGATACCTCTAAGACGTCAAATCCTCATCAGGGCCTTCAAGCTCTTTGATCTGGTGGTGTTGGTTCTTTCCTTGTTCCTGGCCGCTTCCCTCATTTCCTATCCCCAGGCAATTCCCTCCCTGGCTGAGCTTCTGTCCATGCGGGTCAGCGTCCAGAGCGTGCTCTTTGTGCTCACCTTCATGGCCCTGTGGCATATTATTTTCAGCCTGTTTATGCTGTATCGTTCCAGACGCCTTTCAAGCCCATGGGAGGAAGTCTTTGACGTGTGTAAGGCCACGACCGTGGGCACCTTCTTATTATTTGTTATGGCCAAGGTGATGGACGTCGGTATGGTTACGCCGTCTTTTCTCCTGGCCTTTTGGGCCTTGAGCAGCCTCATCACCGTTTTGAGCCGTTTGACCCTCAGACTGGGTCTGTCACGACTTCGGTCGGGTGGTCGCAACCTCCGGTTTATACTCATTGTGGGGACCAACCACCGTGCCGTGCAGATCGCCAAAGAGGTGGATACAAAACCGGGGCTTGGTTACCGGCTCTTGGGATTTGTTGATGAGGAATGGCACGGCTCGCCGAGATTTCGAAA
>Ga0180432_10002111_pt1 | contig 30210 bp, 27 predicted proteins | sample SS_ome_10_FD_132414 | JGI IMG/M metagenome (GOLD analysis project Ga0180432, IMG submission 132414) | Hypersaline lake sediment archaeal communities from the Salton Sea, California, USA - SS_1_MS_2 metaG | ecosystem: Environmental > Aquatic > Non-marine Saline and Alkaline > Hypersaline >...
ATGTCACCTCAAGAGGTGGGAAACTCGATTCGGCATTCGCATCATGCTTTCCTAGACTGGAGGAAGACCAGCTTTGCTGAGCGGGCAGATTTTCTGAGAAAAGCAGCAGGGATTCTCCGCTCCAGTGCGGAAGATTATGCCAGGCTAATGGCGTTGGAGATGGGAAAACCGATACGGGATGGCAGGTCAGAAGCCGAGAAATGCGCCTGGGTATGTGATTACTTTGCTGACAACGGGGAACTGTTCCTAGCGCCGGAAATTGTAGCCACAGATGCAGGGAAAAGCTATGTGACCTTTGTGCCGCTGGGAGTGATACTTGCTGTGATGCCCTGGAACTATCCCTTCTGGCAAGTATTCCGCTGTGCCGCGCCTGCACTCATGGCTGGTAATGTGGTGTTGCTGAAACATGCCTCTAATGTGCCCGGTTGCGCCCTTGCCATAGAGGCAATCTTCCGTCACGTCGGCTTACCTGCCAGTGTCTTCACCACCCTGCTGGTAGGCAGTAGCCAGGTGGATGCCATAATCGAGAACCCGCTGGTAAAGGGCGTCAGCCTCACGGGCAGCGTGGCGGTAGGCCGAGCGGTGGCCCGGAAGGCTGGCGAAATGCTTAAGAAGACCGTCCTGGAGCTGGGTGGCAGTGACCCCTACCTGGTGCTGACGGATGCCGAGTTGGAAACTACAACCATTGTCTGTGCTGCTGCAAGGCTGACCAACTGTGGCCAGAGCTGCATTGGTGCCAAAAGGTTTATCGTGGTTCAATCTCTGAAAGACAAATTCGCAGAGATGCTTGCCCAGCAGATGAGCGCTGCCAGGATGGGTGACCCCCTGCGGGAAGATACCACTATAGGACCGCTGGCCAGGCATGATTTAAGAGATTACCTCCACCAGCAGGTGACTAAAAGTATCGAGATGGGTGCCAGGTGCCTTCTCGGCGGCGAGATACCCGAAGGCAAGGGGGCTTTCTACCCACCTACCGTATTGACCGACGTTACCAAAGGAATGCCGCTGTGTGACGAGGAATCATTTGGTCCGGTGGCAGCGATTATCCCGGTCAAAGATGAGGAGAAGGCCATAAGGATGGCTAACGATAGTGCCTTTGGCCTGGGGGCAGCGGTCTTTACGGGCGACCTCGCCAAAGGAGAAAGGGTCGCGGCGCAGGAACTGGAAGCCGGTCTATGCTTTGTCAATTCTCAGGTGAAATCTGACCCGCGCTTACCATTCGGCGGGATTAAGGACAGCGGCTATGGCCGCGAGTTGTCTCATTTCGGCATCAAGGAGTTCGTCAATATCAAGACTGTGGTTGTAGCTGAGGGCTAAAGCTTCTGCGGAAAGGCTTTATAGTATGACCGGGGAAGAAACAAAAGAGTTGCCTAACGAGACGGAGAAGACATTTGCCGAGGAAGCGAATTTAATACAGTTGGAGTAAGGCATTCGAATATCGGTGAACAGAATACCTTCTTATTGGACGGACGGGCTTAGAAGCATCATCCTAATGCAAGCGGCACCAATTGACGAGTAAAGATAGGCACGCGTATAATATGGGCGATACTCCTGAATAGCACAGAGCAGTTTCAGCACATAAAGAGGTCAGCATGTCCAGTAACAGGCTTTTTTCAGTGTTAAGAATCCTAGATGCCGAGAATCGGCTGCTCGAGCGTGCCGACCAGAAGGCGATATCATTGCTCTCTGCTCTTGGCGTCTTCATGGTTTTCTTTATCGTCTACTACCGCCTCGTCCCGATTAACGTGCTCACCGTTGTACTACTCTCGATATACTTCCTCGCCTCCTTAATAGCTATAGTGGACCTTATCATGACGGTACGCCCCAGGGTTCGACTGACTGAAGAGGAAGAAGCAGAAACGGAGAAGTCAGTCATAAGTGAGCCGGCCTTCTTCGCGGGAATCTGTAAATTCCCGACTTTGTCTGCCTACAGACAGTCTCTTGAGGAGATGATAAAAGACGAGGCAGCTACTATTGACGTCTACACGCGCCAGATATTCAGCCTGGCTCAGGTCAACGCGATGAAGTATAAACATATCCAGCGTGCCATTTTCCTGGTCGTCATTGCGCTGGCAGCGGAATTAGCCATCGTCACCTACTTATTTATCTATTATTACGGCCAGGGGGCAAAAGTGCTGCCGCCGATTCTTGGCTGACATTTGGAGTAGTGCTTGACCTTCAGAGCTCAATTTTGCCTTATTTGCACTTAAGAGTCACTCCATCCCTGACCCCACCCGGGCTTATTGTTTTTTGCGTTTTCCTCCATGGGAGATTAAAGCCTTCTCACCCAAAATGCTCAGAAACAGCAGCGTGGTGAAAAGTCGCAGAAGCGAGGGAGGCCTTCTGGAGCAAGTATTGATTTTTGTCACGGAAAACGTCTATGCTTGAAAACGCCCAGTTTTCGGGGCGAAAGGGCCTCATAGTATGACTAAGGAAGAAATAAAAGAGTTGCTGAACGAGGTGGAGAAGATATTTGCCGAGGAAGCAAATTTAATACAATTGCAGACAGGCATAGCTATTTTCGTTGGCGATACCCATGGTGACTTCGAAGCCACGGAGAAAATCATCCACGGGTATCTGAAGCCGGAGAATAGGCTGGTTTTCCTCGGGGACTATGTCGACCGTGGGCCCGCTTCCCTGGAGAACATTAACTTCCTGCTTCAGCAAAAACTCGAGCACCCTGATAGTCTTTTTCTCCTCATGGGAAATCACGAAGGCCGTTCTGTAGTAAATTTCCAACCTGCCGATTTCTGGGAGGGGCTGGATGCCGAACTGCGCCACCGGTATAGTGAGGTCCTTTCCAAGCTGCCACTGGCAGTGTCCACCCCGAATGGAATCATCGCTCTGCACGGAGCACTCCCCGATGTGACAGGTCTGGAGGATATAAACAGGATAAATCTAGGTAGCATTGAATGGCATCAAATAACCTGGGGGGACTGGCAAGAAACGGAAGGGGAGTTTCTGGGCATCGATCCCTATACAGGGAGGCCTCAATTCGGACGAGGCTGGTTTAAGGAATTCATGTCCCGCTTCGGCAAAAATGTCTTGATAAGGTCTCACCAGCCAGATGCCCCACCAGTAATGTACGCCAGAAGGTGCCTGACTATATTCACCTCTTCAGCCTATAGATATCATGCTTCTGGGCGTACTATCGCTCTGGTTGATTTGGAAAGGGAAGTGAAGAGCGTGGACGATATAACGATAGAAACTGTCTAAAGCCCCGCTTCTTTTCTTAGAACTTCAGCCTTATCCGTTCTCTCCCAGGGAAGGTCGAGGTCTTCCCTCCCGAAATGCCCATAGGTAGCAGTCTGTCGATAAATGGGACGCCGCAGGTCTAAGGTCCTTATGATAGCCTCGGGGCGGAAGTCGAAATGCTTGTTGATTAGATTCAATACAGTCTCGTCAGAAACCTTTCCCGAGCTAAGGGTCTCGATGCATAGTGATAGGGGGTGAGCTTTCCCGATAGTGTAGGCAACCTGAAGCTCGATGTAATCGGCAAGTCCAGCAGCTACTATATTTTTGGCGACATACCTGGCCATATAAGCGGCGGAGCGGTCTACCTTGGTGGGGTCCTTGCCTGAAAAGCAGCCTCCACCATGTCCACAGGCACTGCCATAAGTATCAGCTATGATTTTGCGCCCGGTAAAACCAGTGTCGCTCACCGGGCCGCCAATGACAAACTGACCGGCGCTGTTGATATAGTATTCAGTCTCGCTATCCAGCAAATTAGCGGGTATGACCTTTCTAATCACTTTTTCTATAAGGTCATGCTCGATGGTTTTACGCTCCACCCCGGGGTCGTGCTGAGCACCAAGAACAATACAGACCACCCTCTTGGGCAGGCCATGACTATACTCTATTGTTACCTGAGACTTACCATCGGGCCTGAGATAAGGTACGGCTCCATCTTTTCTGACCTGAGCCAAGCTCCGGCATAGCTTGTGCGCCAGCGCAACAGGCAAAGGCACAAGCTCAGGGGTCTCTGTACAGGCAAAGCCGACCATCATTCCCTGGTCACCAGCACCGGTTTTGTCTAAAACCTCGTCAGTTGCCGCTCCCTGTCTTGCTTCTAAAGATTGGTCGACTCCGGCGGCGATGTCGCTTGACTGTCCCTTGAGAGAGACCATGATTCCGCAGGTTCGATAATCAAAGCCATATTCAGGTTTGGTATAGCCTGCCTCTTTGATTACCTGGCGCACAATCTCAGGGATTTCCACATAGCAATTGCAGGTAATCTCACCCAGAACCATCACAATGCCCATGGCCACGGAGACTTCGCAGGCAACCCGGGCGAAGGGGTCCTGTTTCAGCATGGCATCAAGGACAGCATCCGAGATCTGGTCGCATAGCTTATCAGGGTGTCCCTCGGTAACACACTCCGCAGTTGCTAAATAAGACTCTAAGCGATTAAAGCTGGTTGGCATTTTCCCTCCTTTCTAAGTTCCTGATTCCCAGCTTGCTAGGTAGTGACTTTGCTCCTCGGTCAAGGAGTCAATGGCGATATTCATGGAGGCGAGTTTCAGTCTACCTACCTCCTGGTCAATTTCCTCGGGCACGGGATAGACCGTGGGCTCGAGCTTTCCTTTCATTTTGCTGAGGTATTCCATGCACAGAGCCTGGTTGGCAAAGCTCATGTCCATAACGCTGGCCGGGTGTCCCTCGGCGGCAGCTAGATTGACCAGCCTGCCCTCGCCTAACAGGTAGATACGCCGCCCATCGCCTAAAGTGTATTCATCAACGGAAGGACGTACCCGCCTCTTCGATTTGGCCAGGTTTTCCAAAGCTGGGATGTTTATTTCTACATTGAAATGGCCGCTATTAGCCACAATAGATCCGTCTTTCATCTGTAAAAAGTGTGCCTTATCAATGACGTTCATATCGCCCGTGGCGGTGACGAAAATACCTCCCATCTCGCAGGCCTTAATCAGGGGCATGACCTGATAGCCATCCATGGCAGCCTCCAGAGCGGGGATAGGCCTGACCTCGGTGACGGTAACATGCGCCCCGAGTCCCTGAGCCCGCCTAGCTATCCCTTTGCCACACCAGCCATAACCGCAAACAACCACCTTCCTCCCCGCCCACAGCATATTCGTAGCCCTGGTGATGCCATCAATTGTGCTTTGCCCCGTCCCATACCTATTGTCAAAGAAATGTTTGGTTTGAGCATCGTTTACAGAAATAATGGGGTAAATCAATTTACCGAGCCTGGCCATGTTCCTCAGTCTGATGACCCCTGTGGTCGTTTCCTCAGTGCCACCAATGACGTTAGCAGCCAGTTCGGTGTAATCCTTATGAAGGGTGGAAACCAAGTCAGCGCCGTCATCCATGGTGAGCTGTGGCTTATGCTCCAGGGCGGTGATGATATGTTTGTAGTAAATCTCGTTATCTTCTCCCCTTATGGCGTTGACGGGGATGCCATAGTCAACCAGGGCGGCAGCTACGTCGTCTTGGGTGCTTAAAGGATTGGAGGCGCATAGAACTACTTCAGCACCCCCTTCTTTTAGAGCCAGAGCTAAATTGGCCGTTTCCGTAGTGATATGGAGGCAAGCAGAAATATGCACTCCCACCAGGGGCTTTTCCTTGCCAAATCTCTCCTTTATTGACCTGACCACTGGCATTTCCTTGCCAGCCCAATCAATGCGAAGCTTGCCCTCCTGGGCTAGGGAGGAGTCCTTAATGTCATAATTCTTCATCTTTTCATCTCCGTAAAAATGGCACTAGCTGCCAGTACTATAGCGGCTATTATGGTAGGAGGGCCTGGGTTCCAGCCTGGCACGTTGAACATGATTGCCGCAATGGCAACGAGTACTATTACTAGCGTCTGCATAACTTGTTATTTCTATAATATTATCTGATGGTTGCAGAGAACTCCATTTTCCTGCCGCTGAACTGAGCAGCAACCCAATCAGGTATATCCAATGAGCCAAGGAGAATCGGTTTCTGATGACAATCACTGCCGCCGGTCATTAGCATATCGTGCTTCCTAGCAAACTCAATATAATGTGCCGTGGTTTTCTCGTCATGTCTTGCATGCCAGCACTCAACACCATCGATGTATTGTAACATATATTCCTTTATAATCCTCGTTTGTTCGTCCAAATCACGCGTTATGCTCACTAAAGACGTTCCGTTGGGGTCATTGGGGTGAGCATGTACCAGTATGCCCCCGGCATCCCTGACCAGCTTCGATGCCTCAGCCAGAGAAAGTGGATATTTAGCTACATCACACTTGACCAGATACTTATCGAAGGCCTCTTGTTTGTCCTTCACAATCCCTTTTTCTATCAGGTAGTTCGCTATATGGGGTCGGCCGAACACACCATCTACACTATCCTCTATTTTCTTAAGGTCTTCCTCGGTAAATCTTGCAACTCCCTCTTTGTCGAACTCAACATTCAGGTTGTCCAGAATTTGACGCGCCCTTCCTTTTCTATGTTCCTTTATCAATTGAAGCTTGCTCCTCAGCTCTTGATTGCCGATGTCATACCCATATCCCAGAAAATCCAGGGAAATATCTTTATCGCCCTCAGGATAATGAAAGGTCACATTTAATTCCAGCCCCGTGATGTAAGATATGCCATGCTCCCTTGCCAATGCGATAGCTCTCTCCTGGCAGTCTATAGAATCGTGGTCAGTTACCGAGATTAAATCGATGTCTCTATTCTTTGCCTCTTTGAAAACCTCTTCGATAGGGAGATTGCCATCCGAGCAGGTCTTGGTATGGATGTGCAAATCTATCTTCATTTCTAATTCTTTTCCATGCCGATGATGTACCAATCCTCAGGCGGGTCGTGCTGGGTATCAACTGTCAGGTGAATGATATTAAGTTTGGGATTCAACTGCTTCAGGTCTTCTAGGTCCACTTCCTCGAACTTCTTTTTATTGTTAAGGTAGGCCTGCTCAGTGAGGGCGTTCGATTCGTAATCCTCTTTAGTCCGTCTTAGTATCCGGGCTATGGCCACTTCCTGAGGGCAGTGGGTTTGCAGGATGACGAATGTCTTATTGTGTTTGGCTGCTATCTCGGCAGCCCGCCTTCTCAATGACTGGCTAACAAAGGTGGCATCGAGTATCACGCTATCGCCCTTATCCAAGGCTTCATCTGCCCGCCGGAACGTCTCATCATATACCATCGTCCGCTTGCTCATATCCGAGGCGACCTTCTCATTGAACACATCCTCGCCCCTCAGCACTTCCAGTCTAATCAGGTCAGACCGAAGGATGGGGTAGCCCTTAATCTTGGAAACCTCCTCGCTGGTCTCAGTCTTCCAGGTTCCAGGCAAGCCGCAGGTGATAAGCAAAACGCCAGCCCCTAACTCGCTTTCTATGAATTTCCTGAATGGTTCCTTCAATTTAGCCCCCCATCTATAAAAATTCCCTCAGCAGCCATAATGCCCTCCTTTATAAGGCCATCTACTGAGCCACAGGCACCTCGATCAAATCAAACGAGAAGTATGAAACCCTTCCCAGACGGCATTAATGATCTTACGTGGCTCGACACAATCGCCGACAGCAAATAGCTCTGGCACCTTGCCTTCTAGTTCATCCCGAAGCGCTGACTCAGGCTTGAAACCCACGGCCAGCACCACCGAATCGGCCTTCAATTCCTTGCTGGCACCTTCAGCATTCACGAGGACACCCTGCCCCGTCACCTCAAGGAGCTCGGTGCCTGTAAGCACTTCTACCTCGCTCTCCGCGACCATGTTCATTAGCCCCATCCTACTGTTCAAGTTGATCTCTTCCGGCACCAGCCGTTTCATCATCTCGATAATGGTCACACCTTTGCCCTTTTTCTGTAGATGGACGGCAACTTCACAGCCGACAAGGCCACCCCCAACCACCACCACGCTGCTGCCCAGGCCATCCTTGCCAAGAAGTATATCCAGTGCGGTGAATACGTTATCTCTTCCTATTCCCGTGGTCGGCGGAATTATAGGTACAGCGCCAGTAGCAACAATCACCACCTCAGGGTTAAAGTGCTGAACCGATTCGGCTTTTGCCTCCTTCATAAGCTCGACCCTGACACCCAGTTTCTCGACTTGAACTGAGAGGTATTGTATGAAAGGCCTGAGGTCCTGCTTGAAATCAGGGACAGATCCAGGCACCATCTTACCACCCGGTAGTGCGCTTCTCTCCCAGAGAGATACCTCATGACCTCTTAGCGCTGCTACCCTGGCCGCCTCCAGCCCCGCGGGGCCGCCGCCGATTACAAGCACCGATTTCCGCTTGGCCGCTGGTATTAACGCATACTCCCTCTCCATCCCGGTAATAGGGTTTACCGTGCAACTCAGGTATTTCAACTCATATTCCCGCCTGACACACCCCTCATTGTCCCCGATGCATGGCCTGATATCATCCAGTCTTTGCTGTCTCACTTTCTCTGGCCACTCTGGATCGGCGAGAAGTGGCCTTCCCAGCCCGACGAAATCTGCTTTACTCTCCTCGATTACCTTCTCCGCTATGAACGGATCGCCAAGCTTACCATGAGCGATAACCGGGATTCTGACCACTCCCTTTACCGCTTCCGAGAGATTGATTTGGCATGCTGGCGGCTCGTACATACATGGTATGACACGATGCCAGACCTCATAGCAACCTCCATCTACATGCAATGCGTCCACCCCGGCACTTTCCAGACGCCGGGCAATCTCCAGCCCCTCTGCAATATCTCGCCCCCCCTCTATATAATGGTCAGGGGTGAATTTGTATATTATGGGCAAATCGTCTCCGACGGCGTTTCTTGTAGCATCAATTATCTCCATGGAAAACCTGAGTCTGCACTCGAGATTGCCGCCGTATTGGTCTGTTCGCTTGTTCCAGAGAGCCGTTTGAAATTGATCAATCAGGTAACCTCCGTAACCATGTATCTCTATGGCATCCACTCCAGCAGCCTTCACAATTCCCGCGGCAAAACCGTATGCCTTCACTAGCGTCTCTATCTCTTCTATGGTTAGCTCCCGGCAAGTAACACGCGGATTCCCAAAATAAGGCACAGCTGACGCGGAGATAGGCTGAATATCTGAAGAACCCACACGCCCCAGCCCAGGCGATAACTGAATGGCAATCCTCGTTCCATAATGATGCACTGCATCGCAAAGCTCACTCAGCCTCCCCAAGTATTTGTAGCTGTCCACCCTGGTCATGGTGAGCAGCCCCATGCCCGGCTCTAAACTCGTATGCACAATGGTGCCCCCGGTTATTATCAAGCCAACACCGCCTTTTGCTCGAGCAACATAATAATCTATCAGCCGCCGGGAAAAGCCGCCATCCAAATCTGCAAGGCTGCCAGTACCCATGGGACACATGACTATTCTGTTCTTGGTCACCATCTTGCCTATCCTACCCGGTTCAAGTAACTTCACTGTTGGTTACACCCTCACCAGTTATACAAAGGAAACAGCTCTGTCGCGGACTGATCACGTGCCGCCTATATCCAGCACCTGAAAGAGCTCAAGCCGGAATTTCCTATTTCAACTCTCAATTGGGCTATCCTCTTCCATCATCGCCCGTGGTTATAATAATACCGCTGCGCCAGCCGCTGCCAAGTCTCCGTTATGAATCGTCCAAAATCTAACCCAAAAGGCTCATCCTGTATTAGAAGACGCCATTTCCCGCAAAGGAAAATTATTTATGGCATAAAACCAAGCTATAGTACGGTATTATAACATTATGGTATCATAGAAAGCGTTTGGAGGTGTAAACATGGGAAGATTATTCTGGGAAATACTTGATAGGACTATGACCGGACCTATAATGAAGGAGGAGGATTTCGAGGTCGAGTTTTTCCCCCAGAGAATAGCGGAAATAGTAGCTAAGCATAAAATCGAATGGGATCCAGAAGAACCTATAATGGCTGACCCTGGCATGGCGGACGAAATCTTCCAGGCAGGCATAGAGCTGCTGGTGGAGGTTGGCCTCTACTGCAAGGACACAAAACGGATAGTCAAGTTTACCGAGGACGAGCTCAAAGAGGTCATTAGAACCAGAAAAAGCGAAGTTACTTTTGGGAAAGATAGAGATGCAATCACACTGAAGCCTAGAGCCCCGGGTGATAAGCAACATCCTTACACCTTTTTCCCGGCAGGGATTGGGACCAGTAATGTCGAGCGTTACAAACAATATGTCCTGACTGTTGCACAAGAGCCGACGTGTGACGGGTTAATTCCCCTCCCTCTAACAGGAATAGGACCTGTTAAGCCGGCAGCGGGGACCCCCAGTGCTATGCTTTTGACCCAGACTGAAGCGCAAATAATGAATGAAGTAGCTGCCCGGGTTGGCAGGCCAGGCATGTTCTTCGGGATTCCCATGAGCGCCACCACCCCACTTCCTCTGATGACCGTTTTCTCCTCCGGACTTTACAACAAATACAATTGCTGTATGCCCGTGCAGGTGCTGCAGGACATGAGAATCAACTATGACAGGCTTAATCTGGCCTACTTCGCCCAACTCAATGGCATAGTACCATGGATTAGCAGTTGTCCCGTGATGTATGCTTATGTCACAGGTCCAGAACAAGCAGTAGTCGAAATAATAGCGCATACACTGGGAACGATGGCGTTTTCAGACGGTTCGTTTACCCAGGCTATGTCCTGCACAGTTGATAGTCGCTATGTCGGCAATGACATATGGTGGTGTAATTCAGCAGCTGCGCTCGCCGCAGAGAGAAACCTGAAAGTGCCCTGGATCAGCTTTGGGTCCATAGGCGATTCAATGAGGCCTTTGAGCGACGAGTCTTGGTATGGAGCAGCAGGTCAGTGCATAGTAGCTTGTATATCAGGCATGGAAGGAATGTGGATGGTTGGCGGAAACACTGGATTGGAATGCAGGTGGGGGGGTGAAATAACGAGGGCAGCCGCAGGAATTAAGGTCAGCGATGGCATCGCAATACTCAAGCAAATTACTAAGAAGTGCCAAGAGCCCAAGCTCTTAAAGACAACTCTGGATGAGCTCTATGACCCAAAGACTCTAAGACCTAGCGCGAAATTCCTCGACCACTATAAGAAGTTCACGAAGATATTCCAAGACCTGGGCCTTGACTACCCAACTTGGGGCTAACAGGAGACCGCGGAGGCTAAATTCATAGATGGAAGAGGATGGGTCTGCTAAAAAAGGCGTAAGGACTTTTTTGGCAATCTCAACAACTAAAGGAGGTGCAAAATAGTGGAGATATCTGACCTGAGAAAAGTTGTATCGGAGGTAAAGAACAAGGAAGCAGAAGAGATCACCAAGGAACTCCTGGCCCAGGGTCTTGATCCCGTTGCGATCCTGGAGGATGGCATAGTCAGAGGGCTAAACGATTTGGGAGCGAGATTTGAGGCTAGAAAAGCCTTTGTTCCAGATCTGGTGAAAGGGAGCATAGTAGCCAGGACTTGCATTCCCTATATACAGGAGGCTTTGCCGAAGCAAAGTACGCAAAGGTTCTCGCAAAAGATACTGATAGGGACGATGTTAAGCCAGCACAACATCGGCAAAAATCTTGTTCGCACTTTCCTCTCAATCAATGGTTTTGATGTCATCGACTTAGGTGAACAGAATGAGCCATTTGATTTCTATGAAAAGGCCGAAGAGACGAAGGTGAACATTATTGCGGTATCCGTAATGTTTATTCCCGCCCGGGAAAAATTCGCTGAGTTAATAGGCGTGTTGAAAGAGACAGGAGTGCGTGAAAAATACAAAGTGATAGTCGGCGGGGCTATAACCACACAAAAGTGGGCAGAGAGCGTAGGGGCAGATGGCTGGGGGGCACAGGCAAAAGATGCAGTAGAACTTTCCAAGAAGCTAATGGGATTAGCCTAGAGACAAACTTCACATTTTGCAGAACAGAAAGCGAACTATCAGGTTACAGGTGGTAGCGTAGGAAGGTGGCCGGGTGACTATCCCCTTGTTCCAACTATGTCCTTCTCATGAAGCGACTAAAACAATAAGCAACCCTTTCAGAAGAATCTTTATGTAAAAAGAAAGCTCGTGAGCAAGTTTTAGAGCCAGAGAAGTGGTCAAAAATGACAGGAATTCCATGCATGGTAGACGTCATGGTATCTACGATTTAGGCTTTTTGCCTCAGTCTTTTTACCTTCCGCGAAACTGGCGGTAAGTTAAGGAAACGGCATAAGATGGCAATAGTGAAAATCCTAAGACCTGCTGACACACCTGCTGGAGCCTATGATTACTGGCACCAGCGCTGGGTGGAGTATTTGAATCAACACTACAAAGCACGTTTTGTTCAAACTGGAATCGTCAACATGAGTTTCACCGAAAAATGCCCGGATTGTCCCGACGGTAGCGGAGCATTCCATTATGCGTTTGAATCCGATGGCACACTTAGATTCATAGACCACGAAGGAGATGCGGTTATCGAATACAATTCCTACGATATTGCCTATCGCTTACTAGGAGACGAGAGCTATGACACAATGGAATTGCTCAATAAAGGGCTACTCCGATTCATAAAGAACACCGAGCACTTTGTGAAACTGGCTAAGCTTCTACCGCTGATGCGAGAAGCTTTCTACGTGGCCATTGCGGATGCGGAGAATAAGTTTAATATCGAGATGCCAAAGTATGTATAGCTGCGCGACATCCACCTGGAATAACCTGCTGGTCTCAAATGCCAAGATGACGCAGAACAGCTGGGGAAATGTAATATGAGCGAAGAGACGAAGAAAGTCATTTGTGGTCTTTGCGCAAGCCATTGCACATATGAGGTGCAGATTAAGGATGGTGAATTTCTTGGTCCCGATTTGAGGAAGAAGCCTGATGCCTCACCTATGGCCGAGTTTCAGCGGAAAGCAATCGCAGCCTGTCCCCGAGTCCATAGTGCCAAAGATTTCATATACCATCCAGATCGATTGAATTATCCGCTCAGGCGTATTGGTGAACGCGGCAGTGGCCACTGGGAACAGTTAAGCTGGGAACAGGCACTCGATGAGATAGCGAAACAGATTCAGGCAATTAGAAACGAGTTTGGTGCTGAGGCATTGGCCATTACCACGAGTGGTGAACAGAACTGCGCCGATGAGTACCGGGCGCGCTTTCAGTCTTTGTTTGGCTCGCCGAACTTCATGGGGCCTAGCTGCGGTACCGGCATGGTTGTGAGCCACATGATGGCCGGAGCGGTGATATTCATACCACATCCACATCGCGAAACCAAACTCGTGATGTTACTGGGGGTGAATCCCGCACAAAGCCTGCCACATCTATGGCGCGTTCTTCAGGCAATGCGCAAGTACTCGGGACTCAAGACTATCGTGGTAGATCCCAGAGACACAAAATCGGCAAGAGAGGCAGATATTTGGCTTCGTCCCCGCGCAGGCACTGATGCAGCTCTCCTTTTAGGCATGATTCGAACCATAATCGAAGAAGAGCTGTACGACAAGGAATTCGTAGACAAATGGTGCCATGGTTTCGAGGAATTGGTGCAAAGAGTTCAAGACTACCCAGTAGAGAAGGTCGCCGGCATCACCGGAATACCTGCAGGGAGCATAAGAGAAGCAGCACGAGTCTACGCCACTGTTAAGCCAGGGCTGATATTCCATCTGACAGGAGTGGAGGAGCAGCCAAACGCTATCCAAAGCATCCAGGCTCGCTATATCCTGCCCGGGATAACGGGCAATATCGACGTCAAGGGTGGCGACGTAATGATGGCGGTGCATCCAACAGCCCGAGCAGTGTCCGAGATGGACCTCCATGAACTGATGTCCCCTGAGCAGCAAGACAAGCTAATTGGTGCTACCAAGTTCCCCCTCTATTCCTGGCGTACATTCAGAATGATCGAGCAAAATGCCAAGAAGGTCAGCGACAGGCCGGTGAATGGCATCTGGCTTGTCGGGTTTGCTCATCCTGCCTCGGTCTTCCGGGCCATGATTGACGGGAACCCCTATCCGGTGAAAGCGCTTCTCACAATTGCCAAGAATCCGCTTCTGACCTACCCCAATGCCAGGCAGATTTATGAAGCACTCATGAAACTCAATCTTCATGTAGCAATGGATATCTTCATGACCCCCACTTGCCGAGTCGCCGATTATGTGCTGCCGGCAGCCTGTTCCTTCGAGAAGCCCTTTCTACATGGGGTCGAAATATACCCATTTCTGCGCGGAGGTGAGGCAGCAATCGATCCACTGTATGAACGCAAGCCAGAGTTCTATTTCTGGCGTGAGCTGGGAATAAGACTCGGGCAGGAGGACTACTGGCCATGGAAAACGCTTGAAGAAGCCTATGATTGGCGGCTGGAGCCTTTGGGCATGACATTCAAGGACTTCATTGCCGGGTCAGCTTATGACAGCCCACCACTTCCGACGAAAAAGTACGAGGCGAACGGATTCGGCACACCGACCGGAAAATACGAATTGTATTGCACAATGCTCGAAAAGCTAGGGTATGACCCGCTTCCTTCGTACAAAGAACCCGATAAGTCCGCCACTGACATGGCAGACGACTTTCCGCTGGTCCTTGTTTCCGGGTGCCGCAGCCCTCGCTTCTATCACTCGCAGGGACGCCAACTGGACTCGCTCCGTAAGCAGAGCCCTGACCCAATGGCTCAAATCAGTCCGGAAACAGGTAAGCGGTTCGGCATTGCCAATGGCGATTGGGTATGGATCGAAACACGCGTCGGAAAGGCCAAATTCCGATGTGAATACTCCCAAGATATGACCCCACATGTGATCCAAGCTGAGCATGGCTGGTGGTATCCCGAAGATGATTCAGTGGAATCCTTCTTCCGGTCCAATGTCAATGCCATCATTGATGACAATCTGGACACATGTTGCGACCCCCTAAGTGGTGGTTACGCCTTCCGCGGTCAGATGTGCAAGGCCTACAAAGCTTAAAGACAGAGACCGCCATATCGTGAACATCCTCACGACGATTTCTAATAAGTCAAAAGGGAGGCCATTTCCAAAGAGGTTTGACATGCTATCCCTGTTCGTAGGGCACACCTTCTCGCAAGGCTCGGGCTAGCTTGGCACCCTCTTCCCCTAAATATCTTATATGCTGGGCTGCTAGCCAGGGCATGGTATCCACGATATGGCGAATTAGCTCCTCTGGCTCACGGGATTCTCCTTCCCACAGCACCCTGTCCACTTCAGGGGTGACAAAGAGGGCTTTGGCTACTCCATTCTCCACGCTAAAGAAAAACAGGCCTGAGCAGTCAGCCTGGAAGGGCAAAGGTCGCTTAAACCACTCATCCAATTTAGCCCGAGCCTTATCCCAATCCCTTTCATAGATATGGGCTGAGTGGGAAATAAAGGTGGCTGAATCAACCGGTATGCCTATTCGCTTCGATACCTCCCTCTGCAATCGGGTCAGTGATAAGGCGTTAAAAGGCCAGGCATTATAGATGTCATCACTCCGAATAACGTAGGTCCCATAAAGTCGCTCATCCACGATGTTGAAATTAACTGAAACGATACCAGGTGCGTCGTCCAACCTGTCGAGGTCAGCGGGTCCAAGTAGGACCATAGTGCCTCTTTTAGTGTCATGAGACTTTTCTAGCCTGGAGATGATTCTCTCCAACTGGTTTACCCGTTCCATCCTGTTGCTTTCCTGGTTGAACCACGACCAGTTTTGTAGTCGCTCACCATACGTATAGTCCACGTCTTCGGGAGGAGGGAGAGAGATGAAATGCCCGTAATATGCCTCGAATTCATCGGCACCGAAATCAAAACAGGGAGGGATCGTTCCCTCCTCATTCGTTAACTTTATAGTGACTACAGCGTTCAGGACCTCAGTCAAGCGATCGCCGCTCCTCGTGCCTTTCACCGTGCCACAATGAGTAACCAGGTTTATTAGCTGTAACCAGCCATTCCCCACCTCCTCAGCAAATAGAGGAAACACAGTCTTCCTAGAGGGGAAGGTGGTTTGCCGCGGTGTGTAGTTCATCTCCATTTTCCTACCTTCTTCATGGTCTCCTTTAAAATTGGCATCCGGAGAGAGCTGATGCCCTGTAGATTAGCTCTTAGAATTGACCGGGCATGAGTAAAAATAAGGTTACCACGTCTTCGCTACTTATTCAATTCCTCGGAAGATAGGCGTTTACGCCAAAAGATTGTTACCGGGTTTCGGAGAAAAACTTTGAGGGTCTGTGGAAGAAAGCCAATATCACTCCTGCAAGCAAGACGAGTCATCTGTCGAAACGCATCTGACATTTCTCCTGCCTCGAGATTGCCAAGGCTAAGGATTTGCGAGGACGACGAGAGCTATGGCTTTAATCATTCTGCTCTCCCTTATATTCTTTTATCAGCCCTCCGGTACAAGCATGGGGCCATCTCTCCAATCGGTTACAGGAACTACCTCCCCACCTTGTACCTGATACATTCTTACAGTTGCAGAACCCCTGTGGTCCTCCGGAGTATAGGTAATCTCCTTAATCCCAAAGGGGTTAAAATCCTTAATGCCGTACATGGCTTCTTTTACAGCAGAACCGTCCAGGTTTTCATAACCCACCTCTTCTATAGCTATCCTTATGGCTTCAATCATGGCAGATGCGAATAGTAGCGTAGAGGCAGCATCACCCTCGGTGTCTATCTTCCCACGATACCTCATGTGCATATCTATCAGAAGTGGCACTTCCTCGTACCAAGGAGCAGCCCTCGGAGCGAAATAACCTTCAGCTGCAGACCCTAAGTTGACCAGTGGTACTGCCTGGGTATTTTCATAGCCACCAAAGCGTATCTCATCCGTAAGTCCTAGCCTCTCGGCATCCTTCATAACCGGCAGCGCTGTTGTCCAAATAGCAGTGAGATAGACAAAATCTGCACCTCTCTCCTGCAGCCTCAGCAATTGAGGAGTGGTATCCAGAGGCATATAGGGAACAATCTCGAATGGCAGCATTTCTACGCCTATGCTCTCAGCATACTCTGTACCCATCACTTCTGCCGATCTCCCGGACGCCGTATCTGTGCCCATAAAGGCTACTCTAGGGGGCCTTTCCTCCTGCCAATTTTCCATAATCCAGTCAGCCACGACGGCAAATTTCTCCGATTCAGTAGGATAAATAGCGAAAATGCAGCCCGGAGGATACATTAAAGCCTCCGTTAGGCTCATCGTAAAGGCAGGCACCTCATCCCTTTCCAACCTCGACTCCAATCCCTCTGCTTCAACAGGGCTGGGCAGGTAGAAGCATACTACATTGCGCTCCATCATCCTCTCGTAGGCGCTAATTGCCCTGGGTACCTCGAATGCACTGTCTGCCCATAAGAGTTCGATACTCACTCCAGGTGGAATAGATACTCCAGGAATGCCCACTTCTTCTGAGTATCTAAGATAATCGACTAGATTTCTATATGCGTACTGGATAAGAGCAGATGGAGCCCCGGTAAGGGCGGCTATCATCCCAATTTCCACCACTTTTTTCTCTTCCGCGGGTGGCGCAGGAGCACAAGCGGTAAAGAGAAGTAAGGCTGTTAATGCTACTGCTAAAATAGTAATCCAGGCCTTTTTTCGCTTTACAATCCTGTTTTTCATTCCTTCAAAAACCCCCTTTGATTTGTCCTATAACTCCATACACCGAAGCGTATTAGAGAATAGTCTTTTATCACCCCTCCAGCACAAGCATGGGAGCCGCTTGCCAATCGGATACGCGAACTATTTCGCCGCCTCTTATTTGATATGCCGCTACCTTGCGACATCCTCCATGATCATCTGGCGGATTATAGGTAATGGTCACAAGTCCATCAACATCAAACCCCTTGATACTGTCTAACGACTCCTTTATGGCAGAGCCACTTAGATTTTCATAACCTACATTCTCCTCAGCTCTCCTCACAGCTTCACATGTTACGGCTGCTGCTACCCACCCACCTATATACTCTTCCTCCGCGACCACCTCTCCGTGATATTTCGTCTGGACATCCCATATCAACTTTATCCCTGGAAGCTCTGTCTCCAAGATTGAGGGGCAGGTCCTTGGGAAAAGGTAACCCTCAGAAGCAACACCCGCCATCTCAATCAGTCCTTGCCCAGCCGAAATCTTATTACCGCTAAAGTGCATCTTGTCCAGAAGCCCCAGTCTCTCAGCATCTCTCAATATCGGCCCCGCTGTTACTATAAGGCCCGAAACATAAACGAAATCAGCCCCGCGCTCTTTTAGCCTCAGCAGTTGAGCGGTGGTATCTATCGGCACATAAGCCACAATTTCCATGGGTAACATTTCAAAGCCTAAGCCCTGGGCATACTTTGTACCTGTTACTTCTATTTGCCTCCCAAAAGAGGAATCTGTAGCCATAAAAGCTAACCTTGGTGGCCTTTCCTCCTGCCAGTTCTCCATAATATAATCAGCCACAACAGTGAATTGCTCGGCCCAGGTCGAGCAAGAGAAATAGTACCAACGAGGGGGGTAGACTATTTCCTGAGCGGAATTGTCCGTAACCAAAGGCATATTGTCCTGCTCAAGCTTAACGTGATATGCCTCCAGCCCAACAGTTTCCGTGGACATGAGGACTGGTATGCCACGAGCTTTAAACGCCTCGTAGGCGCTTATCCATCTTTGCACGCTGCGTGCACTATCTCGCCATACGACTTCAAGGGTCACCCCAGGGATCATTTCATGGTCATCAAAGTGTCGAATGTAATCCAGTTGACCCGACAGGTACAACTGGTCCGCTCGCGAGCCCGCGCCGGTGAGAGAATTTATAGTTCCGATTTCCACCACCTTTTTCTCTACGACGGGTGACGCTGGGGCACAAGCAGCAACTAAAAGCAATACTGTTAATGCCATTGCCAGAATGATCCCAAGTCCTTTGCATTTCACCATTTTATTTTCTATTTTCCCTCCTTTGCTAGATTATTTCTTATTAGTTCTAAATGTGTACACCCCTTTGAAATAGCAGCACCTTCTTCCCTTTCATAATCTCATGCCGGAAGGCTTGCTATTTTTATGGATGAGCAAAACCACGCGAAAATGAAAAAGGCATCATCCACCGCCACAAGCAGGCGATTTCAATGCCTTTTATTCATATCCACCCCACGCCCGCCCCAGAGATGCAGGGACGAACTCTATTATCCTCTACTATCTATTGTATCACGCATGTCAACCGCGTTATAGGGGTAGATTGTTGAGAAACTCTTAAGCGGTGAAAGCGAGCTTCCCCAGCTCTGCCATCAACACAATATCTGTACAGTCTGCTTTACCTCTAGAAAGAGGAGTACTCCCAGGGCAAACTTAAAATGGGCCTACCAAGGAAGGGGCTCTGCAAGACAGAATAGAGAAGCTGGAACGGCTGGTGGACAAGCTGAGCCCCGAATTGTTTTAGCCCCTTCTCCATTACACATACGACTCGGCAAGCTCGAAATAGCCCTGGGCTACAGCTAAGACCTTGGCCTTCTCCTCTTCAGGGATGTAGGGGTCGTCCAGCTTAAAGCTTTCCACCTTGCCTCTGACGTAAGCCCGGTAGCATTTGTAGAAGTTGAGCAATTTCAGAAGTCCCTCGTCATGAGATAGCTCCACATAGGTGTTGACCAGATGTTGGGAAAGAGCAGCCTGTTGATAGCGGTCTAAATCCATTGCCAGGAAGGCGATTTCTGAAGCCACGTCGGAATACCTGAATCTGTCGTTGAATTCGATGCAGTCGTAAATGCAGATGCAGTCAATAAAGCAAATATGGGCGGCATGAAGGTCGCCATGGCAATCTCTTACTCTCCCTTCCTTAACTCGTTTATCGAACAGGCTGACGTTGCTTTGCATAAAATTATCGGTGTAACTCTTAATGCGACTATATTCTGCCGGAGCGACGGAAATGCCAATGTATTTCTCGGTTTGAGCGAAGTTTTCATCGGTATTCTGGCGGACAATGTCCAGTTTGCCGAAGGCGGTAATCTTCTGATTTGTTTCGGCTTTTTGGTGAAAGCTCACTAACTTTTCCGCCACCCTTGCTATCATTTCTCGAGTTACCTGTCCCCGGGGCAACAACACATCCATCATTCGCTCTTGAGGCAACTGCTTCATTTTGACAGCATACTCTATTGCATTGCCCTGCCCTTCGATGCGAAGCCCGTCTTTTTCTTCGACAATCGGCACCACAGCTAAATAAGCATCGGGACAAAGGCGCCTGTTTAACTCCAGTTCTTGACGGCAGAAGAAATGGCGCTGCTCCAAAGTGGTGTAATCCAGATAGCCCAGGTCGACCGGTTTCTTCACCTTATATACGTAGTCGCCGGTAAGAAAAATAAAGGACATCTGAGTCTGGACCAGCTCTATCTTCCGTGGGTTGTGAGGGTAGGCTTCGGGGTTAAGCAAAGCCTGGTTTATAGTCTTCCGCGCCATCTCATTTAGAAATCCTCTTCTTCGAAGGGAGAAGATTAAGGTGATAACTAATTCCCCTCCCTCTAACTCCCTACCGCCAGGGGAGAGAGTGCTATAAGGAATTTTAGGATTAACTATAGTTACAAAGGCTTAAATGCCAGGAAGGTTGTTAAATTATCCTGTTCTCCGCGATGCAGAAACTCTACCTGAAGAGGAGCCCCAATTTTTATAGTTTCAGGCTTGCTCCCGTCGACCCCCTCAATGCGAGCCACAACCCGTGTCCCTTCCTCTAGCGCTACAACTCCGGAAACATAAGGACGTTTCCTGTCGTAGCCCTCCGCTATCATGAAGGGTGGGCCTACAGATATACAGGTAAAGGCAGCTAGCTTTCCTTTCCCCTCCACCTCAACCCACTCCATTTCAGCGGCATAGCATTTAACACAAATGGAGCGAGGAGGTACGAAAAGGGTACCACACTTTTTGCACCTCGAGCCCATGAGTTTTTCTTCGTTGAGAAATTGTTCATAAGAAATATCATTGAACGGCCTCTCTGCCATTTGCTTTACCTCCTGTTTCTTAAATTATAATTACCCCTCTCCCGGTATAAATTCATATGTTAATCTTTCTTCCTCCGGTACAACTTTTGGCCTTAGCTTCAATTTCATCCCTACCTTGGCATCTTCTTTCGTTATTCCAGTGAGCCAAGCAAGTACTCTGGGACCCTCCTTTAATTTCCCTAAAGCACATATATAGTCAGGGTAGTTACTAAAACTGGCAGGCTTTACAAATATCTGGTTAAAAGATTCTAACTCGGCATCTCCACTTAACTCAATCCACTCCATATCTGAAATCATACAATCCGGGCAATCCATTTTCGGAGGAAAATAAATTTTTTGGCATTTCTTGCACTTTGTGGTCAGAAGTTTTCCCTCTCTTATTCCTTCCCAGAACTTCATTACCCTATGTACAGGTATAATGAAATTCAGAGAAAGGGTTCTGGCAGACTTAAGTTGTATATTTCCTTTCTTATCCGCTATAAAGGGTAACGCGGCTTTTTCTTCGTTCATCACTATGACTCCCTTCCCAATATTGTTATGTAACAGGAATGACCTGTTCCTCCAACATTATGCGCCATTCCCAAACCGCTCTTTACCTTAACTTGCCTCTCCTCTTCCACTTCCTCCCTAAGCTGCTTCGTTATCTCATATACCATGGAACAACCTGTAGCCCCAATAGGATGTCCCTTTGCTTTTAAACCTCCATCGACATTAACAGGTATTTTCCCGTCATGATAAGTCTGCCTCTCATTTATTAGTTTCACCCCGTCTCCCTTCTTGCAAAACCCGACATCTTCGTACGCCAGTATTTCCCCTATTGTAAAACAATCATGAACCGTAGCTACATCTAAATCCTCAGGACTTATCCCGGCCATTTTATACGCTCGCTGTGAGGAAAGCTCGGACGACCTTATGCTATAAAGGTCTCTTCTGGCTCCTATATAAGCGGTGTCTCCCGCAACACCTACGCCCTTTATCCATATTACGGGCTTCCGATTCTTCTCTGCTATTTCCTTCGCCTTCTCTTCAGAAGCCAGTATTATGGCTGCGGATCCATCGTTTATCGGGCAGCAATCCAAGAATTTATTTGGCCAGGCAATGGGGCGCGATGCTAATACATCCTCGACCGTTATTTCATTTCTGAGATAGGCATTTTCGTTTATCCGGCCATAGTGGTGATTTTTCACTGCAACCCTGGCTAAGTCCTCCGCGGTAGTTCCAAATTTTGCCATATGATGGGTGGCGAGCAAGGCATAATATCCCGGGAAACTACAGCCAAAATTTTCATATTCCCACAAGTATGATCCAGCTCTGCCTATAAGCTCAACCATTGTTGGGGTATCAACTTCCGTCATCTTCTCCACACCCAACGCCATCACCACATCGGATATTCCACTCGCGATTCTCATGTGTGCGATATGTACCGCTGCTGAACCAGTGGCACAGGCAGACTCGCACCTTAAATGCCCTGCGAGCATCATGTTTGCGTATTCTGTTATAGTCGCTGCGGCCAAAATTTCCTCATAGCCCAGCGAGCTGAAGCCACTCCCAACCGCAGAGAACTCCACATCCTTTGGCGTTAAACAGGCATCCTCACAGGCTAGCTTTATCGCCTCCCAGGCTAATTCATTTATATTCACATCTGTTCTCACGCCAAATTTAGCGTGGCCTATTCCAACAACGGCTACTTTCCTCATTCTCAATTTACCCCCCCATCTTATTTTAAGACCTTACCTTTTTTCAAGAATGGTAAAGGTACAAGTACCGCCTGTGCCTCCCAGGTTATGGGCTGCCCCGATTCGTAAATCCTTAATGGGGACCTGCCTTTCTCCAGCCTCACCCCTCAACTGCTTCCAAATTTCTAGCAGCTGCCCTGTACCTGTGGCACCCACGGGATGTCCCTTACACTTAAGTCCCCCTGAGGTATTTATTGGCTTGGGTCCATCCAATCTGGTCAAGCCTTCCTCTACCGCTTTATATCCTTCCCCCGGCTTGAAAAAGCCCAGGTCCTCTATGTGAATAAGCTCGGCTATGGAGAAGCAATCATGTACCTCGGCAATTTGAATATCTTCGGGCTTAAGTCCTGATAGCTCGTAAGCTTCTTTTGCTGCATATCTTGTAGCTTCAAAATAGGTGAGTTCATCCTTGGCATGCATGCCTTTGCCACTCCCTTGCCCTATTCCAACAACATATAAAGGATTATCAGTGAAGTTCTTGGCCATCTCTTCTGCTACTAGCAACATGCAACTTGCTCCGTCGCTTATGGGACAGCAATCGTAGAGGTGCATTGGCCAGGCGACTACAGGATTAGCCGCAATATCACGGAGGAATTCCTTTTCATCTCTCCATGCGGGTACAGGCTCTCCTCTCTCCTTGCAGCGTTTAATCCTCTGGTCCATGATATCACGAATGGAGGCGTTGAACTGTGCCTTGGGATTGAAGCGGGCATTATTGTGGCTTTTTATGGTGACATTCATGAGATGCTCTCGTGTAGCTCCATATTTGGCAAAATAGGCTGTAGCCGTAGCACCAAAAACACCGGGAAAGGTAAATCCAACCCTCTTTTCATAAGGAATGGCTGCCATTGCCAGACCTTCTGCAACCTCCTCCGTGCTGCGTTTTGACATTTCTTCCACCCCACCAACCAGGACCATGTCATAAAATCCTGAAGCTATAGCAAAAACGCCTTCCCTAAAGGCAAGAGCACTGGCAGCACAGGCACCCTCTGTCCGTGTTGATGGCTTTGGCGTAAGCCCGATCAAATCCGAGATTATGGGTCCCCAGTGTCCTTGATTAATAAAGAAATCGTTAGTGAAATTTCCTAGATAAAGGGCATCAATGTCATTGGGGTCTACCCCCTTATCCACCGAGGAAAGCATTTCATTGAAAGCTTCGGCAAATAGATATTTAGAGTCTTTGTCTTTATACATGCCGAATTTCGACATTCCCGCGCCAACCACAGCTACCCCTCTGCCAAGTTTTCTTCGCTTTTGCATCTTATACCTCCTTATGCATGAATTCAAAATGCACTCGCAAAAGCCCGGCACTATGTCTGGCTAGACCGCTCTGAAGGCAAGAAAGGTTCTTTTCTCCTCTCCATGTACCCGCTCCTGGTACTCCACAGTAACCGGAGTCCCTATCTTGATTTGGTCAGGCTTAGCGACGTTTACTCCCACAATGCGGCCTGGAATCCGCACGCCTTCCTCCAGCTCGACAATACCGCTACAATAAGGATGTTCTCTGTCAAATCCTTCCTCAATCATCATGGGAGGGCCCACAGATATAACGGTGTAGGCGACGAGCTTCCCTCTTCCGTTCATTTCCACCACCTCCATCTCACTTGCATTGCATTTAGGGCATATCGGTCTTAGAGGAAGGCTGATAGCCCCACATCTTTTGCACTTTGCCCCCATTAGTTTTTTCTCGGCGAGAAACCGGTTATGAACTGAGCTAGAAAATTCATTTTCAGCCATCGAAATCATCTCCTTTCAAAAACATGAACTACCACGGTAGTACCATGTGCTCCGACGTTGTGAGTTAATGCTATGCTCAGGTCCTTGCCTTTAACCTGTCTTGGCCCCGCCTCTCCCCTCAGTTGTTTGAATATTTCCACTATCATCCCTACGCCAGATGCTCCTATGGGGTGCCCCTTGGCTTTCAATCCGCCGTCGGTGTTAATTGGCAGCGCTCCATCTAAGGCGGTTGCCCCATCCCGAATGGCCTTAACTGCCTCACCCGGTTTAAAGAATCCCAGGTCTTCCATGGCCAGGATTTCAGCTATGGTGAAGCAATCATGAACCTCAGCTATCTTAATATCCGCAGGGCCGACGCCTGCCATTTCATAGGCCTCCTGTGCTGCCTCTTTGCTTGCCTTTATCGATGTCATATCGTCCCTTTCCGACAAAGGATAGCCACTTGCCTGCCCAGTGCCAATGACAGATACGGGGGCGTCTGTGAAATTCTTGGCTATATCCTGAGCAACCAGAAGAACGCAGGATGCCCCATCGCAGATAGTCGAGCAGTCAAATAACCTCATAGGCCAGGCTACAACGGCGTTTTGTCCCGGGTCATGCAGAAATTCCATTTCATCTGCCCAGTGGGGCTCAGGCAATCCTTTTTCCACCGCTGATGCAGCTCGCCTTTTCATGATATCTTTGATAGAAGAGTTGAAGTGTGCCTTGGGATTAAGTCCGCCATTGTTATGATTCTTTATTCCCACTCTCATAAAATCTTCTACAGTGGTGCCATATTTTGCCATGTGAGCTGTAGCAATAGTGGCATAGAGACCAGGGAAGGTGAAGCCAGCAGGAAACTCAATAATCGGGTCTGAGTTAATAGCCAGTGTTTCAGTCACTTCGGGCGTGGGCAGGTTAGTCATTTTTTCTGTACCACCAACTAGGACGATATCGTAGATACCGGAGGCTATGGCTATAATGGCTTCTCTGAAGGCGACCCCGCTGGCAGCACACGCATCCTCAAATCTGACAGCCGGTTTGGGAATGAGGCCCACAGAGTTAGCGGTAGCAGGTGCTATATGAATCTGTTTTTCAAAAATATCGCTGCTCAAATTCCCCAGGTAAAAAGCATCAATATCCTCAGCTTGAATGCCTTTATCTACCGAGGCTTTCAACTCAGTGAAGGCCTCCACGAACAAGTCTGTGGTTCTCACCTCCCTGGGATGGACTCCGAATTTTGATATTCCTGCTCCTACCACGGCTACATCTCGCCCCAACTTGCGTTTCTTATGAACCATGATTCCTCCTATGAAATTTTATTACCCGAAACAGAATAATTAGATCTCTAGCCTTGGGCGACACCTATTACAAAAATTCACCTCCTTCAGGTCAGTATCAGCCAGGCTGTTGGAAAAGTGCATGACGCATTTGATATTGGAGCAATGTCCCAAACCAAAGGTATGCCCTATTTCATGGACTACTTCCTTGGTAGCCCTTTCCAAAAACAAAGCTTCATCCGGCGGCAAACCATAATATTCTTGCCTTAGTCGACAGAGGGATATGATTGCTGTTCCAGAGTCCATGTCGGCTTCACCAAATACGAAGTTAAGCCCTGGAACATAAAGGTCGACATCAGCTATACCTGCAACCCTTTCACCTCTTTCCGACTTTTCAAGAGAGGTTAGCAATTTTGAGGAAGAGTATTGCTTCCTCTGGGGATTATAGGCCTGGGCCAAATCGCTAAAACCTGCTCCTATTTCTATGGGACAATGAAAAACACCACTAATTCTATCCCGAAGCTCCTCCATTGTCTCGTCAGCTACATTTCCCAATGGTTTAAGCGTGATCTTCACTTAATTCTTTGTTTGGACTCTTCTACCAAATGGTCCCATAAGATTTTATCACAATCGACCGAGCAGGGTGTGACGCACAAGTAGTATAATTGCTGGACAACACCCATGAAAATTCGTTTCGCTCTTTTTCATGGGGACCCCTAAATCCGTTAGACAAATCTGGGGCCCCCTGAAAAACGAAGTCAGGGGTAACTGGATATTGAGGCGAGGAATTGAATTATAGCCAGGCGGAAAAGTATCTCGATAGTTTTATTAATTATGAGCAGATTCCGGGCATATCTTATGCTCAGCCTGGTTATAGTTTAAGGCACGTAGAAGAGCTATTAAACCGTATGGGTAACCCTCACCTGGCAGCCAAGATAGTTCACATAGCAGGCACTAAGGGAAAAGGGAGTGTAGCAGCTATGATTGCTCAGGTTTTGAGTAGTTCAGGATATAAGACAGGGCTATATACTTCCCCCCACCTTCATAATCTGAGGGAGCGTATTAGCATAGATGGCAGTTTGATTTCTAAAGCTGAATTTGCTGCTGCCATGGCAGAAGTCAAGCCTTTTATTGAATCAATGAAACAGGACACTGCCTTCAGACAACTGACTTATTTTGAGGCATTGACTGTGCTGGCATTTGCCTATTTTAAAAAGAAGCAGGTTGATCTTCAAGCGCTGGAGGTAGGTTTAGGTGGCAGGCTCGATGCTACTAATGTGACTAGACCCGTAGTTTGTATTATTACCCCTGTTAGTCTGGACCACACTGAGATTCTAGGCAATAGCTTAGAGGAGATAGCTCAGGAGAAAGCAGGCATTATCAAGTCCGGCTGCTGGGTAGTGCTTTCTCCCCAACCCGAAGAGGCAGCTTCGGTAATCAGCAACATTTGTCGAGAAAAGGAAGCGAAGGTGGTTCAGGTGGGCAAGGATATCACCTGGCGCAAGATTGGCGGTGACCTCTACCATCAATCGCTAGTGGTCGAGGGTAGGACGAGTAGCTACCACGTTAGCATTCCCCTTTTAGGCGATTACCAGCTTGAGAATACTGCCGCTGCCGTAGCTGCTTTAGAGATATTGGGCTCTGCGGGCTTCGCCATCTCAGCCGCCGACATTGCCCAAGGGCTTGCCCGAGTGCAATGGCCCGGCCGATTTCACATTCTGCAGCAGCACCCCACGGTGTTGCTTGACGGAGCCCATAACGTGGCGTCAATGAAAAGGCTGGTCAGTAATGTTAAAACATATTTCAATTACAAACGGATTCTTCTCGTTTTCGGAACATCCTGCGACAAAGACATACCGGGAATAATAGAAGAGTTAGTTCACCTCTCCCCACAAGTAATAGTCACACAAGCACCACACTCCCGAGCTGCTTCCACTTCAAACCTAGCTGCCGAGTTCAGCAAACGAGGCATCAAGTCTGAAATTACAGAGACCGTGGCTCAGGCTCTATCCCGAGCTTTATCACTGGCAGACAGAACAGACCTTATTTGCATTACCGGCTCTCTGTTCATCGTGGGAGAAGCGTTAGATTATTTCTCTGGGAGCTGAATTCCTATGGGAGAGGCTAAGGCTTCCTTGGGTAACATAGTGCCCAGAATTTCTTGGAGCGCCATAACATGGCTACATATCTCCCATTGCGAAAAGAAATGACAGGTGCAGTGCCATTTTCCGTTGGAATAACTCAGCTTATGGTCATCATTCTCCCCGTGGAAAACAGCGGTGAAACCTGAGAAGGTGACACGGTCCGGTTCTTGAGCATACCTCTTGGCTTTCTCAATCTTTCCGATAAGGCTGGACCGCATATTAATCTCTTGCTGTAAGTATATAACAGGGGACAGGAAAAGTCCAACATCCGTAGCCAAGTGCTCCTGACAGCTCTCAGCTTGCCGCTTTCTGAGGCGGTTTCAACAAAATGGCCAGTATGGCAGCCAGAGCCCAGAATGAAGCACCAATGATGAAGGCAATTTGATAGCTGCCAGTCGCATCCCATACAAAACCACCAATCAGGGGTCCCAGAATGCCGCCTATCGAAGCAATGGCACCAATCGTCCCAAGAATAGTGGCCAGAGATTTGCCCGGGAAGTAATGCCCGACGAGGCCAGGGACTTGCGGCATATTCCCGCCATAAAAGAAGCCGTATATTATAGCGAAGAGATAAATCATCCACAGGCTCTGCACTCCCAGAAGCCAGAATACCACTCCTGCACACAGACCAGCACAGATTATCATAGCCCGCCTGAATCCTGTCCTTTGTGCCACAGTTCCCATCCCTATCCTGCCAGCAATACTTAAACCTCCAATGAGCGCTAGAGCGCCAGCAGCGGCGGTCTCGTTAACGCCAATAGTTATAGCAAAGGGAACTACATGCACTATTACCATCTGGATCGGCATCATTGCGCAAAAGTAAATGGCAATCAAAAGCCAGAAATACTTGGTTCTTAAGGCTTCCCCTAAGCTCCATTCCCCAGCCCGCCATAACTCAGAATTACTGCTTGCCGTGGCATCAGTGGATTCCGCGCCTACTTCTTCTATGCCCAGGGGTTTCAAGCCTTTCTTTTCTGGACTTGAGGCTATCAGCCCGGCAGCGACCATGAGGAGCACCCAGGTGCCTATGCCGAGGATGATATAGGTCAAGCGCCATCCATAGGTTAGGATGAGGCTATTTGCTGTCGGTGCATAGACTACAACACTGGAACCAATGCCCGCGGCAACGATGCCCAGTGTCAGCCCCCTCTGCTTAACAAACCATCTCTGCACGGTGGCCATGGGTAAGACCCATGAGGCACCCAATCCCAGTGAGGCCATGCCATAGAAGAGGTAAAAATGCCACAATTCTCCAACCTGACTGCACAGGCTGATGCCGATGCCAATTAGCGTCCCAGTACAGGCAAGAGTCAGCCTGGGGCCGAATCTGTCCGTAGCCCAACCAACTAAAAGAGTGGACACCATGGCCATAGCGATATGGAAAGATTGGATAGAAGAGGTTAGGGTGGCGCTCCAGCCGAACTCCGCCTGGAGCGGTTTGAAGAATATTCCAAAGGTATAGAAAATACCGTAGCTGAAACTCGCCACAAAGCAGCACCCAACCACCACCCAACCATAGAAAAAGCGCGGCTTGTCAGTTTGGCTCACTTGACACTCTTGCTATTAACCAGAGCTTAAATTCACGTATGCCTAACTCGACCTTTTCTCACAACTACAGTATAGCATGTGAGATTGACCACCTAGCAGAACAGTCCCAGCATTTATAGCTAGGCGCAATTGTGCTACCATTGTAACTGGTTTGGGAACAATGTAATGGACTTTCATCCTCAACTCAAAATTCTTATCAGCCGTGACGAGATAGCTAACGCTGTAGACAGGCTGGCTTCTGAAATCAAGAGGGACTATCAAGGTAAGCAGCCTTTGCTTATTGGCGTCCTTAAAGGAGCCTTTGTGTTTATGGCTGACCTGATGCGGCAGCTTGATTTGCCCCTGGAGCTTGAGTTCGTCAGACTCTCCAGCTACGGTGCTGCCAGGGAGAGCTCGGGCAGTGTGAGAGTGATTCAAGGGCTCAAGACGCCTATCGAAGGCAGGGATGTTCTGGTGATTGAGGATATCGTGGATACTGGGATTACCATCTCTCTTCTACTCGATTACTTAAGGAATAAGAATCCCGCCTCGCTGAAGCTTTGTGTTCTAACAGACAAGCCGTCTCGGCGCAGAGTTCCGGTATCTATTGACTATCTTGGCTTCACCGTGCCCGATAAATTTGTCGTGGGATATGGACTCGACTTCGCTGAGAAGTTCCGCTATTTGCCTGAAATCTGTGTTATTGAGGACTAGATGAAGAATTTAAAAGAGCTTATTTCTGCGGCCAGAGGAGAACGGCCGGCTGATTTGCTTATTAAAAACGCCCGCATAATAAATACCTTTGTCGGAGAAATGGAAGAAGCCGATGTGGCTATCTATGGTGGCAGAATTGCCGGAGTCGGGGACTATGGTGAGGCAAAGGAGACTATTGATTTACAGGGCGGCTTTTTAGCTCCGGGGCTGATTAACGGTCATACACATATAGAAAGCTCTATGCTTCACCCTGCAAGGTATGCCGAGGCCGTGGTTCCCAGAGGCACCCTGGCCGTGGTCACTGAC
>Ga0180432_10002112_pt1 | contig 30203 bp, 16 predicted proteins | sample SS_ome_10_FD_132414 | JGI IMG/M metagenome (GOLD analysis project Ga0180432, IMG submission 132414) | Hypersaline lake sediment archaeal communities from the Salton Sea, California, USA - SS_1_MS_2 metaG | ecosystem: Environmental > Aquatic > Non-marine Saline and Alkaline > Hypersaline >...
GATCCAAATACATCTTCAACGTCAGGCTTATCTATCCTCTGGACGATAAACCGAATGAAGGCGTCATGGGCTATTCTCACGTAGGCGGTGGTGCGGGAGTGATGTATCTTCTCAACAAAGGATTCGAGAAGGCCCAGGCCGAACTGACCTTCAATGAGAAGATAGGTTTCCGGCCGGAAAACAGAAACGTGAGTGCGTATATCGTCTATCCGGTCAAGGCGCCCCTCGGTGACGGCACGATCTCCTATGGCGAAACCGTCAAGGTTCCCGTGATAGCCAAGGATTGTCTTGTTATTGAGACCGGCCTTGAAAAACCCAAAAAGGTAATACGCTATTCGGACTATGAACGCCTGGCGGATTCGGTTGTCCGCTCCTTTGAGCCGGTCGTTTTGACTTCGGTAGAAGATATCGTAAAAGTTCTTAAAGGCAGTGAAGGCGCCGTTCGGGTAGAAACGGGTCAGAACCGCCGGGATCGCGAGCTGGCTCTGCGTGTTATGGATACGTTAGGCGCCCGGGCAGGCATGCGATTTAACCTGAATGAGTGTATCGGAAGATCCGCGTCAGATGCGGCATGCCGCGTTATCATCGGCAGTTATGACGGCCTTCACAATCATCCGGATATTGGACGTTGCTTCACGGAAGAGCTTTACAGCCGTTATATCAACTGGCGAGATAAGAAAAGGTATTCGGCCGGTCTTATTGCCAGGCTGCCCGGCCGGGGAATTCCCGCGTTTTGCTTGATAGCCCCAAGACCGGATCAGCTCGCCAAACTGGGCGAGTATCTGACCAGAACGGCTCTGGCTGACAAAACCAAGGTTGTGCATTCCGCCAACACCAGAAAATTAGTCAATGACTATTCATTAAAAGTGGTGATACCGGACCGGGAGACTGTGTTAAAATTCAGGCCGCTTATCCAGGCGCCGCAGATGAGCGTCGAGGACAGCGCCGCAGCCCCGATCATTCGGTTTCATATTAGTGCTGAAGCAGACGGCAAGCAGATGCCGTTATGGCAGGATGGCATTGCCCCTTACCATTTCTGGGCCAGAAAAGAAGCGACGACGGCTCCGTGGCTGCAATCTCCAACGAGGCTTATTTCTCTCTCTGATCTGGCCAAAAAAGAAGTCACTCTGCATTTCCGGACGTCTTCTGTTGAAGAGAGAGCGTTGCCCTTTAAATCGGGCTTTCTGGATATCGCTATTATGGATGAATGAAAACCGGCAAGTCATAATTGATTCACAAGAGGCAAGGATAGGATGATATGAGACTGAAGAACCTGAAAGTACTTTCGGAAGCGGACATGAAGGAGATTCACGAGGCTTCCATCAATATACTGGAGGAGTGCGGTGTCAAGGTTCTCAATGCGCGCATGTTGAGCTTTTTGAAAGAGAAGGGATTGGACGTTGACAAAGAGGAGATGCTGGTTAAGTTTTCTCGCCAATCCGTAGAAGATGCTTTAGCTTCGGTCCCTGAGAGATTCGACGTGTTTAATCGCGAAGGAGAATTCGCTTTCGCGCTTGGCGACGGAGTTCCTAAAATAGCCGCCGGCCACAACGCGGTGTTCTGGTACGATTCGGATTCGGGTCTGACCCGTGAATCCACGGTGGCGGACGTGGAAGCGTTCTCCCGAATATGCCAGGCTCTTGAATGCCTGGACATGATTGGCGTTCCGGTCATGCCGCAGGATGTGCCGGTCCCGCAGGCCACGCTGCTTTACGGCCTGAAGGCGGTGGTGGAAAACAGCACAAAACCAGTCTATTTTTCGACGGACAATTGCAGGGCGAATGGCGCCTGCATCGAATTGCTGCGAGCCGCGTTCGGCGGCGACCTGAAGAATCAGGTGTATGGTATTTGCCAGCTTTCCCCGACGGCACCGCTATACTGGGAACAGGGCGTCATCGATGCCTTCTTTGACACCGTCGAAACGGGGGTGCCGATTTCTCTGCTGCCTGAGCCGATAGCCGGTATTTCCGCGCCGTATTCTCTGGCCGGCCTTCTCACGGTGAATAACGTGGAAGCCCTATCCGGCGTCGTCATGCTTCAGTTGCTCAAAAAGGGAATGAAGCTCATGTACGGCAATTCCTGGACCACGACCGACATGACCTCGGGCGCGGCCCTGGTCGGATCGACAGAGACGACGATCTGTCGAATCGCCGCCGCTCAACTGGCGAAATTCTACAAGATCCCCTCTCATACCACGGCACCGAATTCAGATAACCACGAACACGATGAGCAAAATGCGTGGGAGAAAACCTTCAGCCAGTTCTGCGCCGTGGCCTCGGGTCATGACCTCATCGTCAACTGTGGAATGTTCGCTACGGGACTGACCTGCAGTCATGAGCAGCTTCTGATGGACGAGGAGATTTCGGCGATGTCGAAGAGAATCGCCGCCGGCCTTACCGTCAGTCGAGACACGATTGCGGCGGACGTTATTAAACGGATTGGTCCCAAGGGGGATTCTTACCTGATGGACGAGCATACGATGAAATGGCTGCGCTCGGAGGAATATGTACGCCCCCGTCTGAGTGTTCGCGGCCCGCGGGCGGCCTGGACGGCCGAGGGCGGCAAAGACACGTATGCGCTGGCCGGGGAGAAAGCCAAGACCCTGGCGCAGACAGAACAGGGCCGGATCGAGCCGGGCCGGGCGGACAAATTAACAGAAATCATTAACCGTTTTGAGCAAGCAACACGATCATAAGAGGCATCGAAAGGGTCGAGCCAAGAAAGTGAGAAGTACCATGGCGAATTATATCAGACAAATGCCTAACGACGTTCCCATTTACAATGAGCTGAAATGTTATGGGGGGTATACATTGTTTGCGCCGTCATTTCAGAATCGCATGGCCTGGCTTATCGATATGAAAGGCAATGTGGTCCATTTCTGGGAGATGGAGCACCCGCCGGGGCTGAACTACAAGCTGTTGCCAAACGGGAATCTCATGTGGATGGGTCGAGGGCCCAATATCATACAAGGCTTGAACGCATCGGCCGACGAGCTGATCGAAGTCGACTGGGACGGCAATGAAGTCTGGCGCTATGACGATCCCTGTATGCACCACGATTTCGAGGTGCTTGACAATGGAAATATGATGATCATGCGACATGTCGAGCTGCCCACGAAGATTCAAAAGAGTCTTCGGGGAGGCGTGCCGGGAACGGAACTAAATGGCCAGACCTACGGGGTTCAGATCAGAGAGATCAACAGAGACGGAGAAACCCTTTGGCAGTGGAATAACTGGGAACATTTCGATCCCAACAACCATATCGAGTGCCCGTTTTGCGACAGGGAAATATGGGGTTATACCAATTCCGTCGATGTGTTCCCCAATGGAGACGTGATCTTGTCCGTTCGACGAATGAACAGCGTCATACGCATCAGCAAGAAGACGGGCAAGATCGTATGGGCGTGGGGCCCCGAGCAATTGCTCGGCCATCAGCACGATGTCAGTGTGACGGAACAGGGAACCGTTACAATTTTTGACAACGGGCTCCATCGGCAGATTCATACTCCCGGAGTGGATCACAATGATACATCGTGTTTTCACGCGTCCCGACTTCTCGAAGTCGACCCGGAAACCGGGGAGATTCTATGGGAGTACATTGATCCGATGCACCTGATCATATCGAATTTCTGCGGCAGTGTGCAGAAGTTGCCGAACGGCAACTATATGGCCTGTGACTCGGCGGCCGGGATTTTCTACGAAATCACCCCCGAGAAGGAAGTGATCTGGAAATACGTCAGTCCTTTCATTATCAATATTCCGGAAAAATTTGGTTGGAGTGTCACCCGGTTGATGTTCCAGGCCCATCGCTACGGCGTGGACTTCAAAGGATTCGAGGGCAAGGATCTGGACCCTGGAAACTATGAGTGGGTGATTCAGAAGAAATGCAAAGAAGAAAACATTGAAGAGGAATTGGTCAAACGACGGTTGGAAATGGCCGGTTATTAAAGACCTTTGCCGGCCGTTTCAGGTCCGGCCGTCGTTCAACGCAGGACATGAGCCAGCGATGTAAACGCCATGATAGGGAATAGGTATTTTTCGTTATGAGTAAATTCGTTCCGCCGCATGGAGGCATACTGAAACCTCTGCGTGTCGAATATGATCCTCCGCAGCACGTCGTCTTCAGGGAAGCCCAAACCCTTCTCCGCGTTCCTTTGTCCAGCAAAGAAGTGTCGGACCTGATCATGCTCGGTATCGGAGCGTTCAGCCCGCTGGATGGCTTTATGACCCGGGCAGACTATGAAGGTGTGCTCCGCGAGATGCGGCTGTCCACGGGCATATTATGGCCGATTCCGGTGACCGTCGCCGTGTCCGAAAAGATTGCCGAAAAAGTCGTTGACGGCCAGAACGTCGCCCTCGTTGATGCGCAGAACAACGTAATGGCGGTTATGACGGTGCGGGACGTGTTTTCCTATGACAAGCAAAAGGAAGCGCATCACGTTTTTGGCACAACGGACAAGCAGCATCCCGGCGTACGGAAGATTTATGACCAGGGTCAATTCTACATGGGCGGGCCCGTGGAGGTTCTGAGCGAAGGCGACTATCCGGATGTGTATTCGGAATTTGCCCGACCGGCCGAGGTCCGCAGGTTGTTCGAGAACAAGGGCTGGCATACGGTCGCTGCTTTCCAGACGCGCAATCCGATGCACCGCTCACATGAGTATCTGACCAAAATTGCCCTCGAGGTGTGTGACGGCTTGTTCATTCATCCGATTGTCGGCAAGCTCAAAGACGGTGACATCCCTGCTGAAACTCGCATGAAATGCTATAAGGTGCTGCTCGAACATTACTATCCCCGGGATCGCGTCGTGCTGAAGGTTTGTCCTCTGGAAATGCGTTACGGCGGGCCCCGGGAGGCGGTCCTTCATGCGATCATCCGACAGAACTTCGGTTGCAGTCACATGATCGTGGGGAGAGATCACGCCGGGGTGGGGGATTACTATGGTCCATTCGACGCTCAAGCGATATTTGATACACTCAAACCAGGGGATTTGCACCTGAGGCCGCTCAAGCTCGACTGGACCTTCTGGTGCTATCGATGTAACGGTATTGCGTCCATGAAGACGTGTCCGCACTCCCGGCAGGAAAGGCTGATGATCAGCGGCACCGATTTACGAACAATGCTTTCGGAAGGCAGGAAACCCCCAAAGGAATTCAGCCGGCCGGAAATCGTCGAGGTCCTTATGCGGTATTACCGTGAGATTGGATCGTCCCGTAAACACGTCAAAGACAAGGGTCATTCTTTAAGAGCATGATGTACATGCAAAACGTAGTTCTACTTACCATTGATGTATTAAGAAAAGATGTCATAGGATTATACGGCAACGAGCAGGGGCTCACGCCTTTTCTGGATTCTCTGAAAGCGTCGTCGCTGGTCTTTACGCGGCATCAATCGGCCGGCCCCTATACGCAGGCTTCATTTCCCGGCATACTCGCCTCAAGCTACTTTCTGGAATACGGCAATCCGAAACAGCTCTCCGCCCAGCGCACGCTTGTTTCCGAGGTGGTCAAACGGGGCGGCTTCCCCACGGCGGCGTTCCATTCCAATGCCTATCTATCGAATTACGTGGGCTGGAACAGAGGGTGGGATCATTTCTACGATTCCATGCAAGACCACGTCACCGAGACGGTTCCTTATATCAAGGGCAACGTCATCAATAAAAAAGTCGATGGCTGGCTTCAATCTCATTCGAAACAATCCATGGACAAGCCCTTTTTTCTCTGGGTTCATTATATGGACGTTCACGAACCTTACGTGCCCGATGAAAAATATATTGAGAAAGTCGATCCGCAACTCAAACCCAGTGAAGAGGAAATGTTCGCTCTGTTCAAAGACGTGCTTCTTCCGCGTGACACGTCCGATCCCGACAAAGTCCGGACACTCAAGAAATTGTACCAGGCCCATGTCATCGAGATCGATGAATACGCGAAGGATTTCTTCAGTGTTCTCGAACGGAACAACGTTTTGGATGATTGCACCGTTATCATCACCGCCGATCACGGCGACGAGTTCGGCGAGCACGGCAGTTTATCTCACGATGGCAAGATGTATTCCGAACTCGTGAACGTTCCGTTGATCGTGTATGATTCGGACATGACGAAAGGTCGGACCGTCGAGACCGTTTCGAGCGGTGTGGACATTGCTCCCACCATTGCCGCTTTGCTCGGCCTGCGACCGGCGGATCATTGGCACGGCCAACCGCTGCTGCCTCCGGATCGTTATACGTCGAAAGGCGCGTTCGGCGAAGCGATCGGCAAACTGACGCATAAAGTTCAGCAGGCCGATCGGCCGGTGCATTTCTTTCAAAAGGACCATCTCAAAATTATCCACAGCATGAAAACAGATCAATGGGAGCTTTATGACCTGAACGTAGATCCGAATGAGCAGAATAATATTGTGGAATTGTCCGACGCTGCCCAAGAGATGAAGAACGAGCTCAATTCCAGAATAACCTGGCGTTTGGATAACTATCGATAAGACATCCGAGAGACCGAAAGGAGAAAAGTACATGCCAAAGATACAGTTAACCTCTGAGAGGGTGGAAGAGTTAAAGAAACAAATACAAAAATCCAAAGAAGTCTTCCAACAGGCTTATGAGCGGTTTGACGCTCGAGATATGCGTCTTATCTGGTCCGGCGGGAAAGACAGTACTCTCACCACCTGGATTTGCAAACAATTCTGTGAAGAGCACAATCTTCAGATGCCCAGGGCCTTCACGATTGACGAAGGCGATGCATTTGAAGAAATCGATCAATTTTTGCATAACTGGTCAGCGCAGTGGGGCGTTGAGCTGGACTGGGGTCGAAACGAAGACGTTCTCAAGGCGGCCAATCATACCCTTGGGGCGGAAGTCAACGTCCGGGATCTGAACGAAAGAAATCAGAAAGAAATCGAACGCATTGGCTTTGACCTGAACAAATTTCCCTTCGAGGCGGAATCGTACGTCGGCAACCATCTGATGAAAACGGTGGTATTCAATATGTACCTGGCGGACCATAACGTCAAGGCCGTATTCCAGGGCCTTCGCTGGGATGAGCAGCCCGCCCGCAAGAACGACCCGTACGTCGAAGAGGCGGAGGCACAGGAGCTCGTGCCGGCCCACACCCGCGTGCGACCGATTCTTCATTGGCAAGAGCGAGCCCTATGGGATGCCACACGATACTTCGATATCCCTTACTGTCCTCTCTATGAACAGGGCTATCGCTCTCTTGGAGCCAAGACCACCAGTCTCATTGCCGCCGAAGGCGTGCCCGCCTGGACGCAGGACCTGGATCATACCGTCGAACGAGTAGGCCGTCGGCAGGATAAAGAAGCCCAGATGGAAAGACTTCGCATGCTTGGCTATATGTGATTTAATGGGAATTTAGGATGAGTGCTTGCAGATGGGATCATATAAAGTCAATCCGATAGATATAAGCATCGTACTGGTCTATTTCGTTACGGTCATGCTTATCGGCATCTGGAAAGGCAAAAGCCAGTCCAACACCAAAGAAGGCTTTTTCCTGGCCGGACGCAAGCTCACCTGGCCCGTCATCGGAGCGTCCCTCTTCAGCACCGGCATATCCAGCGCGCAGTTTGTCGGGCAAGCCGGCAGTGCATTCGCTTTGGGGCTGGTTGTAGCCAATCCCCAGTTTGTAGGCGGCATTTGTTTTGTGCTGATGGGGCTGTTCTTCGTGCCCATTTATATAAGAATGGGCATCTATACGATGCCTGAATTTCTTGAAAAGAGGTACGGGCCGGAAAGCAGGTTTATCTATTCAGCCTTAAGCATCATCACACTGATTGCGGTTCGGATCTCGATCGTTCTCTACGCGGGCGCCCTTGTGTTGAGCGAGTTTTTGGGGATCGACTCGATCTTCCTGTGTGTCCTGATTATAGGGGTCTCCGTATCAGTCTATACCGTCATAGGAGGTTTAAGTGCTGTTGTCTATACGGATGCCATACAAACGGCGATGCTCATTTTCGGAGGTGCGCTGACTTTAGGGGTGGGGCTGCACAAAATCGGGGGCTGGGATGTGTTGAAATCGACCCTCGATCCATCCATGTTCCAATTGCTCAAGCCCATGAGCGTCCAGGCGCCGGATATGCCGTGGACCAGCGTCGTTTTCGGTCTTACCCTGGTCTCTATCTTCTACTGCTGTAATGACCAGGAAGTCGTGCAAAGGGCGCTCGGCGCCAAAAATGAGTTTCACGCAAAAATGGGAGGAATATTTGCCGGATTTTTAAAAATCGTGGCTATGTTTGTCATCGTCTTGCCCGGCCTTGTTGCAAAAGTTCTTTTTCCGGACGCCATGCCCGACAAGGCGTATTCGATCATGATCCTGAACATATTGCCCATCGGCATCTCGGGGCTTGTCCTCGCCGGACTGCTGGCGGCGATTATGTCCTCTCTCGACTCGGCGTTTTGTGCGACCAGCAGCATTGTCACCATGGATTTCTATCAGAAATTCAAGAAAAATGCCTCGGACAAGCAACTGGTGTTATTTGGAAGGGTTCTGGGCTGTGTCATCTTTGGAATCAGCATGCTGTGGGCCCCTTATATCCAAAAATTCGGTTTGCTTTACATTTATCTATTGAAGTATTACGCGTATATCTCGTCCCCTTTCGTGGCCTGTTTTGTCTTCGGGATTCTTTGCAAGCGAGTCAACCGTGCCGGAGCCGCGGCGACGCTGGTCTCCGGATTGCTTTTGGGCTTCAGTCTTATGGTCGCGACATCCACGCCGTCTTTGAAGAGTCATTTGCCCGACTGGATCGTGAACATGCATTTTTATCATTTAAACATTTGGCTCTTCCTCATCGCAACGGGCACCCTGTTCGGAGTCAGTTACCTCACCCGTCCTCCGACGAAAGCGCAAATTGCCGTCCTGAGCTTAAGAGGCGCCGGGGATTTGAGTGTGCGACCCTGGTTTGCCAATGAAAAGCTTTGGGCGCTTGTCTTCTTTCTGTGTATCATCGTGATGTACATATACTTCAGGTGACCTGCTTTGAGGAGCTGTATCTTGAATGAGTTAGACAGACGGAACTTCGTGAAGAAAGTGGCCATGTCGGCGGCAGGAATAGCCGTGCAGGCCGGCAGGTTTTCCTTCGGCTCCGACGCGGCCCAATCCAGGCCGGCCAAGCCAAACATCCTGTGGATCGTAGCCGAAGACCTTTGCCCGGATCTTCACTGTTACGGTACGCCTTTGGTCAAAACCCCGAATATCGACAAGCTGGCCGCCGAAGGGGCGATGTTTACAAACACCTTCACTACCGCTCCCGTCTGTTCGGCGAGCCGGTCCGCTATATTGACAGGCATGTATCAGACCGCCATCAATGCCCACCATCATCGGTCCCCTCAAATACCGCCGCTGCCCGGCGGGGTCCGATTTGCCACGGAATACTTTCGCAAAGCCGGTTATTTTACCTGCAATACTCAGTCATTGAACTGGGATAAGGGCGGGAAAATAGACTGCAACTTCCAAATACCGAAAATCCCGTATGATGGAACGGATTGGAGAGATCGCCGTCCCGATCAGCCGTTCTTCGCACAGGTTCAATTCGGGGAAACGCACAGAGGCTTTGCAAGAGATCCAAAGAATCCTATCGACCCTGATTCAGTTCAGGTCCCTCCTTATTACCCGGATCATCCGTTAACCCGAAGAGACTGGGCGGATTATCTGGAATATATTCAAATTCTCGACCGGAAAATTGGAAAGGTCCTCGAGCGTTTAAGAGAAGACGGCTTGGAAGACAATACCATCGTATTTTTCTTCGCCGATCACGGCCGCCCGCATGTCAGAGGCAAACAATATCTTTACGAGGGGGGGATCCATATTCCACTCATTATCCGCTGGCCGGGCCATATCAGGCCCGGCACGGTGCATGAGGATCTTGTCAGTGGAATCGATTTGCTGCCGACGTGTTTGACCATGGCGAATCTTGGAGTCCCCGAATTCATGCAGGGGCGTTCCTTTTGGGGGCCGAATGTTCAAAAACGAGAGTATCTCATTTCATCCCGTGACCGAATTGATGAAACGTATGACCGTGTCCGTTGTGTCAGGACCAGAAAGTTAAAATACCTCCGCAACTTCTATCCGAATCAACCGTATGTACAGATAAATGTCGTGCCCAGACTGGTCCTACCGGTTCTGACGTTAATGAAAGTCCTTCATCAGGAAGGCCAATTAACTCCCGCTCAGGCCGCGTTCATGGCAAAGACAAGGCCCGATGAGGAGCTTTACGACCTTGAAAGAGACCCGCATGAGATGAACAATGTAGCGTCTGATCCCGCGTACCGGCCGCATCTTGAGCACATGCGCTCCATTTTAAAGAAATGGATTGTCGAAACAAATGATCACGGTAGGGATCGCGAGGATCCTGAGATCGCTGAAAATGTTCGGAGAGATTTCTGGAAAACGATATATGAGCCGAGGATGAAAAAGCGGGGCCTTGATCCCCATCTGACATCTCAGGAGTATTTAACATACTGGCAAAAGAAAATGCTTTCGAGGAAGTAACGCAGGCTCTCGATCCCGAGAGAGCGTTGTGGGTTGTTCAAGCCCGTGGAAAATCGGAACCGTAGAATGCAGCCCATTCGGGAAGGCAGGTTCTACGGATTCATGAAACCGGCTCCCTGACAACTGATTGGTCGGAAAGTGCAGAAGTCATGAAAGAGATGCCGAAAGTCATATTGTCAATCGATACATCGACCACGATGGACAGGAGCCTGATTCGCGGCATTGTGAAATTTTCTCGCAATCATGGCTCCTGGTTTTTTCATTCCCACGTCAATCCGGATGAAATGGCTCCCGAGCAAATCAAGAAAAGGTTCTCTCCGGACGGCGTCATGATGCGCGATCGGATTGAGAACCAAAAGTTCCTGAAACTCGGCCTGCCCACGGTCGTGATGGTTGCCGACCTGGGTCCGAAGCCGGGCGTCTCGAACATTATTACGGATGATGCGGCCATCGGCAAAATGGCCGGCCAGCATCTGCTCGAGCGGGGCTTGGATTCCTTTGCGTATTTCGGAGACGATAAGCCCTGGTCTCGAAAACGCTTAGCAAGCTTTCAAAGGGTGCTTGAACAGAACGGCTTCAAGGTGAGTGTCCTTATCCAGCCGAGGGACCGACTCGAGCAATCTTTAACAAAAAATGATCTGGATCTCGTTGCGGATTGGCTCAAGTCGCTGCCCAAGCCGGTTGGGCTGATGGCCGCACATGACGAATGTGGACAAAAGATTCTGAACGTCTGCAAGACTCTCGAGATCGACGTGCCGAAAGAGGTGGCGGTCGTCGGAGTGGATAACGACTAATTTATCTGTGACTTGAGCGACCCTCCTCTATCCAGCATCGCCACGGACGCCGAGCGGGCGGGTTATGAGGCGGCTAAGGTCTTGGCGAAACAAATGGAGCGCAAGAAAAGAGAGCAGAAGAATATCGATATTCGGCCTCTTTACGTCGTCCCAAGACAATCGACGGATATACTGAATGTTCAGGATGAAGCCATTGCCAAAGCGATACGTTGCATCCGTACGCATGCCAGGGAAATAATACAGGTCAGTGACGTGGTGGATGCGGCGGGCGTTTCGCGCGCCGATTTATACAAACGATTTCACAATGTCCTGGGCCATTCCATCAGCAGTGAAATCAGATACGTGCGCGCCAACGAGATCGCGCGCCTGCTGGTCGAGACCAATATGTCGATATCAAAAATCGCTCTGTCTTTGGGGTATCACAATACGGCCCATGTTGCGAGATTCTTTCGCCACGAAAAGGGCATAACTCCGCTGGAGTACCGTAAGAAGTATAGTGTGCTTAAACATACGGAGTAACGCCCAAAGCATTTATCCTGAAAGTTATTGGCACATTGATTTGGCCAGGAGGTTCTCATGCAATGTCATGCTATTTTAGAAAAGGTCATGATCTGGAGCGTGGTCATCGGGGCGGCTCATGCGTTACAGGCTTCCGGCGCGTCCGTTCCGCAGGTGGATAACTTCGATGGCGCGAATCTAAGAAGAGATTCCATCCGTATGCGAGAATTTTTAGAAGGCGCTGTTTTGCCCAAGGTCGTCGTGGACAATTTTTTAAAGGGGATTGAGTGGTCGGTTTTCGATCCGATCACCGGGTACAGGCATAACGATGCCGCGGTCAAGTACGGAATGGATGGTGCGTACGCGTTCTCTTCCTACGGCCCGCACGGTGAGCGCCAGATGATCAACTGGGCGTCCAGGCCGTGCAGGATCAACACGTACGGGGACAGCTTCACGAACTGTTCGCAGGTCAGTGACGGTGAGACGTGGCAAGAGTATTTGGCCGCACATATCGGAGAGCCGGTCAGGAATTTCGGTATCGGCGGCTCGGGCGTTTATCACATGTACAGAAGAATGCTGAGAGAAGAGGCGACGTCGGCATCTGCCGAGTATATCATTTTCAATATCTTCGGTGACGACTATCAACGAAGCCTGCACAAGTGGCGGTGGATTATGATCGACGGCTTTCGGGAGAACTTCCTGAAAGGCTATGATTTCAGTAAGACAAAACAGGTCAAAAGTGCGGTAAGATTCCAAGGGACACCCTGGTGTTACGCTCGTATCGATCCGGATACCGGACGTGTCGTGGAGTATGAGAATCCCTATCCGACGCCAGAGTCCCTTTATCAGTTGTGCGACAAAGAGCACGTTTATGAACAATTCAAGGATGATGTCGTCGTGCAGCTCAGACTTGCCGCGAAGAACGGCAGGTTTGAATATCCGGACAAAATCAGCAAACTAATGAAGGTGCTGGATGTTTCCGGCGATCTCCACGATCCCTCAGAATGCCGGCGAATCGCCAATGAAGTCTATCTAAAATCCGCCATGAAAGTCAGTATGTACTGCATCAAGAAGACCGCCGAATTTGCCGCCCGAAAAAACAAGAAATTCATGGTGCTCTTGACGTATGGCGCCGGTCAAATCGTAGATGTTTATCATGGAAAACCACGATACAATCAGAAATTCATTGATTTTCTAAAAGAAGAGGATATACTATTTATTGATTTCGTGAACGTACACCTGGAAGATTTGAAGTCCTTTAATGTGTCGATTGGAGATTATTTAAAACGCTATTTTATTGGTCACTACAGTCCCGCGGGAAACCATTTCTTTGCCTATGCAATAAAAGATACTGTGGTCGATTGGTTAGAACCCAAGCCCCCGGCTTATCTCGATTGATTCTTCCTTTCGGATAATGAAAGAAGATCTCTCACCTTTGGGGGAGATACTTTAAATATCACGCTGTCGCGGTGTATCACCGGAGGTCCGGCTGAACGACGTACAATGCCCGGAGACTTTCGTTCGCCTCGACCGGATGAGTGCGGTGTTCTGTCCATACCCTTGTTTCGAGGGGGGAATAGAAAAAATGGTGAGCCTTTTGGACAAAGTGGCGTTGATTAAGAAGAGCAAAAACCGATATACTGGGGAAGGTTATGTCATGTGCGAAAGCTAAATGCACATAATGATTGTCAGGATAATTTGAGAGGAGTAGGCCATGTCTAAGAAACAATGTCTTTTGCTTATCTGGGTATTGGTGGCGAGCGCTTCCGTTCATGCTGCCGATCCGGATCCTGATCTTTTTGCCTGGTGGAAGCTGGATGAAGGGTCCGGCACGATCGCCAGTGACGCCAGCGGGAATGGAATCGACGCGGCCCTGACGGGCAACCCCAAATGGGTGAACGGGGTGGTAGATGGTGCACTGGAGCTTGACGGGGTAGATGAGGAAGGGAAAACCGGGCGCAGAGATCACCTGGTCAATTGGACCTTGGCTTTCTGGGTGAATAGTCCTGCGGCGCCTGCGTCGGGAGATCCGGTCGGTCCGATTAATTGCCAAACGAACTATCAGATAAACTGGAACCACTCCACCGATATTTACGTGGGAACGATAATGTCGAATATCGGAGGGGCTTGGTATGCCGTCAAATTCTTGCCTATCGAGGCCAATACATGGTATCACATTGTTGGGACGTATGATGGAAGTACGCTCAAGGCGTACAGAGATGGCGTCTTAATCGAGAGTGAAGCGGTTTCAGGAACTCCAGGTCAAGCTGTTGCAGGTCGTGAATTACTACTTGGAGGTGCTTCAGCCGGGCGGTATTTCGCAGGTACCCTTGATGACGTGCGCATCTACAGCCGTGCACTCACCGAGGAAGAAATTCAAGAACTCATGGTCGGGACTCCGATTGCCTCTCAACCGAGTCCGGCTAACAAAGCAACTGATGTGCCTCTGGACGTTGTCCTGAGCTGGGCGCCTGTAGAGGATATCGATCAACATGATGTGTACTTCGGCACCGATTTTGACGATGTGAACGATGCCACCCCGGCGGCTGACCCGCAGAACGTTTATCAAGGCCGGCAAACCCTGAACCAGTATCCCGTCAGCGGGCTTCTGGATTTGGATTTTGGCCAGACCTACTACTGGCGCGTCGATGAAGTAGGCCCGCCGCCGGACTCTATCCTGTACAAAGGCAGTGTATGGCAATTTTCGGTGGAGCGGCTGGCTTATCCCATCGCCGCCGAGAGTATCACCGCCACCGCTTCCAGCACGAACAGTGTGGATGAGGGGCCTGAAAATACCGTCAACGGCTCCGGCCTGGATGCCGATGACCTGCACTCGACCGACCAGGGGGATATGTGGCTCAGCGATGCGGCGGATGCCAATACGGCCTGGATCCAGTATGAATTCGACCGGGTTTACGAGCTGCACCAGATGTGGGTATGGAATCATAATACGCTTCTGGAGCCTTCTTTCGGTCTGGGGATCAAGGAGGCGACCATCGAGTATTCGGTCGATGGGGCCGACTGGATGGTGTTGGAGACAACCCATGAGTTCGCCCAGGGTTCCGGTGCGGCCGGTTATGCCGCCAATAGCCCGGTTGATCTGAGTACCTTAGCGGCGAAGTATATCAAGATCACGGCCAATAGCAACTGGGGCGGCGTGGCCAACCAGTTTGGTTTGAGCGAAGTTCGCTTTTCGTGTATACCGGTGCAGGCCGGAGAACCGAATCCGGCTGTCGGGTCCCTCGATGTGGCCGTCGATAACGTCGCTCTTTCCTGGCGTTCCGGAAGAAAGGCCGCGACACACGAGGTGTACCTCAGCATTGATGAGCAGGCGGTGATCGATGAGACGATCAGCCCGGCGAGTGTTCCGGCCGGCAGCAGCTACGCCAGTTATGAGACCGGCGGACTGGACGTCGACCGTACGTATTACTGGAAAGTGAATGAGGTCAATGAGGCCGCCAGTGCCACCCCCTGGCAAGGCGACGTGTGGAACTTCACCACACAAGCATATCTGGTCGTGGAAGACTTCGAGCAGTACGACGACACCGATCATCGGATATTCGATGCATGGGCCGACTACTTTGTCAATAACACCGGCGCGACTGTGGGTCACTTTGACCCGCCGTTTGCGGAACAGACGATTGTTCACGACGGCGCTCAATCGATGCCCTATCGCTACGACAACGATGGCGTTGTGAATGAAGGGACCGAACTGGAGAAGGCCGGGACGGCGCTGTATTCTGAAGCGGAGTACGAGTGGACCGGTGCTCAGGATTGGACCACGAACGGCGTGGATGTCCTGACCGTCTGGTTCAAGGGTTTGCCGCCGCTGTACGGCAGCTTCATGGCGGGGCCCCCGATGACCATGACGGCGCGGGGCGCCGGTATCTCAGGGGCTTCGGATCAGCTCCACTTTGCTTACAAACCGCTCTCCGGCGATGGGAGTATCATCGCGAAGGTGGACAGCCTGACCGATACCGGCGCGTCCGCCGCGGCGGGAGTGATGATTCGTGAGAGCCTGGCGGCAAATGCTATGCACGCGACGGTGGTCATTTCTCCAACGTCCGGATTGGCCTTCATAAGCCGTACGAAGACCGGCGGCACGAGTACCACGTCAACCGTTGAAGCAGGGATTACGGCTCCCCAATGGGTCCGATTGACCCGCACCGGGCGGGACTTTACCGCCGAATATTCCGCGAACGGAACGACCTGGACAATGTTAGGCGAGCCGGTGTCGATCGCCATGTCGTCGAGCGCTTATGTGGGCTTGAGCCTCACGGCGGGGACTGCGGCAGCAACATGCACGACAGAATTTTCTAATGCGGGCATACTCGGCTCGGCAGCCGGCCAGTGGCAGTCACAGGACATCGGCATCGCCAGCAATGCGGCTGAGCCGCTGTATGTGGCTTTACAGGACAGCGCCAATCACAGTGCGGTGGTCCCGTATCCGGAACCCGCTGCGACGACAATAGACGCCTGGACGGAATGGAACATCCCGCTGGCGGAATTTACCGGCGTGAATCCACAGGCCGTCAAGAAAATATCCATCGGCATAGGCGACAGGGCCGCTTCGCAGCCGGGCGGATCGGGAACGATGTACTTTGATGACATCCGGCTGCGTCCTTCCAGGACGCTGCCGCAGGATCCCGATCTGATCGGGTATTACCGGCTGGACGGCGATGCCAAGGACGGTTCCGGCAACAGCTATCACGGCACGGTCAAGGGCGGCGAGCCCCAGTGGGTGGATGGAATCATAGACGGTGCGCTGGAATTAGCAACAGGCAACTATGTGAGCACGGGCAATAAAGAACAATTGGTGTATTGGACCGCCGCCTGCTGGGTAAAGAGCCCTGAAGCACCCAAGTCAGGCCCCTACGGCGGACTGATCAATCGTCAGGGCAACTATCAGGTGAACTGGAACCACAGTACCGAGATTTACCGGGGCGGGGCAGCCGTGAATGTCGGAGGGTTCCAGGCCGCAAGTTTCGGGCCGGTCGAGGCCGATACATGGTATCACATTGCCGCGACCTATGATGGAAATGTGCTCAAGGCCTACAAAGACGGTATCCTGATCACGAGTACGGAAGCTCCGGGAGTTCCGGGTAAAGCCTCGCGAGATCTGCGACTTGGGCTGGGTTTTGCCGGCACCCTCGATGATGTGCGTGTTTACCGCCGGGCGCTGAGCGAAACTGAGATCGCAAACTTAGCTGATATGGGGCTGGTACCGTAGCTGGTAGTGACTCTTATTCGAGTGAACTGATAATCCTGGGGGGCCTACACGATTTCTGTAGGCCCCTTCCATTTGACATTGAATGTAATTCGACGGCCGGCGTATCCGACGCCTTTTGTCTGTTCTGTTCGAAAGGAAAGTACAAGTATGACGAACATCCGTAGACTACTTATTGTGATTGTGTGTGTTCTACTCTGGAGCGTTTCCGGCAATGCCCTGGCTTTGATGTGGACCGGTAACTCGACCACAAGCGATCTCTGGACCGATCCGGGCAATTGGGAGGAGGAGACGATGCCGGGCCCGACGGAGGATGTTTCTGTGGATGGGGGACCCCATCCGCGCGAGCCGCTCGTTAATGCCTCAGTCGATGTCATACATAATAAGATTACAATTGGCTTTACATCCGGCACGACTCCGGTAACGGTGACCATGACCGGTGGGAAACTTGCCACACAGGATTATTTCAGGTTAGGTCAATTTGATACGTCCAAAGGTATTCTTCATATCAATGGAGGGATGTTGGATATTGGAGTGCACTGGGACATCGGACTGAGAGGCGATGCGGACGTTGTTATGAACGGAAGCGCCCAGGCCGACGTCGCATCGACCCTGTTTATCCCACGAGGCGGTGCCGGACAGCCCTGGACGCATACCAGTTACTTGGAGATGAATGATAATGCGGTGATTAGCGCAGACAGGCTGGTGATGCGTCGTGTTACTCAACCTGAGTTCACCATTTACAGTTCGATTAACATTAACGATAACGCCAGGATCATCCTAACGGACCCCGATGGTGCCGACAAGGTGATCGTGGACGATTATATCGCCGACGGCTGGATTTACTCCAGCAAGGGAGACGCTTACACGGTCACCGCGAAATGGGACGGTTCTCAAACGATCATATCGGCTTCCGCGAACACGGCATGGAATCCGAAGCCCGTTGATAAATCAACAACCGATGCGGACAAGGCATTGCTTCTGACCTGGTCGCCCGTGGACGATACGGTTCAGCATGATGTGTACTTCGGCACGAACCAGACCGCCGTGGAAAATGCCGATGTATCCGATACGTCCGGCGTTTACCGGGGCCGGCAGGATCCGAACAGCTATAGCCTTCCCGAAGGCGTTGAACTCGACCAGACCTATTACTGGCGGATCGACGAGGTATTTGCCGATGGGATTATTACCGCAGGCAGAATCTGGCGTTTTACCGTTGCCGAGATTATTGACAATTTTGAAGACTACGACGGCACCGATCATCGAATATTCGATACGTGGGTCGACTACTTCGTCAATAACACCGGCGCCACCGTGGGCTACTTCGATCCTCCGTTTGTGGAACAAACGATTGTTCACGACGGCGCTCAGTCGATGCCCTATCAGTACGACAATGATGGCGTTGTCAACGAGGGGACCGCTCTCGAGACGGTCGGAACGGCCTTGTATTCCGAAGCGCAGCGCGAGTGGGCCGCGCCCGAGGACTGGACGATGAACGGTGTGGATGTCCTAACCGTATGGTTCAGGGGATTCCCGCCGCTTTTCGGCAGTTTCACGGCGGGTCCGCCGATGACCATGACGGCCCGGGGGACCGGTCTGGCCGGCGCGTCGGACCAGTTCCACTTTGCTTACAAGCCGTTCTCCGGAAACGGGAGTATCACGGCGAGAGTGGACAGCCTGACCGATACGGGCGCCTCGGCGGCGGGAGTGATGATTCGTGAGACCCTGGCCGCGGACGCCATGCACGCAACGGTGATGATGGCGCCGACTGCCGGAGTGACCTTCACGGACCGTACGAAAACCGGCAGCAAGAGTACAACGGTCACCGCCGAAGCAGGGATTACGGCTCCCCAATGGATCCGGTTAACCCGCAGCGGCCGGGACTTCACCGCCGAGTATTCCGCGAACGGAACGACCTGGACCGCGCTGGGCGATCCGGTGTCCATCGCGATGTCATCGAATGCCTACGTCGGCTTGTGCCTGACGTCGGGTACGACGACAGCCACCTGCACGGCGGAATTCTCTAATGTGGCTACGCTTGGTTCGGCAGACGAGCCGTGGCAGTCCCACGACATCGGCATCGCCAGCAATGCGGCCGAGCCGATGTATGTGGCTTTACAGGATAGCGCCAACCACAGTGCAGTGGTCCCGTATCCGGAACCCGCTGCGACAACGATCGACGTCTGGACAGAGTGGAACATTCCACTGGCGGAATTTACCGGCGTGGACCCACAAGCCGTCAAGAAGATATCCATCGGTGTGGGCGACAGGGCCGCTTCGCAGCCGGGCGGATCGGGGATGATATTCGTTGATGAGATCCGACTGCGTTCTTCCAGCTCGCTGCCGCAGGGTTCCGATCTGATGACCTATTACACGCTGGACGGCGATGCCAGCGACAGTTCCGGCAACAGCTATCACGGCACGGTCCAAGGTGACCCGCAGTGGGTGGACGGCGTCATAGACGGTGCGCTGGAGTTCGCCGCAGACGACTATGTGAGCACGGATAATAAAGAACGATTAGTGTATTGGACCGCTGCCTGCTGGGTGAAAAGTCCCGAAGCGCCTCAGGATGGGCCCTACGGGGGGCTGATCAATCGCCAGGGCAACTATCAGGTGAACTGGAACCACAGCAACGAGATTTACCGGGGCGGGGCCGCCGTGAATGTCGGGGGGTTCGTGCCCGCGAGTTTCGGGCCGGTCGAGGCCGATACATGGTATCACATTGCCGCGACTTACGATGGGTATGTGCTCAGGGCCTACAAAGACGGCGTCCTGATCACAAGTACGGAAGCTCCGGGAGTTCCCGCTAACGCCTCTCGAGATATGCGGCTTGGGATTGGTTTTGCCGGTACCCTCGATGAGGTGCGTGTGTACCGCCAGGCGCTGACGGAGGCCGAGGTCGCCGAGCTTGTGGAACCGACTGTGGCGCCGTAATCGATCTTGGAGCGAAGCTAAATGAGTTGATAATTTCGAAGTTAATCAGGGCCTATACCTGTTAGTCTTTTATTTTGCAACTTTCGGTCCGGTATAGGCCCTTATTTTTTTAGCTCCGAAAGTTTTCCGTACGCGAAGTCCTTTAAAATCATGGCTCACTGATTAACTCGTTACAGTCAAAGGACATTGATTATGAATAGACGCATCTTCTTAAAACGGGGGATCGCTGCCGGTGCGGCAGGTTTTTTACCTTCTCTCTACCCGTGTCACTCGAAAGCGAAAACACCCGGAGAACGAACGGTTCCGGGAAGTCGAAAGCCAAACATCATCTATGTTCTTTCTGATAACCTGGGATACGGCGACCTGGGCTGTTACGGACAGAAAGATATTCAGACGCCCCATATCGATCACATGGCGACGGAGGGCATGCGCTTCACTCAGCATTATGCCGGCAACACCGTTTGCGCGCCCTCGCGGTGCACGTTGTTGACGGGTCTTCATACAGGCCACGCAAGTATTCGTGAGAATGCGACGACGCCGCTGGAACCGTCAGATGTGACCATCGGTGACGTGGCGAAGCAGGCGGGGTATCGAACCGCTGTGATTGGCAAATGGGGAGGAGGAGAAGCCGGGTCAACGGGAATCCCGAACCGCCAGGGCTTTGATTATTTTGTGGGTTACTTGAATCAGGTTCACGCCCACAATTATTATCCCGAATTCCTCTGGCGCAACGAGGAGAAAATCGCTCTTCGCAATATCGTTCAGCGCAAAGGTCCCTTGGTGCCCTTCTATCAAGGCCCGCATGGCGGCGTCTCCACGAACAAACTTGACTATTCCCACGACCTGTTCACAAAAGAAGCTTTCAATTTCATCAGGGCCAACAAAGATACTCCGTTTTTCCTCTACCTGGCTTATGCCATCCCCCACCCCAATACTCAGGCGGGCCCCGATGGCATGGAGGTTCCCGACTTAGGCATCTATGCCAATAAGAATTGGCCCAAGCCGGCCGTTGGTCGCGCCGCCATGATCACCTACATGGACAAGGACATCGGGAGGCTTTTTCAATTACTGAAGGAATTGAATCTTGACGACAATACGATTGTTTTTTTTGCCAGTGATAACGGCCCGCTCCGTCAAAACTCTTATAATCCGGAATTTTTCAACAGCAACGGAGGCTTGCGAGGGGTGCTCTGGTCCCATTATGAAGGCGGGCTTCGCGTTCCGCTGATCGTCCGGTGGCCGGGCAAAATCAAGGCCGGAACGACAAGCGATCATATCTCCGCATTGTGGGATGTCTTACCAACCCTTGCCGACATCGTCGGTGTCGAGCCGCCCGAAGGGATCGACGGCATTTCCTTCTTGCCGGCGTTACTGGGTCAACCTCAGAAAAAGCATGAATTCCTTTACTGGGAGTGGTACAGGCGTACCGGCGAGCAGGCCATTCGCAAAGGTAAATGGAAAGCCGTCCGATACGACGTTATGACGGAGCCCGATCCCCCATTAGAGCTTTATGACTTGAATGCGGACCCGAAGGAAACGACCGACATAGCTGCACGTCACCCGGATGTTGTGGCGGAGCTAAAGCGACTTATGAAAGAATCTCATATTGAATCTCCGAATCCCAAATGGAAAATGTATGGCGAAAAAAAGGGATGAACGTTTGAACGAACGAGGGGTATCCGCTTCGCTCGCATTCCCGTAGGGAGGGGCCGGATCGGGCGGTGAATCACCCCCCGCCGAATCCGACAAACGACCGTTGGTCCACTTCAACTCGTACAGGGCAAATTGCTGCATGCCGTACGAGACAAATTGACGATCCGAAGACTGTCGGATGACTCGGCGTGTACGTGCTTGCACCTGCGATACCCTTCGGATGTCGGGTGTGAAGGTGCCCATCGCAAGACAACGAACTGTCAGCAACAGCAGGGCCGACACAAAAATATGCGTCTTAATGCTCTTCACAACTCGATTCCTTATCATCCTGTGAAGAAAGAAGAAGCTCACATTTCCTGTTTTGCCGGCCGGGGCCGGTTTAGCGACGGGCCGTGCAAGGTACTTATGCTACCTTGTGTGACTTTAAGATTCAAATCCGATATAGAGCATTGTGGCCTTAATGGACTCCATGGTTTATGGTGGAGAAATTAGTCAAATCGGTGGCCAAATCTATCAACAGCGGATACAATGCCTTTGTATTGTACTATACCGAAAGCACAGGAGAAATGCATATGGAATCAAGCCACAAATGTCAATTCGTCTTGCAATGCAAGATTCTTCGAGGGAGGTTCGTGAATCTATCGATCTCGAAAACGACGTTCATTCTCTTATGGATCATGTGTTCAGGGATTTTCTCACATGCTCAGGGATCGATCTACCTGGATTCATCGAAATCCATCGAGCAGCGGATCGATGACTTATTGCCGCGCATGACGCTCGAGGAGAAGATCGGCCAAATGAACATGCCCTGTTCCTATCTGAGCGCGCTCGGTCGGAGTCACGAGGAAAAGATTGCGTTTGCAAAGAGGTTTACGCAGGGGACGTTACGGGAGAGTCTCGGACCCGGCGGAGGTTTTTTCACGTTGGCCAACCACGTTCTTGGTCAAGGAACCCGACAACAGGCAACTTTCTTGAATACCCTTCAGGAAATTGCGACCCAAACGACGCGCCTGAAAATTCCCCTTTTACAAACGGAGGAAGGGACACACGGATTGATGTGCGCTGATGGGACCATCTTTCCCGAAGGTTTGGCCATTGGAAGCACCTGGAATCTCGATATAGTCGAGAAGATATATGAAATCGCCGCGCGAGAAGGCCGGGCCGTGGGGATCCACCAGCTTTTCACACTGGTGATTGAACCTATACGCGATCCCCGGTTGGGGAGAAATCAGGAAGCGTATAGTGAAGATCCCTACCTGGTTTCCTGTATCGCTGGAGCGATCGTGAAAGCCATTCAGGGAGACAATCTCTCGGCTCCGGATAAGTGCGTCGCGGGTTTCTGCCATTACCCCGGGCAGAGCCAGCCGTTGAGCGGGCTCGAGCGCGGCTCGATGGAAATTTCAGAATGGACGTTGCGGAGTGTCTTTTTGCCGCCGTGGGAGGCGGCCGTCAAAGAAGGCGGGGCCTTGGGCGTCATGGCCACCTATCCGGCCATTGACGGGATTGCGACGCATGGTTCTTCCTATATTCTCACGGACATCCTTCGGCACGAATTGGGTTTCGAGGGTCTGGTTCTGTGCGAAGGCGGTGGTTTGAGTACGCTGGTGTATGAAGGAGTGGCGAGGAATCAAAAGGAGGCGGGAATTCTCGCTCTTACGGCGGGTGTCGATGTCGGGATTTCGTATGAGGACGCTTATTTGAAACCGCTGGCGCAAAGCGTTCGGGAGGGGCTTGTTTCCGAAGACCTGGTCGATCGCGCCGTAAGACGAATTCTCAGGCAGAAATTCAGATTGGGTTTGTTTGAAGAACCTTTCGTCGACGTCAAACGGGCGCAAGAGATTGTGCATCGAAAAGACCATCAGGAGACAGCCTGCCAGGCCGCAAGGGAGGGGATCGTCTTATTGAAAAACGAAAACCAACTCCTTCCACTGAGCAAGGAGATCAATTCGATTGCGGTCATCGGTCCGAACGCCGATCACGAGAAGAATTTGCTCGGCGATTACACGTCGATCAACGTCACTCAGGATATCGTCACTATCGTCGAAGGGATACGATCCAAAGTACGCTCGGATGCAAACGTTCGTTACGTTAAGGGGTGCGACGTGGTCGGTGAGGACTTGAATGAGATCGAGCAGGCGCGGCGAGCCGCCCGCCAATCCGACGTCGCCGTCGTAGTCGTGGGTGAAAATGAATGGCGTACGCCGGGTAAGAAGGGGACCGTCGGTGAAGGGTATGACGCCGCCACATTGGAATTGACCGGTATGCAGCAGGAATTGGTCAAAGCCGTCCATGGAACCGGGACGCCGACGGTGGTCGTTCTCGTCAACGGCCGGCCACTGGCCACACGGTGGGTCGCCGAACATGTCCCGGCGATCGTAGAGGCATGGTGTCCGGGAGAAAAGGGAGGCGCTGCGGTGGCCGATGTTCTCTTCGGAGATTATAATCCCAGCGGACACCTTCCCATCACCATTCCAAGACACGTCGGACAACTGCCGGTGTATTATAATTATCCCCCATCCAAGAAGTACTGGCTTGAAAACGCCTGGGGGAAACCGTACGTCGATATGGACCCAACCGCCCTATACGCTTTTGGTCATGGACTCAGTTACACGACCTTTAAATACGGTAGCCTGGAAATTTCCCCTCGAGAAACCGGTTCGGGCGGCAAGGTGCACGTTCGCGTTACGGTAACCAATACCGGCAAACGGGCGGGAGCCGATGTCGTACAGCTTTATATCAACGACCCCATCAGTTCTGTTTCCACGCCGGTTAAAGAACTCAAAGGTTTCAAGAAAGTTTGGCTCAAGCCGGGAGAATCCACGAAGATACAATTCGAATTAGGTCCCGGCCATTTGTCTTTGGTGAATCGTCATCTCGATGAAGTCGTGGAACCGGGAGAATTCCAGGTCATGATCGGTCATAACAGTGATAACATTGTTTTGAAGGGATCTTTCCACATTGCTGATCAATCTTAATAACAAGGAGTCGTTCGATGAATATACTCAAGAAAAGATTTCTGTATTTGGTTTTGTTCGTTGTGCTTTTGCCGGCTCTTCAAGTCCATGCCGATTCTACAATCAAAGTCGGTGTTGGCAAAACGGAAATCACACCCACTACGCCGATGCGATTGTATGGCTATTCTTCACGGAAAGCACCCTATATCGGGATTTACGATCCACTGTTCTGCCGATCCGTTGTCTTTGACGATGGTCAAACCAAGGCTGTCATCATTTCTCTGGATTCGGGCACACTTCCCCTCGGGCACTGGCTGCAAACCATTCGCACGCAACTGGCTGAAAAGTATGGTATCGATCATGTTTTTCTCGCCGCCACACATTCCCATGCGGCCCCTAATCTGGGAACGCATGACGAGCCGATTCCGTGGAATGAGGTGATCGCGGGAAAGATTTACAACTCCGTGCAAACAGCATTGACGAAAATGCAGGCCGCTCGTTTCCGTATCGGAGCCGGTGAAATTGATATTACCTATGATCGACGCGTAGTGAATGATGACGGGAGCGTGACGATGCTCTGGCAAAATCATGAGCGCAAGCCCACCAAACCGGTGGACCAGCGCATCAACGTCCTTCACATTCGAAACACGGATGAAGAACCGATCGCCACGCTGGTTCACTACGCCTGCCATCCCGTCATATCCGGCAGTAAGAACAATCGTGTGTCCGCCGAAATTCCCGGATTCATCTGTCGATATGTGAATAAAACCATAGAAGGAGAATGTGTTTTCCTGCAAGGGGCCTGCGGGGATGTCAATCCGTATCTTGCGGGATATCTTCAGCAAGACGCGTCCGCTTACGAGATCATGCAAAAAGAGAGCGAGAAAGTCGCCCGCGAAGTGATCGGCATTGTCCGTCGAGCCGCGCCGGTCGAGCAAGAAGACTGGACCATTCGCTATCAGCAGAAGACTGTTTCATTCGGACTTCGCCACCCGGTGAGTGATAAACGGATGAATGATTTACTGAACGGCTTTTTCAGTGACGAAGGGCTCGAAAGCTTTCTTCAAACCGATCAGAGGCTTCAAGCGGATGTCTCCCTTTTGATGCTCGGCCAAAAGATCGCCTGGGCGGGTTTCCCAGGCGAGTTCTTCGACGACTTCCAGGTCGATCTCAGACGACGGTCGCCCGTGGCGAATACCTTTTTCGTCGGTTACTGCAACGGTATGTATTCGTATTTTCCCACCATCGAGGCGGCCGCGGAAGGCGGCTACGGCGCATCTTATGGTCTCCTGGCGGAAGCCGGCACCGCCGAGCACATGGTCGATAAAGCCATCATTAGTCTCTATCAAATGTTGGGAAAACTCTGAATTCAATGGATCGAAAATAATGGCTTCCAACGGCAAAGGAGCGTCTTATGCAAAGTGATTGGCCAAGCGGGTTTCCGGGCGTTAATTGGTTGAGCCGTGAGGAGGAAGAGGCGGTTATCGACGTCGTGCGTAAAGGGGCTTTGTTTCGATACTATGGCCCCCAATCTCCGACTTATGTCGATCAGTTAGAAGAGTATGCACGCACTTTTTACAATGTTCGCCGCGCCCTGGCGGTGAATAGCGGCACCGGTGCTTTGTTCACGGCCATGTCCGCCCTGGGCATCGGTCCGGGCGCCGAGGTTATCGTTCCCGCCTTCCTATGGGTGGCGACCGTAACCGCCGTGATTCAAAACAACGCGGTCCCGGTCTTCTGCGAGGTTGATGACAGCTTCAGCATGGACCCGGTCGATCTGGAAAAGAAGATCACCCGGCGCACGAAGCTCATCGCCGTGGTCCACATGGCGGGCACGCCCTGTGACATGGACGCGATCATGCGAGTTGCCGGCAAACACAATGTTCCGGTGCTGGAGGATTGCGCGCAATGCAACGGTGGCTCGTTCAAGGATCGAAAGGTCGGTACCTTCGGGAAGGTCGGCATGTACAGTCTCCAAATCAATAAGAACGTCACGGCCGGTGAAGGCGGGCTTCTCATCACCGACGATGAGGACCTTTATAGCCGGCTCGGAGCCGCTCACGACCTCGGCGTTCCCTGGAAAGACAGTATGCCGCACGAAACCAGCGCGGTTTGTTGCTGGGGACAAGGCCGGCGGATGGGAGAACTGGCCGGCGCCGTCGCTCACGTTCAACTCCGTAAACTCTCTCAGGTCGTCGCGCACATGAAAGCCTCAAAGCAGCGCATCAAAGAAATGCTTGGTGACATAAAGGGTGTCACATTTCGCAGGCTCAATGATCCCGATGGGGATACGGGCCCGTTTCTCATACTCACTTTCGACACAGAATCGCGCGCCGTCCGTGTTGCGAAGCATCTCACGGATAGCGGCCTTGAGAACGTTTTCCACGTGTCGGACTATGGTCTGCATATCTACCACAACATTCGTTCACTGGTCGAGAAGATTCCGCTCTCACCGGCGGGCAATCCATGGTCGCTGCCTCAGAACTCGGACAGCATCTTCGCCTATGATAAGGGCACGTGCCCGACGAGTGACGATCTCTTCGAGCGTTCGGTCATCATCACGATACCGTCCCGGCTTACCGCCGAGCAGGAACGCCAAATGACACGAACCATCCGTAATGCCGTTATCGCTAACGAAGCCGGTTAACGTTTTCGTCTGTAGAAGGGAATTCTTGTGGAACTGAGCTATCTTGACTACGTCGTGTTCAGCCTGTACGTCAGCCTTGTTGTTCTCATCGGATTCTGGGTTGCCCGCCGCGAGAAGAAATCCGCCAGACACTACTTCCTGGCCGGCAACCAGTTACCCTGGTACGCTATCGGGACCTCGCTGATTGCCTCGAGCATCTCGACAGAGCAGTTCATCGGCGAAGTCGGGTTTGCGTACCGATACGGGATCGCCGTGGCGAACTGGGAGTGGAGCGTCTTCCCGGCCATGACCATCATGATCGCCTTTTTCGTGCCGTTCTACCTTCGAAAGCACATCAGCACGATGCCCGAATGGCTGGAGCGCCGCTTCGGGCCGTCCAGCCGGTTCACGTTCGGCATCATCACGATCCTATCCTATATCTTCATCAATCTGGCCGGCGTCCTGTTCGCCGGCGGCCTGGCCCTGCACACCATTTTTGGCGTCAACCTCTGGCTGGCCATCATCGTGCTTGCGGTCGTCGCCGGGGCCTACACCGTTGCCGGCGGCCTGGCCTCGGTCGTTTGGACGGATCTGTTCCAGGCCATCCTGCTCCTGGGCGGCGGTCTGCTCGTCTTCTTTCTCGGCCTGAACGAAGTCGGAGGCTGGGAGGCGATGCGCGGCACCGGCGACCGCGCCCATCTGATTCTGTCGGCCGACCATCCCGAACTACCCTGGACCGGCATGCTCGTGTTGGCTCTTTCGACGAATCTATGGTACTACGCCACAAACCAGTACATCAACCAGCGGGTTCTTGGCGCCAAAAGCGAGTGGGACGCTCGCGCCGGCGTCATCTTCGCCGGCTTTCTCGGAATCTTTTTGACCCTGGCCGTCTGCTTTCCGGGCGTCATCGCCTACCGGGTCTTCCCGAATCTGGAGAATCCCGATCAGGCCTATCCCAGGATTGTCAGTCACCTGATCGGCCCGCTCGGCTTCGGGATCCGAGGACTTGTCTTTGCCGCCCTCATCGGCGCGATCATGTCCACGATCGACTCGCTGGTCAACTCGTGCTCGACGGTGCTGACCATCGACTTCTACCAGCGCTTGTGGAAGCCATCGGCCACCGAGCGGGAGATGATACGCGTTGGCCGTTACACAGCCGCGGCGGTTCTGGCCCTGGGCATCGCATGGACTCCGATCGTCGGACGATGGGACACACTGTTCGGCTATTTCCAGGAATGCTGGTTCTTTATGGCGGTCCCCATCGTCGTGGTGTTTGTCTCGGCGCTGCTGTGGCCTCGTTCGAACAATTTCTCTGCGACGGCCACGTTGTTGTTATGCATCCCGATGACCTTGTTGCCGGCCATCCTGAAAGCGCTGCACGTCGACGTCAACTCCTTCGTCCTGGCGGGTATCCTCCTGGTGCCCGTGATCGTATTTCATGTGGCCATCAGTTATGTGCGGGCCGCCCCCGAACCAGCCAGAGTACATCAATGGATCTGGAATCGACACATGCTCTCTTTGCCGACGGAGGACAAGGCCGGCTCCAATCCGTGGTACAAGAACCTCATCCTCTGGTGGAGCCTCGTCGCCACAGCCTATGTTGTCCTCTACATTATCTTTTGGTAACCGGGGAAGACCCTTTCTTTCGAGCGGTTTTTCTATATGGATTGACGGGGTGGCTTTCGGAGGATGAATCACCTGTCAATTCGGCGGGGCGCTCACGGTGCGACCCGCCCGACGAGAAGAGAACGTGTCGGCGATTTAGAAAAGATTCTAAGAGCACACGGAACGATTGGTAGAATAAAGAAACGACCCAAAGGGGAAATTTCCCTTGAGACTTTATGTATCTGATTCTATCACATCAAAACCCAGCAAAACAGCGATGTCCTTGATCTGCTGTCTCAAATCACCAAGCGTTGCATTGGTATGAATGCCGTATAAATAGGGCATATGCTGGTCCCGTATTCTCTTAGCATTAAGCATAGCTATGACCTTGGCCGTACACATGACATTGTCTAAGTCTTCACCCCCCGTATATATAGCCTGGCCATCCACCATTTCACCCGTGTGCAGTCTTATTTCCCGATTCAGGGAATGAATCTCCCAAAAAGTAACGGGTTCACCCACAGGCCACTCGGCTGTCAGACCGGTCGAAGAACCCGGTTCTTCGGGTTTATCTCTTACGGGGCTTTCTGCGTGGGTCCTTATCGTATAAGGAATCCGTCGTTCACCTCCATAGGGATTGATGGGTATGCCGCAATGCAGGACAATTTCTACAGAGTTGTCAATGTCATAAATGACGTCTCCGAGCATGCTGGGCCTGCCGGTCAACAAATAGGCCAGGACCTGGCTCATTAATATATCCGGATAATTCTGACAAACAGCCTGTATGCCCCTGGTCTTAAAACCAAGCTCTAAACCTATACCGGGATTGAACCGATCTTCAAGCTTCCTGCTTGCAGTGACCGACCTGATATGAGTTGACACTGCATTGCAATTGTACTTTTCTCTTAATGCATCAATCGCAAGATAAGCCCTGGCGGATTTGATTATCTCCGCCCTTGACGCTTCTACCCAGCGGGCGCCGTTGATCCATCCTTCTGCAATTTCTTCCGCCTTCCTGATATCCATCGTTCTGAAGAGCTCGTAGAATTCCTCGGCTGCGACCCGGACAATCTCGACACCTAATAATTCCTTTAAATTGCGAGTATAGCGCTCATTATGATCCTGCGGAAACGATTGATTGAAATCCCCCCTGTAGTTTATGCTGGCAATAGTATCCTTTATGCCGCTCGTCAACATTAATATTCTGGTCTTTCCAAGATCTTGAATAACCTGAATCAGTTTGATCTTATAGACCAGATCCTTGAACATCTTTTCGCTCAAAGAGGGATCGCAAAGATTTCTTCGATCCAGTTGAGCGGTTAAAATTTTCGTATGTTTGTAGTCAGTGCCTCCCTTGAGTATCGCAGCGTCTGGAAATTTCCCGGTAGCAAAAAGGGCGTAGGGGAAATTCATAAA
>Ga0180432_10002113_pt1 | contig 30189 bp, 37 predicted proteins | sample SS_ome_10_FD_132414 | JGI IMG/M metagenome (GOLD analysis project Ga0180432, IMG submission 132414) | Hypersaline lake sediment archaeal communities from the Salton Sea, California, USA - SS_1_MS_2 metaG | ecosystem: Environmental > Aquatic > Non-marine Saline and Alkaline > Hypersaline >...
AGTATATTCAGAGGTTTTGCGATGGTAAGAAAAGAATACGTAGTCGATGAAGTAATGAGAATGATGAACAACGTGGAAAATGTCCGCAACATTGCAATAGTTGCGCACGTTGACCATGGCAAAACAACCATGACTGATTCATTGGTTGCCCGTGCTGGCTTGATTTCAAAAGAGCTTGCAGGCGAGCAGAGGATGATGGACTTTGACGAGCAAGAGCAGGCAAGGGGAATAACAATAAAATCAGCAAACATCTCGCTTGGCTTTAATTACAATGGAAAAGACTATTTGATAAACCTTATTGACACTCCTGGGCATGTTGACTTTGGGGGCCATGTTACCAGGGCAATGAGGGCAGTTGACGGAGTAGTACTTGTAGTTGACTCAGTTGAAGGGATAATGCCGCAAACAGAAACAGTCCTCAGGCAGGCTCTGAAAGAAAAGGCGCAGCCAACAATATTCATAAACAAAATAGACAGGCTCATAAATGAGCTGCAACTTGACGCAAAGGCAATGCAGGACAGGCTCATGAAAATAATCACAGGCCTTAACAAGATAGTTGACCAGTATGCTCCTGAAGACAAGAAAGATGCATGGTCAATTTCTGTTCAAAAGGGAAATGTTGCATTTGGCTCTGCTTTCCACAAGTGGGCAGTGTCAGTAAAGAGCATGACAAAGTTCAACATAAAGTTCCCGGACATTTACAACCACTGCAAGGCAGGCGAGCACAATATTTTGGTTGAAAAGTCGCCTCTTGACGAGGTTTTGCTTGAAATGGTTATTGATCACTTGCCAAACCCAAAAACAGCGCAAAAGTACAGGATACCGGTCATATGGAAAGGCGAGCTTGACTCTGATGAGGGAAAGTCAATGCTTGCATGCGACCCAAGTGGCAAGAAAATGGGAGTCTGCTTTGGGGTAGTGAATGATGAGCATGCAGGCGAAGTGGCAGTTGTCAGGATGTTTTCAGGGACAGTGAAAAAGAGCGACATGCTTTTCCTTGCTTCAAGGCTTACAACAGAAAAAATACAGCAGTGCGCGATTTACATGGGGCCAGACAGGGTGATGGTTGACAATGTTTTGGCAGGAAATATAGTTGGTTTAGTGGGCTTGCGCGATGTATATGTCGGAGAAACATTGTCAGAAGGAAAAATAACCCCCTTTGAACAGATAAAGCACTATGCAGAGCCTGTTGTGACAAAAAGCATTGAGGCAAAAGAGTCAAAGGATTTGGCAAGGCTCATAGTTGCCTTAAGGCAGATAGGAAAAGAAGACCCAACCTTGAAAGTTGAAATAAACCATGAGACAGGCGAGCACTTGATTTCAGGAATGGGGGAATTGCACCTTGAGATAATTGAATACAAAATCCAGAAGGAAAAGAACGTGCCAATAGTCACTTCACGGCCAATAGTTGTTTACAGGGAAATGATATCTGGGAAAATCGGGCCAATTGAGGGCAAGTCCCCAAACAAGCACACAAAGCTCAAGTTCATAGTTGAGCCTCTTGAAAAATCTGTTTATGATGCAATGGTAGAAGGGACAATCCCAGATGGCAAGCCAAAAGGAAAGCTTCTTGTCGAAAAGCTTGTTGAGGCAGGCCTTCCAAGGGATGAGGCAAAATCAGTTATTGACATACACAACAAGAACATGTTCATCAATGACACGCGCGGAGTCCAGTATCTGAATGAGATAATGGAGCTTCTCATACAAGGGTTTGAAGAGGCAATGGACTTGGGTCCTCTTGCAAAGGAAAAGGCAGTAGGAGTAAAGGTGAGGATAACAGACGCAACAATACATGAGGACCCTGTGCACAGGGGGCCAGCGCAAATAATCCCTGCAATAAAAAGGCCGGTTTATGCTGCAATGCTCTATGCAGGCGTGACGCTTCAAGAGCCAAAACAAAAAGTCACAGTACTGTGCCCGCAAGAGTATATGAGCAATGTTATAACAATGACCCAGGGAAGGCGCGGCCAGCTTCTTGACATGCAGCAAGAGGGGGAAGGGGCAACAGTAGTGGTAAAGCTTCCTGTAGCAGAAATGTTCGGCTTTTCAAACGAGCTTCGCTCAGCAACCCAGGGAAGGGGAATACCTTACCAGGAATATGCAGGCTATGAGCCACTGCCAAAAGACCTTCTTAACAAAGTGGTAAGGAAAATCAGGGAGAGAAAAGGCGACAAGCCAGAGCCGCCAACCCCAAAGGATTTCTTGGACCTTTGAGTCACTCATCATCCTTCACAAGCTCAACTATCTCAGAGGCCAGCTCTTGTTTCCTGTCTTCAATCCTTTGTACAAATGCGCTTTTTGTGCTGTCGCAGCCAGTTATTCCCTGGCAGTTTTGCACATTGTTCCAGTTTGCTGCCAACACAGTGTCATTCAATGAGCCAACCTGCGAGCTTATCAAATTCATTTTAGCTGTATTTGGCACTTTGCCAGGTCCAAATGCATTAAGGTAATATTCCAAAGCCAGCTCATAATCCTGAATTTGTTTTGCTTTTTCCCTTGCCTTCCCAAGCGCAGTTGAGTCTTGCGCAAACTTTTGCATCTGCTCTTGCTGGGACGAAAGCTCGCTTTCAGCTGCATCCCTCTCATCGGCGCATTCTGAAAGCTTGCCAGTAAGCCCATCTGCTTTCCCCCTCTCAGTGTCAAGGGAAGCCCTGAGGTCGTTTTTCTCATTTTCGCACTTTTCAGAAAGGGAGTCATACTGTCCCTGGGAAACACAGCCAAAAAGCAACATAAGCACAAGGGCAAAAATCCTCATATGCCTCTCTTCTCAATTCCCCTTTTTATTCATTCACATGTGCCAATAACTTGTTTGGAGTGTTAATATCATATTAACATTTTTAAATGTTTGTTAATATAATGTTGACAGTGCTCTTATGGCAACAATAAAGCCTGCACTGGTTCAGAAAAAAAGCCAGACACTTGACCAGGAGCTTGCAGAGCTTTGCAAGATGATGAACCTGATGTCTGAAAGGGACGTTGATGCGACCCTTGCCCAGGTGCTAAAGGCAATGCTTGAGCATTCAAGGCAAGGCCCTGTTGGGGGAAGCGAGCTTTCAAAGCTATCTGGCCTGAACAGGATAACAGTAATACACCATTTGAAGAGGCTGGAACGCGGAGGCATTGTGAAAAAGGAGGAGCGCAGGTACATATTGCGCTTCCGCTCTGCAGAGCAGATGCTTATGGAGTTCAGAAAGGAAATGGAAAACGATTTTGAGCAAATGGACGAATTGGCCCGGGAAATAGACAGCCACTTTGAGCAAATGGAACAAGAATTTAGCCTGTTGAGAAAAAAGAGGAGAAAATAAGGTGCTTTTATGGACAAAAAACAAGCTCCCAAGCAAAAGCCCCAAAAAAAGCATGAAAAGCATATGGAGCTTTCAGAAAAAATGCTTCGGCTCCAGGCAGAATTTGACAATTACAAGAAAAGGATGGCAAAGGAAAAGCAGGAAATCACAGGACAGGCAGAGGCAAAGTTCATATTGCGGCTGCTGCCGATTTATGAGGAATTGCTTATGGCAAAAAAAGAGGCAGAAAAAATACCTGACCTTTCCATGAAAAAAGGCATTTTGCTTGTATTGGAAAAGCTTGCAGGCTCTTTTGAAAAGGAAGGGCTTCAGAAAATGGAGCTTAAAGGGCAAAAATTCGACCCATTCAGGCACGAGGCTGCAATGAAAGAGGACTCAGTTGAGCCTGAAGGCACAATAACCAAAGTAATACAGGCTGGCTACCTTTTCAGGGGAAATGTGCTCCGCCATGCAATAGTGGCTGTTTCCTCTGGGAAAAAAGAAAAATAAGGTGGGATTATGGAAACGCACGCAATAGTGAAAATTGAAGCAGACCCTTCAGCACAGGAGCAGAGCATAGTGCAGCAGTTCAACTCATACATGCAAAATTCCCAATCCTCTTTATCATTTGTAAGCGGGAGTGAGGGATATTTCAGGGTAAGCTGCACTGATTCGGCAATTTCATCAGCAGCAATAGAGCCGTTTGGCAATTTCCTTGAAAAAACAGGCTATTGCATAAATAACATATCGACAGCACAGGCAAAAGAAGGAGAGCAGGGGACTTTTGTTTCATTTGAAAAACAAGGCCAACATGCAAGTGTTGTGCTTTCAACCCTGCGCATTTACTGATACTTGGAGAGGTGAGTGTTATGTCAAAAATAATTGGAATCGATTTAGGGACTTCAAACTCTGCTGCAGCAGTGCTGGAAGGGGGAAGGCCAGCAATAATCCCTTCTGCAGAAGGCGCATCCCAGTATGGAAAAGCATTTCCCTCCTACGTTGCATTTACAAAACAAGGGGCAAAGCTTGTTGGCGAGCCTGCAAGAAGGCAGGCAGTGTCAAACTCTGAGATGACATTTTCAGCATTCAAGAGGAAAATGGGCACAGACTACAAGTACAAGGTCAACAAAAAGGATTACAGGCCCCAAGAGCTTTCAGCCTTCCTTTTGCAGAAAATAAAAAAAGACGTTGAAATGTACTTGGGAGACAAAGTAGAAAAGGCAGTAATAACAGTGCCTGCATACTTTGATGACAACCAAAGGCAGGCAACAAAAGATGCAGGTGCAATCGCAGGCCTTGAGGTTGTCAGGATAATCAATGAGCCAACAGCAGCTGCGCTTGCATATGGCCTTGACAAGTCAACAAAAGACCAGAAAATTGTTGTATTTGACTTTGGAGGAGGCACTCTTGATGTCACTGTAATGGACCATGGCAAAGGGGTATTTGAGGTAAAATCAACTTCCGGGGACACGCAGCTTGGCGGAACAGACATGGACAATGCAATAGTTGATTATTTAGTGGGGGTATTTTTGCGAGAGGCAGGAGTAAACATGCAAGAGGACAACCAGGCAATGCAAAGAATGAGAGAAGCTGCTGAAAAGGCAAAAATAGAGCTTTCCACTGTGCTTGAAAGCGAGGTAAACCTGCCATTCCTTTCAGCAGACAAGTCAGGGCCAAAGCATTTTGTTCACAAGCTGACAAGGGCAAAGCTTGAGGAGATTGTTGAGCCAATAGTAAACCGCTGCAAAAAGCCAGTTCAGCAGGCATTGGCAGACGCAAAACTCCCGGTCTCCTCAATTGACAAAATAATAATGGTCGGCGGCCCTACAAGAATGCCAATTGTACAGCGCTTTGTTGAAGGGCTTATTGGAAAAAAAGTTGAAAGAGGGGTAGACCCAATGGAATGCGTTGCAATGGGCGCAGCAATACAGGCAGGAGTAATAGCAGGCGATGTAAAGGACATCCTGCTCCTTGACGTTACGCCTCTTTCGCTTGGAATAGAAACACTTGGCGGAGTATTTACAAAGCTTATTGACCGGAACACAACAATTCCAACAAAAAAGTCACAAATATTCTCAACTGCAGCAGATTCCCAGCCCTCAGTTGAAATTCATGTCCTGCAAGGGGAGCGCTCAATGGCAAAGGACAATGTAGAGCTTGGCAAGTTTGCGCTTGTCGGAATACCGCCAGCGCCTCGCGGGGTGCCGCAAATAGAAGTGGCTTTTGACATAGACGCGAACGGCATAATACATGTATCAGCAAAGGACAAAGGAACAGGAAAGGAGCAAAAACTGCAAATAGTGGCTCCGCACAAGATGGATGAGTCTGAAATTGGGAAAAAAATGAAGGAAGCAGAGCAGTTTTCAGAGCAGGACAAGAAAATGAAAGAAGAGGCAGAGCTCAAAAACGAGGCAGAGGCACTTGTTTATTCCTCAGAAAAGACCTTGTCAGAGCTTGGCGACAAAGTTTCAAAAGAGCTGCAGGAAAAAGTGCGCACTGCATCAAAAGAATTGCAGGAAGCTTTGAAGAAAAACGACAGTGCAGCAATAAAAACATCAGTTGAAAAGCTCAAAAAAGAGCTGCAGGCAGCAGGCTCATCGCTTTATGGCAAGCAGACACAACAGCCTCCTCCGCCCGAGCCAGGAAAAAAAGGGCCAAAGGGTGGAAAAGGAGATGACAATGTGCAGGATGCTGACTATAAGAAAGTCTGAATTTTGATTTTTCAGAAAACCAGCAAACAGGCTAGTGCATCCAGTTCCAGATTTTTGCCCTTTGCACAAAAACAGAGTTATAAGCATCAGCCTGGCTTGGCTTTTTCTCCCCTAAAAGCTCTTTGTCAGCCCCAGAAACAGCATATATCCTTTTTGCAGCCTCAACTTTTAGCAAAGAAAACAGGTTTTTTGCCTGTATCCTTATTTCCCCTTTGTCAATTGCCTCAAGTATGCCCATTTTTCTTGCAGATATTGCCTGTGCAGCATAGTCGCTTACCACTATTATTATTCCCGGCTTTTCAACTGGCTCAAGCTCAAAGGTGGAAAGCTTGCCATACTTTGTCTCAATGCCAATTACCTTGCCTCCCAAATAAACATTTATTTTCTCATCCCCAACCAGCATTCGGGCGCTTTTTGGTATCTTGTCCTCTATATTGGAGTAATAGTAAAGAAGCATCTCTTCCCTTGTTTCACTAAGCTCATATGCACTTGCAAGCGAAACCGCAGCCAAGCCAAGCAAAATTGCTGCCAAAAGCCTCATAATGCCTTTTTGGTATTTTGTAATAAAAAGCGTTTGCTTTCAGGTTGTTATTTAAATAGTATTGTGGGAGAATAAAGTTATGATGAAAAGAAAGGACATATCAGAGGTCATGAAAGATTCCAGGTTCAAGAAAGTAAAAAAGGATTTTTTCAGGGATTTTCCTGGGGCAGACGAAGTGGCTAAACAGGCTTTTGGCTCTGTTTATAAAGAGGCTGCTAAAAATGAGCTGATCAGAGAAATGCTAAACCAGCACATACCTTTGGCTTATGAGACAAGGAAAAAGGTTGCAGATAAGTTTGAAATCTGCTGCAAGAATTTCAAGCGTCCCAACTTCCTTCTGCTTGGTGAAAATCTCTCTGACCGTTTTGATTTTGAGGAAAGGAGAAATGCCTCAGTTGATATCCTGCAGAAGGCCTATGAAACAGATGACAGTAAGCAGTTTGTTGCAGTTATCCGTGAGGAAATAAACCCAAGCCTCCTGTTTTTTCCTGCAGAAAATGGCAAAAAACCAAGCAAAAAGGAGATTTGCACTCTATCATGTATGAATGAGGTATGGCCTGACTTTCACAACCTGAGAAAAATCATGAGCTACATGAGTAAAAAGGATACAAAATGGATTGTAGATTACAAAAATAATTCAAAGCAGGCAAATGAATTCTCTGATACGCTCATAAAGGCAAAAAATAAAGGCCTAAGTGTGTTCATTTCCATCATATTTGGTCTTATGTGGGGGGAGGAGAAAAAAAGCGATAGGTTCCTGTCAAGCGCAAGCAGGCTGGAAAGCAAGCTGCCAAAAGAGCTGAGAAAAAAGCCGCAAGATATCATACTAAGCTCTCATCCAGGTGCCAAAGTAGTGGGTGTTGCCAAGCTGATGTCAAAAATAAAAGATGACGGAAAAATGCAGGCATTATATGAGCTTATCGGAAACCACACTTTCTGCGAGTTGGCAAGGGTGATGAAAATTATGGATTCTCATGCCCCTACTATTGGCAGGTTTGGCAAAAGCCTGCATGACATCATAGGGAGGACTTACAAGCCTTCCTCAGACCTATATTTTGATTACTTTGGCGGCTATTGACAGCCTTCCTAGAAACGTTTATAAATACTTGTCTCATAAATATTGCCCACTTCTTACTGACGTTTGGGAACCTGTTTTCCCATAATAGTAAGATGACACTCACCGTATGTGCGGTGAATCATCAGCATTTCGCGTGGAATTGCTGATAACATTAGGGTAAAGAATATGGGAAGAGGACACAGAAAAGGCTCATTGGCAGTCCGCCCGAGGAAAAGGGCGCGCTCACAGATGCCTAGGGTAAGCTATTGGCCAGCCTCAAATGAAAAAAAGCTTTGCGGGTTTGCAGGCTACAAGGCAGGCATGACCCATGTGACTTATGTTGATGACACCCAATCCCCTTCAAAAGGTAATGAAATATTTGCCTCTGCAACTGTTGTTGAATGCCCTCCATTAACTATTTTCGGGGTAAGGGGGTACAAAGCAGGCAAAGTTATTGGCGACATCCTGTGCCCTGATGAAAAAATATTGAAGCAAATCGGAATAACAAAAAAGAAAGAAAGGAAATTTTCTGCTTCTGATGTTTCTGGTGTTTTTGTGCTGGTTTTTACCTCCCCAAAATCTGCAGGCATTTCAAAAAAGACGCCTGAGAGGATGGAAATAGCTGTTTGCGGAAAAGATACAGCTGAAAAGATGGAGTATGCAATGTCTCTTCTTGGAAAGCAGGTAAAAGTGACAGAGGTTTTCAAGCCAGGGGAAATTGTCGACGCAATTGCAGTGACAAAAGGAAAAGGCTGGCAGGGAACAGTCAAAAGGCTGGGAACGTCAATACAAAGGCCAAAGGCAACAAAAAAGAGAAGGCATGTCGGAACCCTTGGCTCTTGGCACCCATGCTTTGTCATGTATACCGCGCCAATGGCAGGGCAGATGGGCTATCACAAAAGGACTGAGATAAACAAGAGGATAATGAAAATGGGCCAAGGAAAGGAAATAAGCCCAAACGGCGGCTTTGCCCATTATGGAATTGTGAAAAGCGACTATTTACTGATAAAAGGCTCTTTGGCAGGCCCGCAAAAAAGGCTCATAAGGCTAAGAAAGGCAGCAAGGATTTCTTCCCCCCCAAAAACACCTGAAATAAGGTTTGTCTCGTTAAAGTGATATTATGAAAGCGCAAGTTTACTCAACTGATGGAAAGCCTGTCAAGGAAGTCCAGCTCCCAGCACAGTTCTCATCACAAATAATGCCAGAATTGATAGCAAGGGCAGCAATATCTGACCAGACAAAGCATTACCAGCCAAAAGGAAACTACCCAAGGGCAGGAATGGAAACCTCTGCCCGCTACAGGGGAAGAAAAGGCGACTTTGGCTCTGGGAAAAACAGGGGGCAAGCAATGCTTCCCCACGAAATTCTCCCAAAAGGAAGGCTTGGAAAGGTAAAAAGAATCCCTTCAGCAGTAAAGGGGAGAAGGGCGCACCCTCCAAAAGCGAACAAAAACATAATTGAAAAAATCAACAAAAAAGAGTACAAGGCTGCCCTGGTTTCAGCAATTGCAGCAACAGCAGACAAAGGAACAGTTGCAAAAAGGGGCCACAAGCACTCAGGAAACCTCCCAATAGTAATAGAGGACTCATTTGAATCTGTTTCAAAAACAGCGCAGGCTTGCAAGACGCTTATGGCATTGATAAAGGAAGATTTAACAAGGGCTAAAAAAGCAAAGAAAAGGACAGGGGTAAGGAAAAGGAAAGCAAGCAAAAAGAGGGCAAAGTCAGCGATAATTGCAGTTTCAAAGGACTCGCCGATAATAAAGGCAGCAAAAAACATCCCAGGAATAGAGGCAGTAAAAGTATCTGACCTGTCCGTTGAAAAGCTTGCTCCAGGGGCAAAGCCTGGAAGGCTGGCAATCTATACTGTGTCAGCGCTTGATGAAATTGCAAAACTGTGATATTATGGGCAGCATTTTATACCCAATAACAAATGAAAAGGCAATCGGGCTTATTGAGTTCCAGAACACCCTGACATTTGTTGTTGAAAAAGCTTCCACAAAACAGCAGGTGAAAAAGGACATTGAGGAGCTTTTTGAGGTAAAGGTGGCTTCAGTCAATACCCTGATAACGCCAACAGGGAAAAAGAGGGCATATGTAAAGCTTGGAAAGGGCTTTAAGGCAGACGACGTTGCTGCAAAGCTCAAGATAGTTTAGGTGTAAAAATGGGAAAATTGCTAAGGCAGCAAAGGAGGGGAAAAGGCTCAGTTTCATACAAGGCCCCATCACACCGCTACAAAGCAGAGCTTAAGTACAAAAGGTTTGAGGGAACTGAAAAAACAGGAGTTCTCAGGGGCCAAATAATTGATTTTATTGACGACCCTGCAAGAGGCGCCCTTTTAATGCATGTGAAGTTTGAGGATGGAAGCGAAAGCAAAATGCTTGCGCCAGAAGGCTCTTTCATAGGCCAGCAAATATTCACAGGCGCAAAAGCAAATCTTGAGCTTGGAAGCTGCATCCCGCTTTCAAAGTTCCCTGACGGTGCTCCAATTTACAATATTGAGCTTTCCCCTGGCGACGGAGGAAAGGTTGTCCGCGCCGCCGGCTCATATGCATCAGTGGTTTCAAAGGAAAAAGGGAGAGTTTATGTCAAGCTCCCAAGCAAAAGGACACTTGCGCTTGACAGCTCATGCAGGGCACAGCTTGGGATTGTCTGCGGAGGAGGAAGGCTGGAAAAGCCCCTTCTTAAGGCCGGCGTAAATTTCCACAAAAAGCATGCACAGAACAGGAAATGGCCGGTTGTGCGCGGAGTTCACATGTCCCCATATTCACATCCGTTTGGCGGAAAGCAGCATCACCATGGAAGAAGCAGCATGACATCAAGGAATGCCCCGCCAGGAAGGAAAGTTGGCCACATTGCAGCAAGGAGCGTTGGAAGGAAAAAAGCCCATGTCGAGGAGAAAAAAGCAACTGAGAAAGACGAGAAAAAACGATTAAGGTGAATTAATGCCAAGGATAAACAAGTACCGCGGAAAGTCAGAAGAAGAGCTTTCAAAGCTAAGCCAGGAGCAAACAATCCCTCTTTTGACATCAAGGGCAAGAAGGGCGCTAAAAAGGGCAATGTCAAAGTCAATTGAATTCAAAAAGCTCGTGAAAAAAATCGCAAAATTAAGGCAAAAAGACAGCAAAAAGCCAATAAAGACGCATGTTAGGGCTGCAGTAATACTTCCTGACTGGCTTGGCCTGACATTTGCTGTTTATGACGGAAAAGAATTCAAGAGTGTAGAAATTACTGTTGACAAAATAGGCTACAGGCTTGGTGACTTTGCCCACACAACAAAAAGGGTCCTTCACTCAGGGCCAGGAGTGGGGGCAACAAGAAGCTCAAAGTTCATCCCGCTCAAATAAGTGGTTCAAATGGAATATGCATACAAGGGAAAATCAAAGCGCATTGCCTGCGCAAGGATTACTGGGGTCAATGCCTCGTTCAAGGACTTGTGCGAGGTCTGCAACAATGTCAGGGGCATGGCAACAGAGGATGCAATCAATTTCCTTGCATTGGCAGCAGAGAAAAAAGTCCCAATTTACTTTGCAAGGCACAACAAGAGGATGGGCCACAGGAAGCAGCTTGGTGGAAGGAAAGGGGGCTGGCCTGTAAAGTCAGTGAAAATAGTTCTTGAGATTGTAAAAAGCGCCGCAGCAAATGCAGCAAGGCTGCAGCTTGGCAGCACAAAAGTTGTTCACATAATGGCAAACAAGCAAGCCTCTTTTCCGCGGCTTGCTCCAAAGGGAAGAAGAATGAGGCATGATTATGAGACAGCATTTGTTGAAGTGGTTCTTGAAGAGGTACAGGAAAAACCAGTTGAAAAAAAGAAAGAAGAGAAAAAGAATGAAAAGAAAAAAGAGCAAAAGCAACCTGAAGAAAAGAAAGAAGAAGCTCCAAAACAAGAAAAGCCAGAAAAGCCGCAGGAGAAAAAGAATGAAAAACAGCCAGAAGAGAAAAAAGGGGCGCCTGCTGCTGAAAAATTAGAGCCTGCAAAGGCATGAGATGGGTTAATGGGAAACAAGAACAAAGTTGAGGAAAAATTCATTGAAGACGCAATCACCCGCTACAGGGTGTCAAAATTCCTGGAAAGCGAGCTTGACAGGGCTGGGTTTTCAAGGGTTGCAATACAGCGCACGCCAATGGTAACAAGGATAGCGGTTGAAGTGACAAACCCGGGCAGGGTAATAGGCAAAAGGGGAAGAAGCATACAAGAGCTTACTGACTCAATAAAAAGGGAGTTCAAAATCGACAACCCGCAAATATCTGTTGTTGAATCAGCAAACCAGAACCTTGAGCCAAGGCTTGTTGCAAAGAAAATCTGCCGGTTCATTGAAATGGGGAAGAAAGTCAGGGCAATACTCCATGCTTCATTGCGCGACATAATGAGGGCAGGGGCTTTAGGGGCAGAAATAGTTGCATCAGGCAAAATTGCTGCAAAAGGCGGCCGCTGCAAATCCTTCAGGGTAATGTCAGGCTACATACCAAAGGCAGGTGAGCCTGCAAGAATGGTGGCAATGGACCATGTTACAGCATACCCAAAGTCAGGCGCAATAGGAGTGCTTGTGAGAATCGTTCTTCCCGGCACAGTATTCCCTGACAAGGAAAAGGACGCAAAAATAGAAATTCCAAAAGTGATTGCATCTGCTGATGACGTGACTTCATCAACCCCGATGGAGGTTGCAGAGAAGAAGAGAGTGCAGCCCCTGAAAAAAAGGCAGCCCCCAAGAAGGCGGGGAAGGCCGACTGGCAGGGGACCAAGGAGAAGAAAGTGATATGAATGGCAATCATCAAAAAAAGCGAGATAAAGGAGCTTGATGACGACAAGCTTCAGACGAGGCTTTTTGAGTTCCAAAAGGAGCTCAACTCAGAAAGGGGAATGCTTGCAACAGGCGGAAGGACATCAAACCCCGGGAAAATAAACGAGCTCAAAAAGGCGGTTGCAAGGATAAAGACCATGCTCCACGCAAGAAAGCTCGGCATTGCAAAGAAAATGCCAGGCATCAAAAAGCAAGATGTGAAGCCGAAAGCTTCACAAATCGCCAGCAAAACTGGCGAAAATGAGAAAAAGGAGGAGAAAAAGCCAGCCCAAAAAACTGATGAAAAAGGGGCTGGAAAAAAAGATGGCGAAAATCAGGCTGCAAAAGCAGCCGGAAGGTGAAAGTAGTTGGCTGACATATGCCCAAAATGCGGACTGATAAAGGAAATATGCTCCTGCGACATCCTTGAAAAAGAGGATACGCAGAGAATCCGCGTATATGCAACAAAAAAGAAGTTCCGCAAGCTTGTCACTGTTGTTGAAGGCATTGACAAGAGCAAGCTTGTTGACACAGGGAGGGAACTCAAGCAAAGGCTTGCATGCGGAGGCACGGCAAAAGAAGGATTGATTGTCCTTCAGGGGGACCACAGGAGGAACATAAAGGGCCTGCTTGTGAAAAGCGGCTACCCTGAAAACAGCATAACAATCCTTGAAGGCCTGCAGTAATTCCTTGCTGTTTGCAACAAAGCAAAAGGTGGAAAAAATGATAACAGAGCAGAACCTGCCAATTCATGAGCTTATAGGTCTGAAGGCAAGGGTTGCATCAAGCCTTTCGCTTCCATATATTGGGCTTTGCGGAACAGTTGTTGATGAGACAAAGAACACAATTGTGCTCATGTGCAAGGGAATGGAAAAAAGAGTCCCAAAAAAGGGCTGCACTTTCCAGTTCACTCTGCCAGGCAGGAAAAAAGTCCTGCTTAAAGGGGCAAAAATCGCGTATCGCCCTTATGACAGGCCGAAAAAAGTGAGGTAATGATTATGGGAATGGATTCAAACAGAAAGGGGCCGATTGTGGCAAGGGGCCACACAAGCGCAGGTCTAGTGGTCAGCGACCGCTCCAAAAAAACAATTATAGTTGAGATAGAATCTTTGGAGTATTTCCCAAAATACAAGCGCTCAGCAAGAAGCAAGTCAAGAATCCATGTCCACAACCCAGATTCAATAGGCGCAAAGCTTGGAGACACAGTTGAAATAGCAGAATGCAGGAAAATCTCAAAAACAAAGGCATGGGTTGTCACAAAAATACTCAAAAAAGTCAAGGGCATTGTTGTGATTGACCAGAAAGGCGGCCGCGCCCTTGATGAAGAGGAAGACAGGCTCAAAAAATCAGAGGTAAAAAGGGACAAGCTTGCCTCCGACAAACCTGAAGAGGAAACAGAGGTCCTGGAAAAGAGGGGCCCAGCAAAGGAGAAAAAGGAGTGAAAAAATGAAAGGGCTTGGAAGCAGAATCACAAAAGGCCTGCAGGTTGGCTCAAGGCTTGTCTGCAATGACAACTCAGGGGCAAAGATAGTGGAGATAATAGGGGTCAAAGGATACAGGGCAAAAAGGGGGATGTACCCAAAAGTCGGGGTTTCAGACGTTGTCACAGTTGCAGTCAAAAAGGGAAATGCATCAATGAAAAAGAAAGTGCTCAAGGGCTTGATAGTCAGGCAAAAGCAGGGCTTCAGAAGGCCGAGCGGAATGCGGATTTCATTTGAGGACAACGCATGCGTGATAATAGATGACCAAGGGCTTCCTGTTGGAACAGAAATCAAAGGGGTAATAGCAAGAGAGGTTGCGACAAGGTTCCCAAAAGTTGCTGCAATTGCAGCAGCAGTTGTGTGATATTTATGAAATCAGGAAAACCAAGAAAACAGAGGAAATTCAGGTACAAGGCGCCGTTGCATTTAAGGAGAAGGATGGTCGCTTCCCACATCAGCAAGGAGCTAAGGCAAAAGCTTGGCACAAAAAGGCGCAGCATAGCATTGAGAAAAGGGGACAAGGTAAAGGTGCTTCGCGGTGAAAAGAAAGGCAGCACAGGAAAAGTGGTTGAAGTTGACCTGTCAGACCTGAAGGCATATGTTGAAGGGACAACAAGGAGGACTGCAAAAGGGGTTGAAAAGCTGCAGCCAATTGACCCTTCAAACCTCATGATAATTGAAGGGGAATTTGTAAAAGACAGGCTAAAGGCAGTTGAAAGGTCAGAAAAAAACAAATAGGTTGGTATTATGTCAAAAAAAGGCGGTTCAAGACATGCTCTGCGCATAGGCGCTCAAAAGAGGATAGGCATAAAGCACAGGAAAGGGATAAAGTGGCTTCTTGCCCCCTGCCCAGGGGCCCACAAAAGGGAAGAAAGCATTTCAGCAGGGGTCCTTTTGCGTGACATACTTGAAAAGGCAAGAAACCTCCACGAAGTCCAGAAAATCCTGAACTCAGGCAACCTTTTGGTTGACGGCAGGAAAATAAAAGACAAAAGATTCCCCATTGGGCTTATGGACATAGTCACCCTTCCAGCGCAAAAAATATCATACAGAATGTCTCTTTCAGGACCAAACATGGTGCCAAAAGAGCTAAGCCAAAAAGCCGCTTCAAAAAAGTATTTGCGAGTTACAAAAAAGCACACTGCAAAAGGCGGCAAAACAGCAATAACATTCCACGACGGCAGGGCTCATGCAGGTGACAAGCACATAAAGGTTGGTGACACCTGCGTTCTTTCAGTTCCGCAGTTCAAATTAGAGTCCCACATCAAGCTTGAGCCAGGCGTGCAATGCCTGGTAATAAAAGGAAAGCACACAGGCGAGCTTGCAAAGCTTGACAAAATAATTGAAAGGACAGGCTCTCACGGGGCAGAGGCGCATCTTTCAGGAGCCTCCGGGGAGTTCGTCACTCTTGTGAAATATTTGTTTGCAGTTGACAAGGACTATGAATAGGTGGATGGAGATGAACAGGATGAAAGAAGTAGTGGTTGACAAAGTGACGCTGAACATAGGCGTGGGCAGGGCAGGCCAGGAGCTGGAAAACGCAAAAGGCTTGCTGCAAAAGCTTTCAGGAGCAAAGGCTGTGCCTACTCACGCAAAAGTGAGAAACCCTGTTTTCCACATAAGAAAGGGAGACATAATAGGCACAAAAACAACTTTGAGAAAGAAAAATGCCCTTGACTTTTTGAAAAAGGCACTCAAGGTAAAAAACTTCACCCTCTCTTCTCGCTCATTTGACAGGGAAGGCAATTTCTCATTTGGAGTTCCTGAGTACATTGAGTTTCCAGGCGCAAAGTACGACCCAAACATTGGAATGCTTGGCTTTGATGTTTCAGTTACCCTAAGGCGCAGGGGGTTTCGCGTTGCAAAAAGAAGAAGGGCAAAGGCAAAGCTTGGCGCAAAGCACAGGCTCACAAAGCAGGATGGAATTGAATTTGCAAAGTCAGTTCTTGAGATAAAAGTGGAATAAGGAGGATTTGATGGCAGAAAAAGACAAAAAACGAAAGAAGAGAAAAGTTCCGCTGGAGCACAGGTTCCAGGGCAAGGGCCTTCGCAAGTGCAGGTTTTGCGGCTCTGCAAGGGCATTGATACGCTCATACGGCCTTCGCATCTGCAGAAGATGCTTTCGCGAAGTAGGAGAGGAAATAGGATTCAGGAAATATTAATGAGGAGATATTATGGCAAACGACCCACTGGCTGATGCGCTGAACACAATAAAGACGCATGAAATGTTTGGCAAGCCTGCATGCGAAGTCCAGCCAAGCAAGCTGGTAAGGGAAACCCTGAAAATACTCCAGCGCAAGGGATTCATAGGGGACTTTGAATTCGTTGACGACGGGAAAACAGGATTTTTCAGGATAAGGCTGCTTGGAAGGGTAAACCAATGCGGCGCAGTCAAGCCGCGCTTTGCAGTCAAAAAGGCAGAGTGGAATGACTGGGAGAAGAAATACCTGCCAGGCGCAGGCTTTGGAATGTTTGTTGTCTCAACCCCATTAGGGCTCATGACAAATGAGGAGGCAAAGCAAGAAGGAATAGGAGGAAGGCTGATAGCATTCATTTACTAGGTAGTTATTATGAAAATGCCCAAAGGATCAAAAATAACTGTTGACGGCTTTAAGGTCACAGTAAGCGGAGCAAAAGGCAGCATTGTGCGCGACTTTAGCCACCCAGAAGTGAAAATCTCTGTGAAAGAAGATGAAGTTCAAGTGACAGGCCAAAAGGCAATGGCAAACACAGTCATATCCCACATTTCAAACATGGCAAACGGGGTAATATCCGGCTATGAGAAAAAGCTCAAGATAATTTATTCCCACTTCCCTATTGCAGTAGAGGTAAAGGGGAAGCAAATCCTGATAAAGAACTTCCTTGGCGAAAAGCAGCCAAGAAAGGCAAAAATCGCAGGCCAGGCAAAAGTTGAGGCAAAAGGCCAGCAGGTCACAATAACAGGAATTTCAAAAGAAGATGTCTGTCAGACAGTGGCAAACATAAAGTCTGCAACAAAGATAAGGAACCGCGACTCGCGTGTGTTCCAGGATGGGTTTTACATAGTTGAGTGATAAAAATGGAAATAAAGAAAAGAAAGCACCCAAAATTCAGGAGGCCCAATTACGGAAGGAGCTGCAGGAGCAGGATAAAAAAGAACTGGAGAAGCCAGAGGGGCACTGACAACAAGAAAAGGAGGAAATTCGCATACATGGGCGCATCCCCATCAATAGGCTACAGCCAGCCGTCAAAAATAAGGAATTTGCACCCGCGTGGCATGCCTGAGGTGCTTGTGCAGTCAGCAAAAGAGCTTTCTAGCCTCAAGAATGTCCTGATAAGGATAGCTTCAGGTGTTGGCAAAAGGAAAAGGCAGGAGATAATCAAGCTTGCAGATTTAGCAAAGCTTCGTGTGCTTAACAGGGAGAAAAAACAAAAGCAAAAGAAAAAGAGAGTAAAAAAGCCAGAAAAAAAAGAGAAAAAGAAGCAAGGAGCTCCAAAACCTGAAAAGAAAAAGGAAGAAAAGCCAAAACCAGAAGCGAAAAAAGAACACGCTCCAAAAAAAGGTGAAGAAAAAGCAGAAAAGCCAAAGCAGGAAAAGCCAGCTGAAAAAAAGCCAGAGCCTGCTGAGAAAAAGCAGGAAATAAAGTATGATGTCCCTCAAAAAAAGTGATTTGAATGGCAATGTCAACAGTAAGAAGGATTTCGGCACGCATGCTAAAGGCAGGAAGGTCAAAAATCAAGTTCAAGCCAGAGTCCCACAAAAAAATATCAGAGGCACTTACCAGAGAGGACGTTCGCGCGCTCATAAAAGACGGGGCAATATATGCCCTGGCAAAACGCGGTGTCTGCAGGGTCCGCGGAAGGAAAAAGCAGGAGCAAAAAAGAAAAGGCAGGAGAAAAGGAAAAGGAAGCAGGAAAGGCACTCCAAACTCAAGATTAAGGACAAAGGACGCATGGGTTGCAAAAGTACGCGCACAAAGGAAATACCTGAGGCAACTTTTGGAAAAAAAGAGGCTGGACCGCAAGCACTTCCGCAAGGCTTACATGATGGTAAAAGGCAATGCATTCAAGGGGATAAGGATGCTTGAGGCACACCTCAAGGAAAGCAAAATGCTCAAAAAGTGATTTGAATGGCAAAGGCAACAGGGCCTGCATACAAAGTGGCTTTCAGGCGAAGGAGAAAAGGCCTGACAAACTACGCCAAGCGCTTGGCACTGGTAAAAGGGATGGCTCCGCGCATGGTTGTCAGAAGCTCATCAAAGGGAATCCTTGTGCAGTTTGTTGAGTTTTCAAAACAAGGGGACAAAGTAATAGCAGCAGCAGGCTCAAAGTCACTTAAGCAGCATGGCTGGCAGCCGCGCTGCAATTCGCCAACAGCATACTTGTGCGGGCTTTTGGCAGGAAAGTCTGCAGCAAAAAAGGGAGTGAAAAACTTCAACCTTGACATGGGAATGCAAAAGCCTTCAAAAGGCTCAATTGCATTTGCAGCGCTCAGGGGGGCAATTGACTCAGGATTAAAGACAAATTACTCGGAAGGCATGATTGCAGATGAAAGGATAACCGGGGCAGCGATTGAAAAATATGCAAAAGCCCTAAAACAGTCTGATGAAAACAAGTACAGCAAGATATTTTCCTCATATATAAAAGAGGGGTTTGACCCCGGGAAAATGGTTGAAAAATTCAACTCTGTGAAGGAAAAAATAATAGGCTGATGGTGAAAAAATGGCAAGATTTGGCAGAGGAAGGGGAAGAAGGAAAAGACGGGACGACGAGCCCAAGCCAGAGTGGGTTCCAAAAACAGAAGTAGGCAAAATGGTGAAAACAGGCCAGATAACTTCACTTGAAGAGATATTTGGAATGGGAAAGCAGGTGCTTGAGCATGAGATGATAGACCACCTTTACCCGAACATTGAAGAGGAAACCCTTTCAGTGTCAAGCACGCAGAGGATGACAAAAAACGGAAGGAAAATGCAATTCAGGGCAATTGTCCTTGTTGGGGACAAGAACGGCCACTTTGGAATAGGAGCAGGAAAAAGCGAGGAAGTAAGGCCAGCAATAGAGACTGCAATCAAGAACGCAAAAAGGAATTTCATTTCAGTTCCATTTGGCTGCGGCTCATGGGAATCAGGGCCAGGCTTCAAAAACTCAATCCCAATAACAGTTAATGGAAAGTCAGGAAGCGTGACAGTTACCCTCAAGCCAGCTCCGCGAGGCGTGGGCCTGGCAGCAAACGAAGTAGTGAAAAAGGTTCTCTCATATGCAGGGGTAAAGGACATATGGAGCTTTTCACGCGGCCACACAAGGAACATATACAATACAGCAATGGCAACCTTCAGGGCAATTGAAAAGCTCAATACCATGAGGGTAAGCGGCTGGGGCAACAAGCCAAAGGAAAATAAAGAGGAAAAGGTGCCATCATGAGCAAAATAGCAGTAATAAGGCTAAAAGGGAGATTTTCAGTCCCCCAGGAAGTAGACAGTACACTTGACAGCCTAAAGCTCAACAGGCTTTACTCATGCACCCTGATACCAGATTCCCCAACTACTAAAGGGATGCTGAAAGTTTGCAAGGATTGTGTTTCATTTGGCGGGGTTGATGAGGCAACAGTTGAGCTTTTGCTTCAAAAAAGGGGCAGGACAAAAGAAGGAAAAAGGCTCTCAAAAGAAAAAAAGCCAGATGCCATAAAGAAAATTGCGCAAGAAGTTTTGTCAGGCAAAAAGCTCTCAGAATTAGGAATAATGCCAGTATTTTTCCTTTCCCCTCCCAAAGGCGGATTTGGCAAAAGAAAAGCCCAGGTTCCATTTGGCCCAATAGGGAAGAACAGCAAAATAGCAGAGCTTATATTGAGAATGGCATAGGTGTGTTTCATGAAAAGGAAAAGAAAAAGAAGCAGAAAGTTCCACGGGACCCGCAGCCATGGCACAGGTAACACAAAGAACAAGAGGGGCAAGGGCAGCAAAGGCGGCTGGGGAAGGGCAGGAATGCAAAAGCACCGCTTCACATATATTACGCGCTATGAGCCAAATTATTTCGGTGTACAAGGTTTTTCCCCATTGCCAAAAGCAAAAATAAGGACAATCAACCTTTTTCAGATAGACCAGCTAGCACAAAAAGGAAAGCTAAAAGAGCGTGAAGGAAAGGATTACTTTGAATTTGACGGCAAAGTGCTTGGCACAGGCCAGATAACCGCCCCAGTAACAGTAAAAGCGCAATCATTCTCAAAAGGCGCAGCAGAAAAAATAAAAAAAGCAGGCGGAGCTGCAGAAACATTCGCAAAAAAGCCAGAAAAGCAGCCTGAAAAACCCAAACAAGAAAAACCAGCTGAAAACAAACCAGCTCCAAAACCTGGTGACAAATGAATATAAATTCTAAGACAGCATGCTGTGTAGAATGCCTGAGAATTTAATTGGTGAAATTAATGGGGAGCTCACTTGATTTTCTAAAGCCATACCTCCACCTTTTGCCAGAGGTAAAGGCGCCTGACAGGCCGCCGCCTCTTTCTGAGAAAATCATGTGGACCATAATAGCCCTGGCAGTATTCTTTATTATGTACAATGTTATTGCAGTGGGGGTAAAACCGTCCACAGGCGGTGCCGACTTCCTCCAGGTTGTAACTGCATCAAACATTGGCTCGCTTATTACAGTTGGAATCGGCCCCATTGTGCTTGCAAGCATCTTTTTGCAACTTTTCTCAGGCGCAAAGATAATCAAGGTTGACATGTCAGACCCAGAGCAAAAAAGGACATTCCAAGGAGCACAGAAAATACTGGCAATATTGCTTTGCTTTTTCGAGGCAGCAGTATTTGTCCTTTTTGCACGCCTGGCGGTAGTTGACGCCCCTCTTTTTGGAAGCATGCTGTTCACCCAGTTTTTCATAATCCTGCAAATTTCAATGGGCTCTTTGGTATTGCTTTACCTTGATGAAGTGGTGTCAAAGCACGGGATAGGGAGCGGAATTTCCCTTTTCATAGCAGCAGGGGTTTCATTTGCAATAGTTGCAGGCACATTCAGCCTTTTCACAGGCTCAGGAGGGGTAATTGAGGCGCTTTCATCAGGAAGCGCAGAAGCATTGCCAATTGCAATAATAGCCCTGCTTCCACTCTTTTTCACTGCAATAGTATTCCTGGTAGTGTCATATGCAGAAGGCATAAAAGTAGAAATCCCGCTTGCATTTGACAGGGCAAGGGGATTAGGAAGCCGATTTCCAATAAAATTCTTATATGTATCAAACATACCAGTCATACTTGCCTCAGCGCTTCTTTTGAACATCCAGTTTTTTGCAATAGGCCTTCAAGGCCAGCATTTGTGCGTAACAGGGGAGTTTAACCCTGAGGCACCAGGCATTGACAAGTGCAATGGCGGAATAGACCTGGTGCAATCTTTGGCATTTGTTGACTCAGGAAACCAGCTCCGCGATGGATTCTTTTACTTAATTTCGCCTATTTACCGGCCTTTACAAGGAAATTATGGGGCATACTTTGGCCAGCTCTTGAATGGAACAACCCCGCTATTTGGAATTCCTGAGTGGGTGCATGTAATCTCCTACATAATATTCATGGTGGTATTATGTATAATTTTCGGCCAATTTTGGGTTGATACAACAGGATTAGGGGCAAAGCAGGTTGCAGAGAATCTCAATAAATCAGGGTTGCAAATTCCTGGCCACAGGCGCGACCCAAGGATAGTTGAAAGCCTTCTTGGCCGCTATATACCATATATTACAGTTCTTGGAAGCGCATTTGTCGGGCTTTTGGCAGCTTTGGCAGACTTGACAGGAGCGCTTGGCACAGGAACAGGAATACTTTTGACAGTTGGCATCCTATACAGGATGTACCAGGACCTTGAAAACCAGAGGCTGTTTGAGTCCTACTCAGGGCTTGGCAGCATTCTAGGGAGATAGGGGGATTTGAATGATTATTGTAATGGGCCTGCCTGGCGCAGGAAAGTCAACAGTCCTTTCTGCAGCAAAGGAAACTGATTGCAAAATTGTGAATTATGGGGACCTGATGTTTGAAATAGCATCAAAGTCTGTCGGGATAAAAACACGCGATGAAATCCGCAAGATGGATACAAAGACACAGAAAAAAGTGCAGTCAGAAGTGGGAAAAGCGCTTTCAAAAATGGATGCAAAGCTGATACTTGACACCCATTGCTCGATTTCAACACCCAAAGGCTATTTGCCAGGCCTTCCCTTTTCCCTTCTTTCGCAGCTCAAAGTGCAATTCCTTGTTCTGGTAACAGCGCCTGCAAAGGAAATCTCAGAAAGGAGAAGCTCTGACAAGACCAGGATACGCGACCCAGAGTCATCAGAATCACTCTCAGAGCATGAGTCAATAAACCGCTCGTATTTGGCAGCATACTCCTGCTTGACAGGAGCTCCTGCCCTGATAATACACAACAGGACAGGAAAATTGGAAGAGGCCCAGAAAAAGCTTCTGGCTTTGCTAAAATAAGGTGAAATTACATGTTTTTCGAACTTGCAGACTACTGGATATTCATTGTGCTGCTTTCTCTGGCTTATGTTGCATTAAGCATGTTCCTGCAGGCAAACATAGGCGGAAAAGACAAGCTCAAAGGGCTTCAGGCAGAAATGAAAGAGCTTCACAAGAAAATGAATGAGGCTGCAAAAAGGAATGATGAAAAAGAGCTTAATGAAATAATCTCAAAAAACTGGCAAATCACCTCGCAGATAATGTCAGTGCAAATGAGGATGTTTGCAGTAATTATTGTAATTTTTGTTGGCCTGATGTTTGTGTTCCCGCTTATTGAGCCAGGAGCAGTTGATGACATACATCTGCCTCTTTTTGATGACGGCCTTTCAGAGCATTGCGACCTTGTTTCATCTGACGGCATTTACTCAACTTGCTATGAATTTGGAAATGACGGCATAAAGGGAGCATGGGCTGCAGAAGTGCACATTTATAATGAGCAAAACGAGTCTTTGGCAAAATCAGGAATGCCATTTTACTATGAAAATGGCTTGCCAAAGGATTTGTGGCTCCAGAATTTATCGCAAGGCGGGCTTATTGACATTCTCTTTGGAAAGACAGCATACAAAATAAATGCCTCTTCAAGCAGCCAAAATGTGTCAGCAGGCCAAACAGTTACAATACAGGCAAGCACAAAGCCCCCCCTTGAGCAAGGCACAAGGCTTGAGGCAGTGCTCAACGCAGGCACCTTCTTTTTCGTTGACCTGCCCTTCGCAATACCTTTATTAAACATCAGCCGCATAATCGGCTCCTACGGATTTTTCATATTATGTGCATTTGCCCTGAGTATGTCCTTCAGCATCTTAAGGGCAGTCTACAGCAAAATCACAAAAAAGGGTGTTTGAAATGCCTCTGCCAAAAAACAGGTCAAGGTCTGTGCGCAAGATAAAAAAGCGCACCCCTAAAGGCATAACTGTCCATTACAAGAGGAGGAAAAAGGGCAAAAGGCATTCGTGCTCAATAACAGGCAAAAGGCTTCAGGCAGTAATCTCAACACAGGGAAAGCCAAAAAGGCCAAACAGGAAATTTGGCGGCAATCTCTCAACAGTTGCAAGCTCCCGCGTGCTCATAATAGCCTCGAGGGTAAAAGAAGGCGAGCTTTCTATTGATGAAGTTGACATAAGAATGCTGCCATATGTAAAAAGGCTCCTAAACAAGAAATAACGGTGCTAAAATGATTATCTGCATATCTGGGCTTTCAGGAAGCGGAAAAAACTCAGTTGGCTCGCTTGTAGCAAAAAAGCTTGGCTTAAGGCTTGTAAACCCAACCTTTAAGACATTGGCAGCAAAAAAGAAAATGGATTTACTTGACTTTCACAAAAAGGCAGAAGCAGAACACAGGATAGACAAGGACTTTGACAAAAGGCTCATGGCAGCTGCAACAAAAGGCAACTGCGTTGTAACAACATGGCTTGGCCCGTGGATGGTAAAAAATGCAGACATAAAAGTATGGCTCTATGCACCTCGAGCAGCAAGGGCAGCCCGCGTAGCTCTTCGCGACAAGATGGGGCCAGAAGAGGCGCTCAGGCACATAAATGAAAGGGATGAGAGCAACAGGCTGCGCTACCTTGACATTTACAAAATTGACATTTATGACCATTCTGGCTTTGACATTGTAATAAACAGCAGGAATTTCATGCCAAGCCAGTCAGCAGCAATAATAGCACAGGCTGCAACTGAAAAAATGGCAAAGCAAAAGAAAAAGCCAAGAAAGAAATCAAGAAAAAAGAAAACAAAGAGCAAGAAAAAGAGAAAAAAGAGGAAGTGATTAAAATGCCAGCAATTGAACCAGGTCGCATCTGCATAAAAACCAAAGGCCGAGACTCAGGAGAAGAAGTAGTGATAACAAAAGTAATTGACGAGAATTTTGTAATGATAAGCTCTCCTCTCAGGGGCAAGGAGAGAAAATGCTCAGTGCTTCACCTTGAGCCAACAGCAAGAAAAGGCGAAAAGCAATCAAAACCAGCAAAAAAGCAAGACAAAGCCAAGTAGCCTCTTCTCATTTAACCCCCAAAACAACACACTAATTTAAATCCCAAAACCCAAAATACACACATGTTCCTATTCAAGCTGGTTGAGTTTCGCGGATCTGCAAAGCGAACCCTGCTTAGCGAACTTAACAGAATTTTGGCTCCAATAGAAAGGGCAATAGATGCTCTGCGCAACCAATATGATGGCTTTGTTGGTCAAAGCAACCTTCCAACCATTGAAAAATTCAATTTGATTGGGCAAAAAGCAATTGAAGCAAAAAAACAGCTTGTTAAAGGAGATCTTCCTTCTTTTAGTTCATCTCTTAAAACAATAGAAACAGCCCTAAAGGCAATTGAAAGGGATTTCATCCACCTATCAGAAAACCAGTTATTTGAGCCAGATTATCAAAACATAGCAACTGCCCTTAAAGCGAGCAAAATCCCTATCAAAAGTAATATTCCAGACTTCAGCAAAACTATTGGGGTCCTTGTAGAATTTGTGGAGGGAGCAACAGCAGCAAGCAATCTGCAAAAAACCAAAACAGACGGCTTTTTCACTGATGCTAAAGAAGAAAAAGGAGGCACAAGCGCAGGAGCTGATGATGATGAGCCAAAATACAAGAAAAAAAGAAGAAAAAGAATTCAAAAACAGAAAAAAGAGCTAAAAAAACTCAAGAAAAGCCATTCTTATAAAAATTATATGAAAAACCAATATCCTGGTCAAGCGCCAAGGCAGGTAGTTACTCTTCCCTCTGGAGAGCAAGTCCTAGCTCCTGTGCAAGAAAAAGAGCAACAAGACACGCAGAATAAAAAAATCGACAACTTATATTCGAAAATCCTCAAAGAGGGAAAGCTCCCAGCAGGAATAACCAATCAGCAGGTGCTTGAGCTTATTGGCAAATGCCTTTATGAGTCACAGGAAGCAATGGAGCTTCACTATGAAAACAATCCAGAGCACATCAAGTATTTCTCAAACAATGAACTTAAGCCATATGAGCAAAGAGACATTGACAGCCAAAAGGTTATGAATTCCATTGTACTTGAAAAAGCGGATTTTATTCTCTCAAGTTTTGTTACTGACAACAACCTTTCCCCGGTTCTTAGCAAATACTTTAAAGAGAATAGAGCTGTCTATGAATCCCTGATTGAAGCAGCAGACCCTCTAAAGACAAAAAAGCTTATGGACAGGCAATTTACAAGTTATGATGGACTTGTTTATGATATTGGCAGCTATTGGAAGCTTATTTCTCCTTCTTCATTAGCTGACTCAAACTTACCAAAGACTGAAAGTACATTAAAGGAAGACATATCTGATTTTGCCATGAGATATGTTCTTCCAATAGTTCCAGGACTTAATGTTCTTGTGCCCCTTTATGACACAGACATAGCAATAGATGAATCATTGAAAACAGGTAAACTGGATGAGATTGTCCATGCGATAAATGAGGCTGAAAACAAAGGCCTCAATACTCTTGGCTATACAATGTTCTCTCTTATTTTGGTTCCAGAGTCAGCATATGTAAAAATAGCCAAAAACATGGGCTTAGTTACAAAGACTACTTTTATGAGGAGGCTGTTTAATGAACTTCTGAACATTGAGTATGAGCTTGCCCTTTTAGAAAACCCAGGAATCACAATCCCAAAGGCAAGAGTAGTAGCACTTGAGAAGGCAGTAAAGGATTTTGGAAAAATAATGTCACAAAAAGAATTCAGTCCAATAGTCGGGTATGAAAGATATTCAAACTTCATGAAATTAACAGAAGAGCAATTCATGAAGCTAAAATCAACTGACGGGCTGATTAAAACAAAAGATATATTGACAAAAAACGGCTCACCAAAAGTCCAAAAATTCCTGGAGAAGTGGTATATTGAAAACATAGGGCCAAGGATAAAGCTGAAGCCATTGCTGAAAATTAAAAACCCACCAAGGGATTTCACCTCCTCTGTTCTCAGAACTCAAAAACCAATGAAAAATAGCTTTACTGAGTCATTCAAGCAAGAGCTTTACTCGGTAAAGCCTGACCAAGGCAATGTTTCCACAGAGCTTTTCAAACAGGCAAAACTCAACAAGCAGATGCAGACTTTCATAATCGCTGTAAGCAGGAACGTTGACGCTGGAATTGCACTCGAACTGCGCAATACAGAACCAATGACCTTTGCAGATGTTCATAATTTTCTGAACAAGAGCCAGACAATCAGGGAAAAAACAATTCAGGAAGTAATCGCTTCAGTTAACAAGCCAAACGAGTACAAGAAAACTTATGAGAATATAGAGCCATATATTCGACAGTTTACCTCGCCACAGATTTTGTCTGGAGTAACAAGACTGCAGTCATTTGTTGAAGCCAACAAAGAAATTGGGATGAACATTCTGGTTGCTGGCGTGGTTAAAAACGAGCGATATATACAAGGGCTAATAGGCCAAGACAACAAAGAGCTCTTTGGCATGCGCCACGTGAAAAACTTCCTTGAATTGTACAAAGGCTATACTCCTGGCAAGCCCCGAACTCTGTCCATGGAAAATGCATGGCAAAGCGCTTTATTTCTGTTCCAGGCCAAAAAATTAGGGGCACCGGAAGTAGACTATATATTGCACAAAATCGCCCCCTATCTGATAAACAACGATGCAAGGGGACTCTTTAAGCTGGCGCAAAACGACAAGCTTGTAAAGATATATATCAAATGCGGAAGCAACTCAATCATAATGAGAAATGCCGAAAAAAATGCGTCCAGCCTTACTGCAAGCGACTACCAGAAATTCTACGAGCTTTGCAATCAGAATCCTGAAATGGTAAAGAGCCTTACAACGACAGTCTTCAATGGCTTTGGCATCCGGCTTGACGCAAAAATCCCAGGCCTTTACAATGCCAAAGAGCAGCTGGACGGCTTCATAGACAAGAAGTTCACGAAGACCCACGGTGGGACGTTCGAGCTGTACAGGGAGTCTGAATCTCCAGCAGTGCAAAAAGTGAAAGATTATGTTGTAAAAAAATCAGGACTTTCCAAATCTGAGGTCGATGGGGCTATTCTTAACAAAGAGATGAAGCTTATAAATGACATTAATCTTTCTTTCATAGCCGAGTCTGCGAGTGATGAAGAGCTGCAGAACTATGCAAAACTGCTCCACGATCTTGCAGATGACTTCTCCTATCTTGGGGAAACAGAAGACTATAAGTTCGTCTCCCTGCTCAACAGCATCCTGGAAAACTCTCCCAATTCAGAAGCTACAGGAATCCTTGAAAATTTCGATGAATTTATACTCGAATACAAGGGAGTTTCTGATGAAATGGATTCTAATCCAGATGGATATCTATCAAATTTCCACAGCATGGATGCAAGCCAATTGGAAAAATTCATCAGGTCGCACAAGGAACTCTCAGCATCTACAATCCTTAATTCAATAGTGCATTCAAATGCAGTATGGCCTGATGTCACAAAGCTCATTGATGCGCTGGAGATGTCGGAGAGTTTCCTTATGAAGGAAAACCCCCAGCCAGAGTTCCTATCCTCTTTCTATGAATATTTTGTCGGTATGCCTGAGAAACGTGAATTCCTCCAGTTCATAACAGAAAAGCTCTCTTCCCAGCCCCAGCTTCTCAAAAATCTGCATGGAAGTGGCTATAGCATATTCATGGAAGAGCTTATGGGTTCTGAAAAGATATTGCACAGTCTGAAAGACAAGCAGCTTCAAAAGGCTTTTTCAAACATCAGCATGAAAGTAGCTCGAGAGAACAATGAATTTAAGCTTCTGCTTATGAATGGGGAGGAAATACCTGAAAACTTGAGAAGATATATGGATCCCCTTCTCAGAAAAATTCAAGGAAGCGATTTTGAGAAAAACATCTATGCAGTAATGAACAAGTTTGGTTCCCATTTCAGCCCGAAAGTAAACTCTCATGATATTGCAGGGGCGTACAAGGATGCTCTTGAAATGTACGCAGATGCGCTTGAAAATGGATTGGTTTTTGATATCCCCAAAAAAGTCGTGCAGCTCAAATTTCAGGTAGAGGGAGTCAATGTGTCTCTTTCTGAAAGCATAGATGTCAGCCTTCGAACAGCTCTCTTGGAGGCAAAGGAGTCTGCTGCAGCAGAGAATTATATGCAAATGATAAAGCAAGGGCATGACAAAGTCTTGAATATATTCTTGGAAGGAAGCTTGGAAGACAAAAAGGGCCTGATGCGCAACCTCAAACTTGATGATAGCCTTGTCGACAAATCAGAAGAGGGGGCTTTGCGGCAGGCTTTGAAGAACAGTGAGCTTGGCGACATGTCAGGCATGGTTTGGGATGCCTGCATGCGCTCTGGCAATAGGGATATTTTCTTAACCTATGTGCAGGGAGGCAAGCTCACAAAGGCAGAAAACACTCAGCTTCTTGTTACTCTGAATGAGTTTGACAATTTTCTTTCAGAGGTGCTTGATGAAAACGGCCTTTCAGCCCTTCTCCCATCTGTAAGAAAAAGTCCGGCTTACCAGCAGATTATCAAAGCCAGGGCAAGCATCATCGAGTCTTCGCAAAAACAGCAATCAGTCACGCGAGAACTTCGACTGGTTTTCGGAAAAAACAACTCCCTTCTCAACACTTTCTTCGGAAGCTACTCTGGTACCTGCTTGGGCGATAACCCCGGCTATTCTCTTGCAAGGCCGGACATATGCACTGCAACCTTGTTCCAAAACAACGAGATTGCTGGGGGGGTTCTTTTCCTGATGCGTGAGGTGGAAGGCAAGCCATCGCTTATCATCCTCTCTGTTGACCCTTCAGAGAAAGTCCTTGGCAATGGCTCAACTTTGCTTTCTTCTCAGAAGCAGGTTGAGCTAACAGACTGGCTTATGGAAGAAGTCTATAACTATGCATCTGAAAACAATCTTTCGCTTTACTTCCCAAAGAAATTCAGCAATGTTGGGGGGATTACCAACAGAGGGGCAACTATAGAAAAAAGGCTCAAAGAGTACAGGGGCAAAAAGCTGGTCAAATTTGAGCCAAGCGGAGATTTGCATGAGACTTATCATTATAATGTTAGTACTGGGATAGAGTTCAAGCCAAAAGACGGGTGGATTAAAGAATCACTGAAAGGGAACGACTTAAATGAGCTCAACTTTGACCGGGGCTCCATGTCATTAATGGAATTTGTTCCTGATGGAAAAGGAAATTGTTCGTTATATATAGGGCTCAATAGCAAGAAAAAGAGGTGGAAAATCCTCGAGCTGCCAGAAAGTGAACTGGAAGCTTTTAAGGAACATGCCATTAGTTACCTTGAAAAATATGAGAATATATCTGGTGATGGTCTAATATGGTCATTGGATGGTCTTCAAACTTCTTTTGATTCTTGGGCATTGGAGAATTCTGGCAAAGGAATAAATGACTTCATGGATTACCTGATTTCAAACAATCTTCCCCACCAATTGGCAAATCAAATTGCGGATATCAATTCAAAACTTAATGTTGTTTTCCCGGAATCAAAAGGCTTGGTACCACAATATGATTTTAGCAGGACAGCAAAACGTCTGGATGGAGGTTCTGTTGTTTTTGAAATACCATTAACAGGAGAAAAGACAACAATAGTAAAATTTGGAGACTTTGATGAACTGTCCAAAGAGGCAAATGCATTGGAGTCAATGAAGCTTATGGGACTTGATTCGGATTATTCAATTTATCCTTTTGAAAATTACAGCATAATAACTGTTGCAGATGGAATGTCTCTTGGCAAATTTTACACAGCAGAAAGTTATGGCAAAGTAAAACTCAAAGACATAATGCAAGGAGGGCCAAAAAGAAAGGCTTACCTTGAAAGTATTAGCAAATGCATGGCATATCAGGATGCATTTGGCCTTGATGATACTCATCAAAATAATTATTTAATAAGGGAAGACGGAAGTCTTACAAGAATTGATTATGAG
>Ga0180432_10002116_pt1 | contig 30125 bp, 29 predicted proteins | sample SS_ome_10_FD_132414 | JGI IMG/M metagenome (GOLD analysis project Ga0180432, IMG submission 132414) | Hypersaline lake sediment archaeal communities from the Salton Sea, California, USA - SS_1_MS_2 metaG | ecosystem: Environmental > Aquatic > Non-marine Saline and Alkaline > Hypersaline >...
TCATCTCGATCAACAACACAAAATCGTCAATTCGCTCTGTAGTAATGGTCAGTTCGGTATCCATCCCCAGAGCTTACCAGGAAATTCAGCTTTTGACCAGCCGATTACGCGAATGGTGAGTAACGAGGGAAATCACGATGCCAAGTAGCACGATCGAAATACTGCGCCAGGTATTTCCCAGCCTGAGCGAGCAAGACCTGAGCGAGTTGGCCAGCGTGGCCGAACGGCGCACTTATCCCCCAGATACCATACTGTGCCACGAGGGACAGGCCGAGGAAACCTTCTACGTCATCGTCACTGGGCAAGCAGAAATCAGCAAGCACATGGAAGGAAACACGTGGCGGATACTGCACCAACAGGGGCCAGGCGAGTTCTTCGGCGAGCTGGCGCTGGTACAAGAAAGCCCGCGCGCTGCTACGGTTCGCACACTGGAACCTACCACGGTACTGGAAATCGAGCGTGACGCCTTTATGAGCGTCCTGCAACGCAGCGCCTCAATGGCGATACGCATTATGCTGCAAGTCACCTCTCGCCTGCGCGACTCCGACCAGCGCTCCATCGCCGACCTGCGCCGCAAGAACGTCGAACTGGCACGAGCATACGAGGAATTGGAGACCCAACAACGGCTACGCTCCGAATTTCTCACCACTGTGGCCCACGAACTGCGTACTCCATTGACGGCCGCCGCCGGCTATCTGCAATTCGTCAACTCGAATGCGGCGAGCGCAGAGCAGGTGCCGGATTTTATTGACAAGGTATCCCAGAACCTAGAGACCGTCGTACACTTGGTCAACAATATCCTGCTCCTACAAGAATTAGAGTTGATCACGCCAGAATTCAAGCCGCTGAACGTCAAGCAAGTGATACTGCGCGCCATCCACGAAATGATAGAGCAAGCGGCACAATCCGGCCTCACGATAGATACGCACATCGCGGACAGACTGCCCTCAATAATGGGAGATGCTGGCAGCCTGAGCCGCGCGGTAGGTGTGCTGCTGGATAACGCCATCAAGTTCAGCCCCGAGGGCGGTGAGATCGCTGTCCGCGCCTGCACCGACGCCAGCTCGTTGCAGATCGAGATCCGCGACCCCGGCATTGGATTCCCTGTGGAGCAATTGGATCACCTGTTCAAGCCCTTTACGCGCATCGAGACGACAGACGGTCACCTGTTTGGCGGCGTGGGATTAGGGCTGCCCATCGCCAAACACATAGTGGAATCACACGGCGGGCGCATCGAGGCCACGAGCGAGAAAGGGAAAGGCAGCACTTTCACGATCGTCTTACCCACTGGCGGAGGAACAACGGGGTGAACCAAGACATAGCCTATGCCCGGATGAGCTCACCGATCGGGCCTGTCTGGATAGCCACAACCGGGACGGGTATCTGCGCAGTAGGACTGGGGCCGGAACAACCGGAGGCCATCTTCGATTGGCTGGCTCGGCGCATCAGCTCAAAGCCGCCGTACGAGGAGCCCGAGGCGCTGGCGCCTGCGCTGGCCCAGTTGCGCGAGTACTTTTCCCGTATCCGACGCGAGTTCGACCTGCCGCTGGATATACGGGGCACGCCCTTCCAGAAAGCCGTGTGGGCCAAAGTCGCCAGCATCCCTTATGGAACGACGACGACCTATGGCGAGATCGCGCAGCGCATCGGCCAGCCCGGGGCAGCGCGGGCGGTTGGAGCGGCAAACGGCGCCAATCCACTGCCCATCCTCATCCCCTGCCACCGGGTCATCGGGGCAAGGGGCGCGCTGACCGGATACGGCGGGGGGCTGGAAACAAAGGCCGCTCTGTTGCAGCTGGAAGGGATTATGTTACAATAGTACAACTTGCCGAGATGACAAATCTGATCCACCCCACAGGAGAGAAGAGATGAGAAACAAGCAGCGGCCAATGTGCCTGGCCCTCATCCTGCTAGCGGCGAGCGCACTGGCCTGCAATGCTCCCACCCTGACGACGACCGCCCCCCCGCCCAGCGTGACGGCTTACGTCCCGGCTACCTCGCCGTCCCAAGAGACGCCGCCGCTAACCGAAACCCAGCCCCCGCCGTCCGAGTCGCCGGAGGCCACAGAGTCGCCGACCGCCGAAGCATCCCCATCGGCGACGACCCAACCATCACTAGCAGCGACGGCCGCGCCCACCGCGACGCCCACCCCGCCGCCCAGCGAAGGTCCGCTTGATTTCGACCCGCCGAACTGGGTGCACAGTTGGGAGGCACTCTCGAACGACCAATACCGCGTAGTGACCATAGTACACATCACCGGCGGAGCGCCGCCGTTCACGATCGAGCACGATCGCGTCGTCACTGAAGACAGCCCCACCCAAGAACGGGATTATAATCTCGTCATCCTCACGAGCGGGTGCGGCGCGATCGTGCACAACATCACCGTGAAATCGGCCGACGGGCAAGAGGCATCCCACGATTACTACATCGGGATGGATCCCCAGCCCTGGTGCGACGACTAGCAAAGCCGGCGCCAGAACGAATGAGGAAAGGAACGTTCTTTTACCATCGCTCACGATGACGGGTAGGGCAATCGCTTTTATCCAGACCTCCGAGGTTTAGGTCGCGTATTTGTCTCAAGAACGTGTTTCGTATCGCCAGAGAATTTTCGGAAAGGCGCTATTTTGTAAACCTCGGAGGTATAAACGCAATTGCCCTACGATGACAGGTTTCTGGATGGGAAAAACTCAAAAATGACCAATCTGACACGCAGGGAATTTCTCAAACTGGGCGGGGGCGCGCTGGCGGGCGTCGCCTCTCTGCCGCTGCCTCCCCGCGCTCAGATCGCGCGTGAAAGATTCCACCTGGGGAGAATCACCGACTGGTCGGTGCGGGTGCGCGCCGAACCGGACCACAGCGCCCCCACCGTGCGCTACCAGCGCCTCGACGATACTATCACCTACTTTGAGGAGGTCGAGAGCACAGGTCTCAACCCTCACAATCCCATTTGGTTCCGCGTCATCGGCGGCTACATCTATTCCTCCTACGTCCAGCCGGTCGAGATGCGCCTCAACGCCCCGCTGCAACACCTCCCCCCCGCAGGACTATGGGGGGAGATCAGCGTCCCCTACACCGACGTCCGCTACACTCCATCGCCCGACGTTGGCCGCTCCTATCGTCTGCGCTACAGCTCGGTCTACCGCATCGCCGAGGCGGTGTGGGGCACAGATCACAAGCTGTGGTACCGCTTGCACAGCAGCCAGTCCCCCGCCGCGCGTAGCTACGTCCCCTCCGCCCACGTGCGCCCCATCTACCCGCGAGACCTGACGCCAATCTCACCCCACGTCCACGACAAACGCATCCACATCTCGCTCGCCGATCAACTGCTCGTGGCCCTCGAAAACAACAGACCCGTGTTCGAGACCCGCATCTCCGGCGGCACGGGGGGCAACCGCTCCACGCCCACCGGCCACCACCACATCATCTTCAAAGCCCCCTCGCGCCACATGGTGGGCGAGGATTATAATCTGCCCGGCGTCCCCTTCGACTCCTACTTTTGGGGCGCGGTCGCCATTCACGGCGCCTACTGGCACAACGACTTTGGCCGTCCGCGCAGTCACGGCTGCGTCAACGTCTCCTCCGAGGCCGCCAAGTGGATCTTTCGCTGGACTCGACCCGCTGCCCCGTACCAAGAGGACGGTCTACGCGTACAGGAGGGCGGCACCCCCGTGATCGTCTCCTGACCAATGCACAGAGACCTGCGACGGCGACTGCGTGAACTGGGAGTAGTGAAAGGCGTGCGCGAATTAGCGACGCTGCCCGCCCGCCCTCGCGTCGCCATCGAGGACCTGGTGAACGGTCGCTTCCACACCACCTCTCACGGGCAGTGTTTCGTCGCCGAAGAGACTTATCCACTCGACCATTTTCACGGCGACCTGCCGCTCTCCTCGTTCCTGGCCCTATCCTCCGAGGCCGTCGCCCAGACTGCGCGAGACGACGCACTCGCCAGCGTGAATCTGCGGCGCGTTTGCTTTCTCGATACCGAAACCACCGGTCTCTCCGGCGGCGCCGGCACGATGGCTTTTATGGTCGGGCTGGGCTATTTCACCGCTGCGGCCAACGAGGCCGGCGGCGGCTTCCGCTTGCAACAGTACTTTCTGCGCGACCCCGGCGACGAACCGGCGATGGTCGAGGCGCTGACCGACCTCCTGCCCAGGTTCGAAGCTCTGGTCTCGTTCAACGGGCGCGGCTTCGACGTGCCCATCATCGAAACCCGCTTCATCCTGGCCCGCGTCCCCCCGCCGACGGCCGGCCTGCCGCATCTCGATTTGCTCCCACCAGCGCGGCGGCTGTGGCGCTACCGCCTGCCCTCACGCACGTTGGGCGCACTGGAGCGCGAGGTGCTGGGAGTGCTGCGCGAGCAAGACGACGTGGCCGGCGGCGTGATCCCCTGGCTCTACCGCGACTATTTGCGCACGGGCGACGCGCGCGAGATGCAGCGCGTGCTCTACCACAACGCGGTGGACATCCTCAGCCTGGTGACACTGGCGGCGCACCTGTGCCACGTCCTCGCCGACCCCTGGAACGAGCCATCCCTGAGCGGCGCCGAGTTCTACGGCCTGGCCCGGTGGTACACAGCCGAGGGCCGGCTCGCCGAGGCGGAGCGAGCTTACCGGACAGCCCTTCGACTCTTCGATGAAGAGAGAAACCAGGTTTCGCGGGGAAAACCTGGCTTCGGCCTCTCCCCCGACCTGCACGCCCAGGCATTGCGCGACCTGGCCTACCTCCTCAAGCGGGCCGACCGCCGGACCGAGGCTTTCGCCTGCTGGCAGCAGTTGGCGCTGGAAACGACGGACGACGTTCTGGCCCACGTCGAACTGGCAAAGTATTTCGAGTGGCACGTGGAGAACCTCCCTCTGGCGGCCGGTTGGACGCGGGCGGCGCTGGCGCAGGTCGAGCAGTGGCCCCAGGGCAAGCGCCGCGCCGCCACCCGGGCCGAACTGCGCCACCGCTTGGCTCGGCTGGAGCGGAAAACCTGACATACGCGCCAGGGCAGGCCCTCGGGGAAGTTTGCGATCAGGATGGCTGCGGGACAAGCTCCTTTTAAGGCAAGTGAACCAGTAAATTTGACAAAAACGGCCTTTGTGTGTTATGATGTGAATGCGCGCGCCCGTACCTCAATTGGATAGAGGAGCGGTCTACGAAACCGAATGTTGTGGGTTCAAGTCCCGCCGGGCGCGCCAGTTTTCTCGTGCCCTCCTGGATCAGGAGGGCGCTTTTACTATCAGGGGAGGTCCTATGGATTACGACATCATCATCGTTGGAGCGGGGCCAGCCGGACTTTCCACCGGGCTACATCTGGCGCAATTGGCGCCGGAACTGGCCGGGCGCGCACTGATTCTGGAGCGAGCGCGTCACCCGCGTCCCAAGCTGTGCGCCGGAGGCGTCACACCCGGCGGCGAAACCTGGCTGCGTAAACTGAGGCTCGACCTGAACGAGATACCCACCGTCGCCGTCAGTGAGGCCCACTTTCTGATCTTTGGCCGGGGTTTTGTCGTCCGCCGCGAGCCGCACGCCTTCCGCGTCGTCCGGCGTGAGGAATTCGACTCCTGGCTGGCCGACGCGGCCCGCGAGCGAGGGCTGGCGCTCCAAGAAGATACCCCTGTACGGCGGATACGGCGCATCGCAGACAGCGTCGAGGTAGAGACGGATCACGGCACGTACCATACTCGCGTGGTGGTAGGGGCGGATGGGGCCAACAGCGTCGTGCGGCGGGCCATCGCTCGCGGGCAACCATCCCGAATCGCCCACTCGCTGGAAATCCTCGCCGCGCCGACCAATTTGCGGAACTCGATGTCCATTGATCCCCAACAAGGAAAAGCACTGATTGATCTTTCTTGGATAGCCGCCGGGATTCAGGGTTACATCTGGGATTTTCCCACCCAGGTGCGAGGTCGTCCTATGCACACCAGGGGCGTCTTTGACAGCCGCATCCACCCCCAGCCGGTCCGTGCTTCTCTCAAAGGCGCATTGCAGGAGGCATTGGCCCCTGTGGGCGCGACGCCCAGCCGCCACAAGCTAGAAGGACATCCTCTGCGTCGCTTTCACCCGCAGGGCATCTTTTCCGCCCCGCGCGTGTTGTTGGTGGGCGACGCCGCCGGTGTAGATCCGTTGCTGGGCGAGGGCATCAGCTTTGCCCTGGGCTATGGCGAGGCGGTTACTCAGGAACTGCGAGAGGCATTTGCCCGTGACGACTTTTCGTTCAGCCATTACCGCGAGCGTGTGCTGGCCCATCGGACAGGGCGCTATATGCGACAGCGCGCCAACCTGGCCTGGCTGATCTATGCCATTCGCGCCCGCTTCCTGCTGCGTTTCCTGGGGGAAGGCCTGGGGCCGCTGGTGGGTTGGGTGGCAGAGCGCTTTTTAGTAGACTGGGGCGAGTAGCTCCGATCAACGGTCAGGGTGAACGCAGTTCATAGCAACTGTCCCCCAACTTTTCCACCTGTAAAATTAAATGGGTGTGTTTCAGATGAGTTGGGTAAGACCTCGGAGGCCTAATGAACGGATTTCACGGATACAGTCTCGATAAAAATCCGTGTGCCAAGCCCGTGTTTGTTCGTGTCCCAATAGAACGCCGCACTCCACAGGGACACTATCTAGTTTACGGTACAGAACTGTTTTCCAGTGCTCTCAGCCCCCGTCCCGGGGGCGGGTTGTGTGCGAAAACCGTGCAAACGAGTGGCTATCTCTTACGTGGGCCGCCCCCGGGACGGGGACTCTGAGCGTTTTGTACCGAGAACCATCTAGGATCTGGCATAGCTCATTTGTGTATGCGCCTCAATTGGGCTATAATCCAGTGAACGGATTCGCGGGCGCGCTGGCAGCCCTGGTCGCCGATCTGTACAACGAACGGCGGCGCAGCGGCAACACGCTGGACATCATTGGCTTTGGCATGACCGGCGCAGCTTTGGCCCAATACTGTACGCGCGCTTTCATAGCAACTATTTGCCCGTTGCCCAACTGATGCGCCGGATGCCAGGGCACGCCGGCGCTACAAAGCGCCTTTGATCTGTAAAACCCATCGAAATGAAACGGATGTGTTTCATTTCAGTAGAGACCCTAGACCTCGGAGGTCTCTGCCGAGCTTGTGCTCGCCCAAAACCGCTGATTTGGGCAGTTTTTGAGCCTGAAAACACATCTCATTAGACCTCCAAGGTCTTGCCCAACTTGTTTGAAACCCATCGAAATGAAACACGCCAGCCTATCGCTCTTAGCAATGAGCCTTCTGGTCGCCGGGTGCGGACTGCTCGGCCCGGACCTAACGCCCACCCCGTTGCCGGGCCAGGTCGCTGTACGGGCCGGAGAGCGGATGCTCGCCACCCATTCGCTTCACTTTGTCATCGAGATCTCGGGCCAACTGGCCTACCTGGACGACCCCCCGACGATGGCATTGAAGCGGGCCGAGGGAGACGTGGTGCGCCCCGACCGGGTGCGCGCCCTCGTCAAAGTCTACTCCCTGGGCGTCGTATCCGAGGTGGGCATCATCGGCTTGGGAGAGGAGCAATATGTAACCAACCCTCTCAACCAACAGTGGGAAAAGCTGCCGCCGAACTATGGCTGGTACTTTGACCCGACCCTATTGTTCGATCCCGAATACGGCATCAAAGCTCTGCTCCAAGAGACGACTTGGACATTTGGCGCGGACGAAGAGGCTGATGACCCAGAACACTACATCCTGCACGGGCAGTTGCCCGGCCAGCGACTCGCCCCGCTCACCTCTGGCATGGTCACCTCGGGAGAAGTGAGCGTGGATATCTGGGTGGGCCGGAAAGATGGCTACGTGCGCCGCATCACGATCGTGGAACTGGATAGCGACCCAGACGAACCGACCAATTGGTCGATCCAATTTTCCGCCTTCGACGACCCGGTAGAGATCAAGCCGCCGCCGATACAGTGAGGAATGACTGACTTGTCTCATCAGGCAATCGCCCAACGCCGCCCCTACCTTGCCCTGCTCCTGGTCTCGTTTGGCGTGTTCGTCGCCGCCGATGACCTGACGGTAGTATCCACGCTGCTGCCGCAAATGATCGTGGACTTTGAGATTCCCGTGCCCACCGGGCTGGACGACGCGGCCTGGATCGTCAGCGCCTACCTGATCGCCTACATCGTCACTATGCCCTTTATGGGGCGCGTATCCGATATTTACGGCCGCTGGAAGGTCTACCTGGTCAGCCTGGCGCTCTTTGCCCTGGGATCGCTCTTCGTGCCGCTGGTCGAAAGCCTGCCCTGGCTCATCGCCTTTCGGGCCGTGCAAGCTCTGGGAGGCGGGGCGATGGTGCCGGTAGCCATGGCCATCGTGGGCGACGTCTTTCTCGACGAGCGCCGTCCGCTGGCTATGGGGGTGCTGGTCGCCGTGGACACGGCCGGCTGGATCTTTGGACCGCTGTACGGCGCGTTCCTGGTGCGCTATCTCGACTGGCGCTGGCAGTTCTACATCAACATTCCCGCCAGCATCCTGGCCGCGGCGACCGCCTATTGGGCGCTGCGCGACCTGCCTCAACCCAAAAAACAGGTGACGTTGGATATTCCGGGCGCGTTGCTGCTGATGGCCGGACTGGCCGCGCTGAACGGCGCGCTCTCCTACAGCGGCGGACGGGCGGCCACCGGCCCGTCGTTCGATTTCACCGCGCCGCCCCCGGCCACGCGGATCGCTCTGCCCTTGTTGGGACTGGCCGCGTTGCTCTTGGGGCTGTTCCTGCTCCTCGAGCGGCGCACCGCACACCCGCTGGTCGAACTGAACATGCTCCGGCGGCCCAATTTTGCCGTCGCCTGCGCCATCAACTTTATGGTGGGCTTTACACTCATCATCGCCATGGTGGATGTGCCCCTGTTCATCAACACCATCCTCGCCGCAGGGAGCAGCGTGGACGAGATGGTGCGCCTGGCAGCGGTGCGCAGCGGGCAGGTGCTGGCGGCGATGACGGGCGCCATGTCCCTGAGCGCACTGCTGGGCGGTTGGCTGTGCCACAAACTCGGCTACCGCGCGCCGACGATACTGGGGCTGTTGGTCGGCGCCTCGGGCTTGGGGCTGATGTCAACCTGGGCGCCGGACGCGCAATATGGCCCCATGGCCGTACACCTGGCGCTTACCGGCCTGGGATTTGGGTTGGTGACAGCGCCGTTGAGCACGGCCGTCATTGACGCCGCCGGCGAGAACCAGCGAGGCGTGGCCTCCGGCCTGGTCGTCATCCTGCGGCTCATCGGGATGAGCGTGGGATTGTCGTCGCTGACCGCCTGGGGGCTAAAGCGATTCGAGCATCTCTCCAGCGGCTACAGCGTCACCGAGCTTGGCTCCGTCATCCTGGATCTCACGGCCCAGGTGTTGGATGAGACTTTCCTGGTGGCCGGTGGAGTGTTGTTGCTGACCGTACTGGCGGCGCTCTTGCTCCGGGACCGGCAGTCAGTAATAGGGCAGGTTCCCACACCTGCTCCCAGGCGGCGGGCATAAAACCCGCCCTAGATGAAAGGAGTATTCCAATGATTACCTGTTCTAAATGTGGAGTAGAGAACCGCGATGACGCCAGTTTCTGCCGCGAATGTGGGACGCCGTTGACCCCGGCCCCGCAGCCTGCGTCCGGCCCGCAAAAGTCCAAGACGCCGTTGATCGTTGGCGCTGTTGCAGGCGTGGTCATCCTGTGCTGCATCTGCCTGATCGCCGCCGTCCTCCTGGCTAAATACACGGACGTTCTCTCGTTCCTGCCCCTCTTTGGCCCCAAGTGGAGCGCTTCCAAGATCGTGCCCGCCGATACCGGATTCCTGGCCTCGGTCAACCCCTCCGTCGAGAACCTGGCCGGCTTCAAGCACCTATCCGACGTCTACGGCGACATCCCCGAGGTACGGGAGGCCCTGGACGACTTTTTAGCCGAAATGGAAGCAGAGTCGGGAATCACGTTCGAGTCCGACATCAAGCCCTGGTTAGGGCAAGAAGTCGCCCTCGCCATCCCCAATCTCGAGGCCGCGATGGAAGGGCAGGATCCCGAGATAGTGCTCGCAGTCGCCACCAGAGATCGCCGAGACTCGGACGCCTTTCTGGAAAAGCTGCGCCAGTACCTGGTGAGTGATGGCTACGTCGTCAGCGAAGCGACCTACAACGGCGTCACTTACTATGTTCAGGAAACAAAGTCCGAGTGGGAAACGCCCGCGCTCTTTGGCACCGTGAACGACTTTGTGATCCTGGCGACGGGTGCATCCACTATGAAAAACGTCATTGACGTGGCCCGGGGCGACGCCGAGTCGCTGGCAAAGAACGAGACCTATACCCGCCTGGTGGACGCGCTGCCGGAGGAGGCGGTGGCCCTCATGTTCTACGACATGCAGGGTATGATGGATGCCCTGCTGCGAGACAGCGGGGTCGAACTGCCCCCGGAGGCCGCCGGGCAACTCGAGGCGTTCCAGGCTATGGGGATGTCCGTCAGCCTGGACACGAAAGGCGTCCAGATGGACTTTGTCGTGACCTTTGACCCCGACGCGCTATCCCCCGAGACGCGGGAGAGTTTCGGCGCCCGGGCCAGCGCCGGGCACATCTTGCAGCGCGTTCCCAGCGACGCCCTGGCGTTCGCCTCCGGCCAGGACATGGCCGCCGCCTGGAGAAACTACCTCACCACCCTGAAGGAAAACCCCGACATCGAAAAGCAACTGGATGACCTGGGGGATTCGTTCGGCCTGAGACTGGACGAGGAGTTATTCGCCTGGGCAACAGGAGAGCTTGCCATCGCCTTGGTCGAGAGCGGAGGGGCAACCAGCCCGGTCGGCGGGTTCGCCGTCTTTGAGGTTAAAGCCCAGCAGGAGGCCGAGGAGACGATGAGCGGTCTCGCCGCGATTATGGCAGACATACTCTACCTCGAGTTCGAGGAAGGCGAGATCGGCGGCGTCGCCATGCGCGTCATCCGGGATTCATACACCGAGGAAATCATGATGGGATATGGGTTCACCGACGCACACCTGGTCATAGGCTTCATGGAGGACGCCCTGGAGGTGGCCGTGGACGATTCCATCTCACCCATCGTCAACGACGCGGTGTTCAAACAGGTACAGTCCCATCTGCCCCGCGACACCGGCGGGTACTTTTACGTCAACGTCGAGGCGACGTGGCAGCTCGCCTACGACACCATGTCGGATTACGACAGGCAGGACTTTGACGCACAAGTCCGGCCCTTCCTGGAGCCGGTCGAGGCGATAGGGATGGGTTTCTCCATCACCGACCCCCAGGAGGGCCTGGGGCGGAGCACGGTTTTCATCTACATCCCTTGAGCATGAGCATAAAATTCAACCTCGACACGGCAGAGATCTTTGTCCCCGACGGAATTTCCGCCGAGGAGGCCCTGGCCCGCGTCACGCGCGTGGCGATCGGCGCCCATCAAGACGACGTCGAGATCATGGCCTGTGATGGCATCCTGAACTGCTTCCGTCGGGACGATGAGTGGTTCTGTGGGGTCATCGTCACCGACGGCGGCGGTTCGCCGCGGGATGGCGCGTACCGGCATCACACCGACGAGGAGCTGCGGGCCGTGCGGCGCCAAGAACAGAAAAAGGCGGCGCTGGTGGGCGAGTACGCGGCGCAGGTTTTGCTCGATTACCCCAGCTCGGTCGTGAAGGACGGGGCTAACGCGGCCCCCGTAAAAGACATCGAGGCGCTGCTGAGAGCCGCCCAACCCAACGTGGTGTACACACACAACCTGGCCGACAAGCACGACACCCACGTGGCCGTGGCGCTCAGAGTGATCGAGGCGCTGCGCCGTCTCCCTCCGGCGGCGCGCCCGCGACGCTTGTACGGCTGCGAGGTCTGGCGCGACCTCGACTGGATGGTGGACGAGGACAAGGTGGTCTTTGATTGCTCCGCCCGCGAGCACCTCCAGGCGGCGCTGCTGGGGGTGTTCGATTCCCAAATCTGCGGCGGGAAGCGGTACGACCTGGCGGCACTGGGCCGGCGACGCGCCAACGCGACCTACCACGCCTCGCGCGTCCCAGACGCGGCCACCGGGATGACGTTCGCGATGGACCTCACGCCGCTGATCCAAGTCTCGAACAAAGACATCTCAACCTACGTCCAACAATTCATAGAGCACTTTGCCCAAGACGTGGCGGAGCGACTGGCGCGACTCGAGACCCAAAGGATTTTCTGAAACCCTTTGGGTCTGATCTTGAGATTTCGATGGGACTGAAAGAAGACATACTTGAGCAGCCAGAGACCTGGCAGCGACTGTTAGATACGCAGGTGGAGAGTGTGAAACGCATCGCTCGCGCCATCCGCCAGCGAGAGGTGAACTATGTCTTTTTGGCCGCGCGGGGCAGCTCGGACCACGCCGGGCTGTACGCCAAATATCTGTGGGGGGCTTTCAATCGGCTGCCCATGGCCCTGGCCGCCCCCTCGCTCTTTAGCATCTACGACAAGCCCCCCGCGCTGAAGAACGCCCTGGTCGTGGGCGTCTCCCAATCCGGCCAATCGCCCGACATCGTCGGCGTGCTGACCGAGGGAAGACGCCAGTCCACCCCGACCCTGGCCATCACCAACGCCCCCAGTTCTCCGCTGGCCCAGGCCGCCGAGTTCGTCGTTGACATCGGCGCGGGGGTCGAAGAGGCCGTGGCCGCCACCAAGACCTATACGGCCCAACTGCTGGCCATAGCGATGCTCTCGGCGGCTCTGAGCGAGGATGGCGACCGCCTGGCTGCGCTACAACGCACGCCGCAGTGGGCGACCCAAGTCCTGGCGCTGGACGCGGCTATCGAGCGCGTGGCCGAGCGCTACCGTTATATGGATCAGTGTGTGGTACTGGGGCGCGGCTACAACTATGCCACCGCCTTCGAGTGGTCGCTCAAACTGAAGGAATTGACCTACGTGGTCGCCGAGCCTTATTCCTCGGCCGATTTCCGGCACGGCCCCATCGCTATCGTGGGGCCGGGCTTTCCCGTACTGGCAATTGCGCCGGGTGGGGCAATCTATGCCGACATGCTGGCCCTGTTATCCCGCCTGATCAGCCAACACCGGGCCGAGTTGTTGGTCATCTCGGACCAGGAAGAGGCGTTGGCTCTGGGCCGCACCTCGCTGCGCCTGCCGGGCGGCATCCCCGGATGGCTCAGTCCTGTGGTGAGCATCGTGCCCGCCCAGTTGTTCTGCTACCACCTGACCCGCGCCAAGGGATACGACCCCGAAGCGCCGCGAGGGCTGAGCAAAATCACACTCACCCAATGACCGTTAGCCCTCGTAAGCATTTGACCTCCGAGGTTGTGACCGTACACCAACCTCGGAGGTCTCGATTACGTTGCTCCCCTCCGGACGTTTACCACCCAACTCTCACTTTTCTTCCTGGGGCGCTCCCTTCACCGCCGGCAGATTCTTGATCGTATCAATCACGTCCACGCCGGTCAGCGCCTCGACCGTCTCCGGCACCTGGGCGATGATGTTGGCAATGTCGCGCGTGATCTGCGCGGCTCCCGCGCCGTCGCCGCCGCCGATGATGACGATGCGCTCGGTCTGCGCCAGCGGTTGCGCGATAGCCGCTGCCACCTTGGGCAGGCTGTCAATCAACTGCTGGATGATGGCCGCCTGGTTGTACTCTTGCCAGGCCTCGGCCTTTTGCTGCATGGCCTGCGCCTCGGCGATGCCCTGCGCCCGGATCACCTCCGCCTCGGCGATACCGCGAGCGCGGGTGGCATCCGCCTCTGCCTCGCCGGTGGCGCGGATCGCCGAAGCTTGACCGTCGGCCTCGGTCTGGGTGCGGAACTTTTCAGCGTTGGCCAGTGTCTCGATGCGGTATTGCTCCGCCGCGGCCGGCTTGCGCACCGTCGCCTCTAGCTCCTGCTCCTTGCGCTGTACCTCTTGCTGCTGTACTTGGATCTGCTTCTGCTTCTCGATGACTTCGACCTGAACTTCTTCGGCCTTGACCTTTTGGTTCTCAATGTTCTGCTGGATGGTGTAGGACAGCTCGGCTTCGGCCTTCTTCCGGTTGACCTCCGTCTCGTAGGCCGCTTTTTGCACCGAGTATTCCTTATCCGCCGCGGCGATCTTTGTTTCGGCTTGGAATTTGGCCGTCTCTCCCTCTTGCCGCGCCTCGGCCGACTTGATGGTGGCATCTCGCGCCGCCATCGCCTGGCCGATAGCGGCGTCTCGCTTGACCTCGGCTGTGCGAGCCTGCCCCAGTGCATCCAGGTAGCCCTGATCGTCACGGATGTCCTTGATGGTGAAGGAGACAATCTCCAGCCCCATGTTGGCCATATCCACTGCCGAGACCTCTTGCACCCGCTGGGCGAAGGCGTCCCGGTCCTTGTAGATGTCCTCCACCGTCATTGTGCCCAGGATGGCGCGCAGGTGACCGGCCAGCGTCTCGTGGGCGACGGTCTTGACCTCGGCGGCGCTCTTGGAGAGAAACTGCTCGGCGGCGGTGCGGATAGAGACCTCGTCCCCCTTGATCTTGACCTGCGCCACGCCGTCCACCGTCACCGGCACACCCAGCTCAGTGTAGACTTCGGGCGTCTGCACGTCAATCGTCATGATCTCTAGTGACAGTACGTCCACCCGCTCGACGACAGGCAAGACGACCGCGCCGCCGCCCTTGACAACGCGAAAGCCAACCTTTTCCTTCTTCCCCGTGCGAGGGTCGGTGATGCCGTGTCTGAGTCCCGAGATCACCAGCACCTGGTTGGGACCGACCTTCTTGTAGCGAGACGCGGCCAGGGCGAGCAACACGAAGAAGACGAACAATATGCCTGCCGCTGCCAAGACTGCTATACCAATGAGACCTGAATCCATCGTCTATCCTCCTTGTCTGTTAAACTAGCTCTCTCGTTCTACGATTACTCTTCAGCGCGAGCATGCGCCCTCGGGGCCTGCACCATGACCACACTGCCCGCCTCATCCACAATCTCTACTGCCGCCCCACGCGGGATGGCCTGCCCGTCGGCCGAGCGAGCGGGGTGCCTCACTCGCGCCCCCCGGGCTACGAGCACGATTTCCCCCACCTGGCCCTCTGGAATGGGAGTGGTCGTCTCGGCCATTCTACCAACCAACTCTCCGGACTGCACCTCGCTGGAACCCTGGGCCGCCAGCAACACGCGGGTGTACAGCAGGAACATGACGAGCGCAAGCCCTATTCCACTCACGGTGGAGATCATCAGCCCCAGCACAGGGCGAAGTGAAGTCAGAGTATTGACGATAATGCCCGTCCCGCCAAAGGTCGTGATGAAGGTGGCGATGACGATGGGGCTTAGGGGGGAAAGTCCTACTTCGGGATGATCCACGTCGTGGCTGATGTCGTGGTGGAAGGGCATCTCGATGTGGATGTCCGGCTCGCCGGGATGGAGTTCGACGCCGGGAATGTCAATATCCACGCCGGGCACGTCAACGTGAGAAAGCCCTCCCAGCACCACCGCGACGAGCGCATACCCCACGCCCAGCGCAAAGAGGAAAAAATAGACGCAATTGAGCGTTCCCATTCCGGTTAACACTTCCATCGTCGCCCCCTTTCTGGCGCAAACCTGACTTTATAGGGTCTACGCAGATTTGCGGGGTGGAAAACGACAAATGTTGGGCCAGCCTTAAACCACCCCCATATATGGTCATAGAACGCCTGATACCGTCAGATATAGGGGGCGAAAAAGCTTGCTCAGCTCACAGCGCTTTTTTACCCCACGAATCTGCGTAGAGCCACTTTATATAGTATACTACGTCGAAACAGAGACACAAGTTGCGAAGAACGAGACTACTTGGCTCTATTCATCGGCGCGGAGGAGGGCGCGGGCGAGATCGGGCGGCGGCAGCCTGACCGCTTCCAATCCCCAGGCAGCCCGCATGTGATCGAGTTCCTCCTGCGGGATTTCCAACGCCAGACCACACGCCAGGACGCTTGCGAAGGCGGCCCGGTATCCGTCGGGGGCCGGTTCGCGGCGGCGTTGCTCCATCATCAGCCCGTAAATGTCCACCCCTTGGGGGCACGCCTCCTGGCAGCGCCAACAGGAGGTGCACAACCAGACCGAATAGTCGGTGGATTCGGGATCGGCCAGGAAGGTGACGATGGCGTGACCGCCCACCATCTCCACCGGGCAGACGGCGACGCAAGCGCCACACTGCAGGCAGGCCTCGGGATGCTCTATTGCCATGCGCCCTCCCGCAGTCCCAAGTCCGCCTCCGGCAGCCCCATCGCCAGCCCGATCAGTTGCGGCAGGAGCAGCGCCCGCTTGCGCAGGCCCGGCTCGTCGCGGACGATAAGGCGCTGGAAGCGACGCAGCAGCAATTGGCAGTTGCCGCAGCCGTGAAGCAAAATATCGGCTCCCCGTACGGCCTCCAACTTGCGCCGCCCTGCCGCCAGCGAGAGAGCCTGGTCGGCCAGGTAGAGCGTCGCGCCGCAGCACTCGTCCTCGCCGCCGTATTCCACCACCTGAGCACCGGTCAGTTCGACCAGCCGGCGCAGGCTTTGAGGCTCGAGCGGGTCATCAAAGCCCATCACCTCGCCGGGGCGAAAGACCTGGCAGGGATTGGTGAGCGCCACGCGGAAAGGGAGCGGCCGCGCGACTCGCTCCCGCAAGTCGTCCTCCCGCTCGGCCAACAGCCGCACCAGGTGCTTTACTTCCACCTGCCCGGTAACGGCAAGTCCCAGTGGTTGCAAGCGGCGGTTCGCTGCGGAGCGGACGTCAGGCTCTCGTAGCGCGTGAGCGGCGCGGGTGAGGGTGTTGGTGCAGCCGCCGCACACGGTCACGACCGTACTGTGCTCCATCCGCTCCACCAGCGCCAGGTTGTAGGCGGCCAGGTAGACCCAATCGGCGGTGAATGACTCGATCACGGGCGAGCCGCAGCAGGCAGCCTGCTGGACGATCTCGAGCTTGATCCCCAGCGTTCGCAGCACAGCGCGAGCGGCGGCCTCGTACTCCGGCATGCGCTGGTGCACCAGGCAGCCGGGGTAAAAAGACAATTTCGGGTCAGCCTGTTCAGTCAGAGTTACTGCCTCGAAAATAACCCCCCGTCGTTGGGCGAGGTCTCCGACCGAGCCCAATCCCTCCGGCTGCGGTCGGGAGACGCCACCGCGCTTACGGCCGAACGGAGTGTCTTCGTCATTGAGGGTGAATGGAGTCGAGTACTTGCAGCCAATTTGCCCCACTATACCGCTCCCAAAAGATTGTACCACGCCGATGAAGGGTGTCAAGAAAACCCCAACTCGCCATTGCCAACCGAGTTGACACCCCTCCCATAGTCTGCTAAAATAGCGCAAACCCCGGGGGTAAAGCGCGACACGTGGGTGCTTTACTAAATCCATCGCTCACCGGGACAAAAGGAGGTGAACCAATATGGCAGAAGAAGCAATCGGTGGCGGAGAGATCACCCAGGACGATAAGCTATGGGCTTTGCTGAGTTATATTTTTGCTCCTCTGATCGGCATCATCGTGCTGTTGATCGAGGATAAGAAAAATCGCCCTTTCCTCAAGTATAACGCCGTGGTATCCATCATCTTGGGCGTCATAACGATCATCCTGAGTGGCTTTTGCATCGGCATCCTGGTATGGTTCTACGCCATCTACCTGGGCATCAAGTCCTACCAGGGCGAGTTGGTCGAAGTGCCCGTCATCTCCGATTTTGTGAGAAACCAGGGTTGGGCATAAATCCACACCGAAACAGAACCCAGGGAAAGCCCTTTCTCTCTAGAAGAAGGGCTTTTCCTTTTACCCACGTTGTGGTAAGATAACATCATTCGGACCCGATGAGTCCAAGACTCTTCGGGTCTCCTGGAATGGAGTTCTCTATGCCCTTACGCCCCAAACATTGGCAGGTCGCGCCGCCTGCCCCGCCCAGTCACATCGCCCGCCTAGCCCCCTTGCACCCCATCGTCGTCCAGGTGCTCTACAACCGAGGTATCACCGACCCCACGGAGGCGGCCGCCTTTCTCGACGGAGAAGGCGCCGAAGGCAATCCTTTCGACCTCCCAGGAATGTCCACCGCCGTGACCCGTCTGCGACGGGCGCTGCGCGCTGGCGAACCCATCACCGTTTATGGAGACTTTGACGCCGACGGTGTCACCGCCACGGCATTGCTCGTCCAGACCCTGCGGGCGCTCGGGGGCCGCGTGCGCCCCTACATCCCCCACCGCGTGGACGAGGGATACGGCCTGCGCCAAGAGGTTCTGACCGAGATGGCACGCGACGACACCCGCGTCGTTGTCACCGTAGATTGCGGCATCCGTGCGCTACCCCAGATCGTCCACGCCAACCGGCTGGGCCTGGACATCATTGTCACCGACCACCACTCCGTCGGCGAGGACCTGCCCGAGGCCGTGGCTGTGATTGATCCCAAGAGAGAGGACAGCGATTACCATTTCAAAGAGTTGGCCGGGGTGGGCGTGGCCTACAAACTCGCCCAGGCCCTGCTACGCAGCCACCGCCAGGCTCGGGTGACCGCGCAGGAGACCCGCCTGGTAGAAAAAGACCTGGTTGACCTGGTCGCCCTGGGAACCGTGGCCGACCTGGTTCCTTTGCTGGGCGAGAACCGGACGTTAGTGCATCGCGGCCTGAAGCGCCTCAACAGTATGGCGCGACCGGGCATTGAGGCGCTCTGCCGGCAGGCCCGGGTCAAAGCCGGACAGGTGGATGCCGCTGCCATCAGCTACGCACTGGGGCCACGCATCAACGCCGCCGGACGGCTGGGCCACGCCAAGCTGGCCTACCAGCTCCTGGGAACCCAATACCCTGCCGAGGCCGAACAACTGGCCGGGGAACTGGATCGGTTGAACCACGAGCGGAGGCAAATCACGTCCGCAACCCAAGAGTTGGCCCGCCAACTGGCGCTGGATACAACGAGCGAAGCGCCACTCCTGTTCGCCGCCGACCCCAGCTTTCCCGCTGGGATCGTGGGATTGGCCGCCAGCCGCCTGGTTGACGAATTCTATCGCCCTGCCATCGTCGTCGAGGTAGGAGATAGAGTCAGCCGTGGCTCCGCTCGCTCAATCCCAGAATTCAACATCATCGAGGCGATTGACGAATGTGCAGATTTATTGATCCAGCACGGCGGGCACGCTACCGCAGCGGGGTTCACCGTCTCCAACGAGCACCTGGACGAGTTGGCCGGCAAATTGCAAGAACTGGCCGCAGAGCAACTGTCCGGCGAACCGGTTCCCGCCCTGAGCGTGGACGCCGAGATCGAACTAGCTCAACTGTCGTGGGAACTGCGACTGGAATTGGAGCGGTTGGAACCCTGCGGCTACGCCAACCCCCAGCCCCTCTTCCTCAGCCGGAACGTCCAGGCCAGGGATCAACGGGCCGTGGGACACGACGGCCGGCATCTCAAGCTCAGACTCTCCGATGGGCGGGTCACCTGGGATAGCATCGCCTTCCGGCAGGGAGAATGGGCCGGGAAACTGCCCGACCGGGTGGACGCCGTCTACCACCTGGAAGTCAACGAGTGGAACGGGCAGCGGCAACTCCAACTGAACGTGCAGGATATTCGCCCGGCAGGATTAGATGACGTCAGCCGCCTGTAGTTGGACCGAGATAGGACTTGAGGACACCGAAAATGAACATCCTGGTCACCGGAGCGGCTGGCTTCATCGGCAGCCACGTCGCCGCAAAGCTCCTGGCCCGGGGCGACACTGTCGCCGGTCTGGACAATTTCAACGACTATTACGATCCCGCCCGCAAGCGGGCCAACGTCGCGCCGCTGGCGCGTAACCCGCGCTTCACGCTCCACCAGGCCGACGTGCGTGACGCGGAGACGATGGAGCGCATCTGCGCGGAAGGCGGGTTCGACGCCATAATCCATCTGGCGGCGATGGCGGGAGTGCGTTACTCCATCGAGCGCGGCCCGCTCTACGTGGACGTAAACGTGCGCGGCACGGCCAACCTGCTGGAGGCGGCCCGCAAGACGAGCGTCTCCCACTTTGTCTTTGCCTCCACCTCCTCCGTCTATGGCCGCACCGAACGGCTGCCGTTTCGGGAGGACGATCCCCTGGGAAAACCGCTGGCCCCCTACCCGGCCACCAAGATCGCCGGCGAAGTGATGGGGCACGCTTACCACAACATGTTCGAGCTATCCTTCACCGGGTTGCGCTTTTTCTCCGTCTACGGCCCGCGCGGCCGGCCCGACATGATGCCCTACATCATCACCGACTCTATCGTCCATGAGCGGGAGTTCAAACTCTACGAGGCCGGCGAGATGCACCGCGACTGGACCTATGTCACCGACATCGTCTCCGGGGTCGTGGTCGCCGTTGACCGTCCAATGGACTACCAGGTCATCAACCTGGGGCGCGGCGAGCCGGTGCGCATGGCCGACTTTGTGGAACTGGTCGAAGAACTGGTCGGCAAGAGCGCACGGATGACCACCCCACCCGCCCCGCCCAGCGAACCTCCCATCACCTACGCCGACGTCGCCAAAGCCCGCCAACTCTTGGGCTATGAGCCGGCCGTCCCCGTCGCCGAGGGGATGCTCCGCTTCTGGGAGTGGTATCGAAGCGAGATTCTAAAACTCCAATGACCCAATCCCCAATCCCCAATCTCAAGTCCCCAGCCTCTAAATTTGCTCTCTCGCTGTTCGTTCTCTGCGCGCTGCTCATTCCGCCCGTCAGAGCGCAGTCCTCTCCACCCGATCCCCGCTTTGGCGCGGTGGAAGCTCTGCGCGACCCCGTTGCCGCGGCAGAGGCTGGCGTTGGCTGGGAGCGCATCCTGTTCTACTGGTCCGAGTTGCAGCCCAACGGCCCGGAGGAGTGGAACGGGTACCACGTCCCGGATGTGTGGTTGAGTCAGGCCGCCGCCGCCGGGCGCGAGGTGGCAGCGGTTCTGAAACACTCGCCAGGATGGGCCACCGATGGGCCGGCCGGCTGCGGCGTCCCTCGGGGCTTGGATTTGCCGGTTGACGATCCTGGCAACTTGTGGGCGGCGTTTGTCCGGCGGACTGTTCAGATATACACCGGGCGCATCAATCACTGGATTATCTGGAACGAGCCGGACATCGCTCCCCAAGACTATGGCGCCGAGTGGTGCGGCTCGATAGAAGAATACTATCAACTGCTCAAGGTGGCCTACCTGGCCGCTCACCAGGCCAACCCCGATGTCATCATCCACCTGGCAGGATTGACCTATTTCCACGATACCGTCTACGGCCAAAGCTACTACCTGGAGCGCTTTCTGGAGGTCGCTGCAAAGGACCCCACGGGGCAAGAACACGGCTACTACTTTGATGTCGTCTCGCTGCACATCTATTTCGAGATCAGAAACTTTGATACGATACTGGGGACAACTCACGCTGCCCTGGCTGCTTACGGCCTGCATAAACCCATATGGGTCAACGAGACCGACGCCCCTCCCAACGACGATCCCGCCTACCCCTTGTCCGAGGCCAACTACAAGGTCAGCATGGAGGAACAGGCGAGTTTCCTGCTACAGGCATTTTCTCTGGCCCTCAGCAAAGGTGCGGAACGCATAGCGGTCTACAAGTGGGTGGTGGCCGATCCGCCTCTGCCGGGCGCTGAGCCTAACGGCGTTGTGCGGCCTGATGGAAGCCGCCGTCCAGCCTTTGACGCCTACCGGCTGATCACGACGCATTACGCCGGCGCGATTTCCGCCCACGAGGACCGTCAATCGCTGTACACGGTGGTCACACTCGACCGGGGCGGACGCACCACCCGCGTCCTCTGGGCGCGCACCGAGGCCGAGGTGACGCTTTCTGTGCCCGCACTGGCGACCAGTGCGCAGTTGATCGAGCAGAGCGGCGCCGAGCAAACCATCGAGGCGGCGGACGGGCAGTACACGCTCCTGCTACCCCGCGCCCGTTGCGCCGACAAGAGAGGCTGCATCATCGGCGGGCCGACCTACCTGCTGGTCGAAGAGGGCGACGGCGCACCGCTCTTGGAGGCCACGCCCGAACCCGCGCCGACCGAGACTCCGGCGCAGACCGCCTTGCCTGAAGCGACACAAGCCGCCACTGCCACCACAGCGACAGAGACCGCCACTCCATTGCCCACGCTCACCCCACTCCCCACCGAGACCCCGCCTCCCACCGCCACGCCAACCCTCGTGCCGCCCCCCACCGAAACCGCCACCCCGTCGCCTACGCCCCCCCCACCTCCCACCGAAACCGCGCCGCCCGCTCCAGCCCCCATCGCCACCACTGCTCTTCCACCGGCCGGCTCCACAGCGCCCAAACCGCCATCCTGGATAATGCCGGTCAGCCTGGCGGCATTGATGCTCCTCGCAACTATGATCGGCACACTGTTCAAGTATCAGGGTTGAAGAATGGAGGAATGGAAGAATGGAGAAATGGGAGAACGAGCGAGGCGACGGGATGGACGACAGAGATCGGCTCTTTTTGATCAACCGCGCGCTGATCGTGTTGGCCGTCGCTCTCATTTTGGCCGGACTGTTCTTCGATCAGTGGAGCATCGTGCTGCGCAACGCCATCTTGCTCTGATACTCGTGCATCGGCCTCGGGTAGGCCATGATCAATGAACGACGAATCAATCTGGGGACGGTTGGCGCGGCGGCGGACGCTCGTGCAGATCGTATCCGCCCTGACGCTCAACTCCTATTTTACGCAGTACATCACCAAGGGACTCCCCTGCCCGGCGCTGAACTGCTACGCCTGCCCGGCGGCGGCCTTCGCCTGCCCCATTGGATCCATCCAGCACTTTATCGGGCGCAAGAAACTCCCGCTCTACGTCTTGGGGGTGGTCGGGCTGGTCGGCGCGCTCGTCGGGCGGGGCAGTTGCGGCTGGTTCTGCCCCTTTGGCTGGTTCCAGGAACTGGTGTACAGGCTGCCCGTTCCCAAGCGGCGGCTGCCCAACCGTTTCAACTGGACGCGCTACGTCGTGCTGGCGGCGCTAGTGGTCGTGATCCCGTTCGTCACCCGCGAGCCCTGGTTCTGCAAACTCTGCCCGGCCGGTACGCTGGAGGCGGGCATCCCGATGGTGCTGCTCTCCTCCGACATTCGGGGACTGGTCGGCACGCTGTACTGGATCAAGCTCGGCATCCTGGGAACCATACTCGCCTGGATGAGCGTCACCCGGCGACCCTTCTGCCGCTGGATCTGCCCGCTGGGTGCGCTGTGGTCGCCTTTGAACCCCGTCAGTTCTTTCCGCCTCCAGGTGGACCAGGCCACCTGCATCCAATGCAACCGCTGCCAGGAGGTCTGCCCGACGGACATCCGGGTCTATGAGAACCCGTCCTCCGGGGCATGTATCCGCTGTCTGGAATGTATCCGAGTGTGTCCGGTGGATTGCATCTCGGTGACGTCATCAGGGTTGTAGCCGCGATTTCACAATCGCGCTGCGAGGTATGGAAGCCTCGCCTACTCAGCCGACGCCAACCGCAGCTTGAGGAACAGCCACGGCGCGCCCAGCCCGGCCCACAGCCCCACCAGCGCGTAGCGCACAAAGCGCAGGGCAAAATAAAGCGGCTGCCCCTCGTGGGGAAAGACGGCGCTTAGGCCAAAGTAGAGGACGCTCATCCCCACCATGCCGACCAGGAATCGCACGGCGACCTGCCACGCCGGCCCGGCCGCGCTGAAAGACGTGATCCGCATGAGCAGCGCAAACCCCATCCCCATCCCCATCAATGCCGCCATGGGGCTGGCGGCATCTTTCGTGGGGTGGAGCAACAGCAGCGCCAGCGGCACGATCACGGCCAGAGCCAGTTGCGCGCCCAGCCCGGCCTTTTTCAACCAGGCTTCGACTCGCGGCTGCAACCCCAGATAAGCCGCCAAAAAGAGCACGCCGACCGTCCACCCGCCCAACACGTCAGTGGGAAAGTGCACCCCCAGGTAGATGCGGGAGAAACCGATCAGCACCATCAGCAGAATCGCCACCACCCACAACCAGGTTTTCCGAAAGCCGGCCGCGATGGTGCCCCACACGACGACCGCCGACTGGGAGTGACCGCTGGGCAATCCATACCCGCTGGCCTCGTGCAGCTTGACCGTCGGATCCAGCTCGAACGGACGCGGGTGGGCGAACAGGTCCTTTAGCCCGCTGTTGACGTAGGATGAGAGGAGGAAAGCAAAAGCCAAACGCACCCCCACCGCAAAGTCCACGCACCAGAACATCAACGGGAGAAGAAGAAGGAAAAATTCTTCCTCGCCCAGAAAGGTGATAGCCTTAAAGATAGCATCAAGCGCCGGACCGTGCACCAGTTGCACAGTGTGAATCAGATCAATGCCCCATTGCCAGATTGCGTCCATCGTTCCCTCCTTATAATTCAAAAACCCTTAGGGTCTCTCACATCTCGGCGATGACGCTGCCGCCGTCGAGTATCTGCACCCCCCAATCGCCGCCGGTGGAGGCAGGGCCGCCGGTGGCGCGGAAGGGCTGCCCCGGCGCGACGAGCGCGTTCCACCGCTGCACCTCCACCCCGCCCCGCCGCAGCACGACCGTCCCGTTCAGCGCGCGGCTGGTCGCCACCGCCACCTCCGCGCTGCTGCCTGCGGGCGTGAGCCGGATGGCGGCCTCCTCGTTGGCCCAGTTGTAGCCGCCGATGCCGCTCACCGGATACCAGCGTTCCGTCCAGGCCACGCTGGCGCCAGGCTGTAGGGTCCAGTAATCCCAAAAGGTCGGCGTCAACCCGCCCCATAGCTCAAAGTAACGGCTAGAGTCGTCGGTCCACAGGCTGGAGGGGAGATCGCCCATACAAAAGAGCTTGACCCCCGTGGCGACGGTGTGCGGAAAGAAGCGCACCATCCCCTGGTCGCTGCCCTGGTCGTAGGCGCCGACAAAGCCGGCCTGCGCCGGATGGGCAAAGACTCCCAAATACTGATGCCACTCGCTGTAGCGGCTAAAATCCCGCCCGCCGTGCACCGGCCACGCCATCTGGCCGCCAGGGCCGGGGAGGCTTCCGTCGCCGCTGGAGTGGACGGTGACCGCGTCGTCGGGCAGGATAAAGGTCAGGTCGGGAGAGGGGACGTTATAGTCGGAGAGGGTCAGCATGGCGTTGGCCCAAAACTGGTAGGACTGTGGCTCGTCAGTGGGGTTGGTGATGCGCGGCGTGAGAGTGAAATAGCTGTGCTCGCCGTCCAACCGGATCGTCACCTCGACCGTCATCCCGGTGCGACCCTCCGTGTCCCACACGCGGACGCCGTTCCAGAGGAGTTCGTACTGCCAGGGCCGGTACTCGTTCAGGCCGTGTTCTTCCTCCGGGAAGGCCCACTCCACCCCGCCGGTCGCCAGCCACCAGCCGCGATAGCCCCAGCGGGTGGGCTTGATCACCGGGTTGGCGTAGAAAAGCTGGCGACCGGTCGTGCGGTCGGTCCAGCGCAGGATGCGCCCGCCCAGCTCCGGCACGACGAGCAGCTGCACGTAGCCGTTCTGGATAAAGACGGCGCGGTAGGCGCGGGGCGCGGGGCCAGAGACGGCGTCGAAATCAAGGCGCGGGTAGGGATAGATGGGATCGTCGGCGCCGGTGGCGACCAGCGCATCCTGCCAGCCGTAGGTGTTGAGCGTGATGTCCTGCTCCCAAACGGCGGGGCCGGAGATGGGGGGAAGGGGAGGGGGCGTGGAGGTGTGGGGGGATGGGGGCGTGGGAGTGTGAGAGGGAACAGGTGTGGAAGTGTGGGAGTGTGGGGGTGTGGGGGCCGGCTGGCCGGTTGGTTGGCCGGTTGGTTGGCCGGTCGGTTGGTCGGGCGGAGTGACGGCAGGGACGGGGGAACCGGCCGGCAGAAAGGGTGTACTGGTAAGCGGCCGAGGGGTCAGCGTTGGGGATGGAGTTGGGGATGGGGTCGAGGACGCGGCTGGCGTGGCAGAGGCCGTCCGGGGGGTGACAGTGACCCCCATAGTAGGAGTCGCCAGGCCGCAGGCGACGACGAACCCCAACGACGCCAGCGCCGCCAACGCGACAAACGTCCGCTTACACATCACGCCTCCACGTTTGACGTTTCACGAATAAATATCCAACACGTCCCGCAGCATCGTCGCGGCGGATGGAACCGGGCTGGGCTCCTCTATGATGGCCGTGATGGTGCCATAGATGTCGGTGCTGAAGACGACGCCCATCTGCTGGCGGCCCAGGCGGCCCAGGGGATGGTCGGGCGACAGGGGCGTCGGAGCCACGGAAAGCGTGTACGTCCCCTCGGAGCCCCGCTCCGCCCGCGCCAGCAGACGGTAGCGCTCGCCCCGCTCCCGCGCCGCCCGGAGCACACTCGCGTCGAGGCCGGCGACGCCGGTCAGCGCCACGTCCTCCATGCGGGCCGGGTAGTCCAGCACCCCGTTGGCCAGGATGACCAGCTTGGCGGCCGCGTCCCAGCCCTCCAGGTCCCACGATCCATCCCCCTCCAGCGCCCCCGTCTGGCGCGCCCGGGCCAGGGCCTCCTCCCACGAAAGACCGTCGGCCAGCAGGTCCATCACGTAGCCGGTGCTCAGGTTGGGTACCGCCTCCAGCCGGTGGATCACCGCCCCGCGCATGTCGCGCTGGCCGATGTTGATGGCGGGCAGGCCGCCGGCCACGGAGCCATCGCAGCGCAACTGCACCCCCCGCGCCTCGGCCAGAGCGTGCAGCTCCCGGTAGGCCAGCACCAGCGGCCCCTTGTTGGGCGTGACGACGTGCATGCCGCGCCTCAGCGCGGTGCGGATGCAGGTCAGGCCCGGCTCGGCCCCCTGCTCCAGGTTGACCGGGGAGGCCTCCAGCAGCAGGTCGGCCTGGGCGGCGGCGACCAGGTCGGCGGCCGGCCAGCCGCGCCGTCCTGCTGCGGGGTAATCGGCGATGGTTCCTCCCCCTCGCTTGATCTCGGCCACTTGGGCCGGGTCCAGCGCCACCACCGGCTCGTAGGCCGCGCCCCGGCTGTCGGCGGCGCCCACCAAACGCAGATCCAGCCGGTAGCGGCTCTGCAAAATTGAGTCTTTATCGGACAAAAGCTCGCAAAAGCGGCGGCCCATGTTCCCCAGGCCGACGAGCAAAAAGCGAATGGTGCGCATATTGAGACTCCAGGATCAGTGTGACTTGAGCACCAGGGGAAGGTAGACCTGCCGGATGGGCGACCAGATGTTCCCCCAGATACCCCATTCGTCGGGCGCGCTTTCCTTGCGCCCCTGGTCGTGCCACGCGACGAGGAATCGGCCGTCGCCGGTATTGTGGGCTATGGCCGGGGCATCTTGGCCCGCACTGGGCAGGTAACCGGGGGTATCCCAGGTGACGCGCAAGTCGCTGCCGTTCACCGCGCCGTTGGACAGAACACGCTGTCCGTAGGTCAGTCTTGGTCAGCCGTAATCGCGGTCATCCGCCCAGGCTACCCACCACGCCTTATCCACGGAATCAAAGGCCACGGCGGGGACGTACTTGTTACTGTCGTGGTCTGTCGAGACGCTGATCACGTCCCCGGCCAGGACACTGTCGGCCGCGACACGCTGACCGTAGACGAGATCGTTTTCGGCCCACACGGTCAGGAACTCGCCGTCGCCAGAGCCGATCTGCCCCCAGGCCACGTCGGGCTGGTCGGCATAGCCCCAGAAAGCGCCGATGTGGAGCTGGCCGCCCCAGAGCGAAAGAGACGGGGCAGAGAACTGCACCTGTTGTACATAGATGTCGTAGCCGGTTGTGGCATAGTCGCGCGAGTCTCGCCACGCCACCAGCCAGCGGCCGTTGGAGCCATTGGCCGCCACCGCCGGGCGGGTTTGAGCGGCGACATCGCCCGATATGAGACGAAACTGTCCGCTCGATCCGAGGTCGTCTAGACTCCTGCTCCATATATTTGGAGGCTCCGCACCCAAGTTGTCTTCGTAGACCACCAAGTAGCGGCCGACTGCGGTAGAGTAGGCCACATCGGGATATTCCTGGGCTGTTCCCGTAGTATCTATGGCAAACGCGGTTCCGCTGACTGCTCCACTGGAATGTAGGATCGCCCCCCAGATGTCCTTCGAGCCATCACTGCCCGGGCTGCGCTCCCAGACGACCAGGTAGGTGTTGTTGGTGGGGTTGTAGGCCACGGCCGGGCGCGTATCGGTGTAAATATCGCTCGTGGCAACGCCGTTGGGCGAAAGCGCGGCCTGGCCGTTCGAGTCCACGACGATGGAGGCCAGGTCGCGCCCGCCGCCGCTGCCGGTATCCTCCCACTCAAAGACGACCAGGTATTCGTCATCCTGGCTGTTGTAGGCCACGTCGGGGTACCTGTCGTCGCCGGGGTTGATGCCGTCGGCGTCCCAGATCATCCTGTCCGTGTCCGTGACGACGGCGGCTGTGGTTCGAGGCCGTATCGTCGAGGCGTGGACGCAGGCCGCGTCCGCCCAGAGCAACAACAGGCCGGTCAGCGCCGCCCCGATCAACGCCGCTGCCCACAGGGAAAGACGTCTATTGTCCATCATTTCTCTCCTCTCTTTCTCCCAGACCCAAAGGGTTTCAGAAAACCCTTTGGGTCATCCGGCCAGAGGCAACGTAAAGTAAAACAGGCTGCCCTGGCCCACCTGGCTCTCCACACCCACCTGCCCGCCCAGTTTTTCGACGATGCGGCGGGCGAGCGCCAGCCCCATCTCGAACTCGCTCTCGCGGCGCGCGCCTGGGGCGAACAGGCGCACCTGCTCCTCTGGCGGCAAGCCCGGGCCGTTATCGCGCACCCAAAAGCGGACCACGTCGGGGGGCAGGCCGGCGATTTGCCCCACGTCCGCGCCCAGCTCCACGCGCGGGGGCTGGCCGCCGTACTTGATGCCGTTGGTGAGATAGTTGACCCACACCTCTTCCACCCACGGGCCGTGGCCCAGCGCCACCGGCCAGCGCTCGGGCAGCTTGATCTCGACCCCGCGCTCTCCAATCATATAGTACAGCCGCTCCACGGCGTCGCCCACGATGACGGCCATATCGAGAGGGAGCGCCTCCACCCCGCCCTCCTTGGGGAGCTCGTCCCGCACCGCCAACAGATCGTCAATCAGGCCGATCATCTCACTGCCCCGCTGCGAGATAGCGTGCAGGTAATGATGCAATTCCTCCTCCGAGAGCGCGGCGTGATCCGCCTCCAACACCTGGGCAAAGCTGACGATCAGGCCCAGCGGCCCGCGCAGGTCGTCGAACAGCAGGCGGGAAAAGTCGCCCAGCCGCTTGTAACAGGCCTGGAGCTCGACGGTGCGCTGCCGCATGGCCTCGGTCAGGCGGGCGTTTTCGATCACGCTGGCGGCGGAAGCAGCCAGCGCCTCGACCAGGAGCAAGTCGTACTCGTCGAACCCGCCCTGCCGCTTGTTGACCACCTCCAGCACGCCGATCACCCGGTCGCGCGCCCAGAGCGGCGCGGCCAACAGAGAGGCGGTGCGGAAGCCGGTCTGCTCGTCAATGCCGGAAAAGAAGCGCGGCTCTTTTCGCACGTCGGGCACGATGACGCTCTCCCCCTGCTTAGCCGCCCAGCCCACCACTCCCTGGCCAGGACGCACGCGCAGGTCAACCGGGGAATGTTTGTAGCTATAGTGGTAGGCCGTCCGGCAGACCAGCCAACCCTCCAGCGACTCGTCCCGCAGCCAGACCGAAGCGCCCTCGGCCTCCATGATCTCTGCCGCCACCGGCAGCAATTGTTCCGTGACCTGCTGCAGGTTGAGCGTGACCGCGAGGTCCTGGCCCGCTTGACCGAGCAAGGTCAGATCGCGGTCACGGCTACGCAGCAACTCCTCGGCCCGCTGGCGCTCGCTTTCCAGAGATTCCAATTCCGTCAAACGCTGGCGCAGCTCTGCCAACTCGGCGATGAGTTGCTTCTCGTCCTTGTTCTGATCTTTCATCTCGTCCCTCCCAAAGACGGTCCCCGCCCAGCGGGAACAGGACGGATACTCGACGAGGTCCGCGGACAAGCGCATCCTGTTCGGATCGGTAAAGAACATCTCACCAGGTCGCTGGCGAAAGGTAGAAAAAGTATAGTGCATGTGGGGGAATTGGGCAAGTCGCCTCTGGGCAACCTGTCCCCGGACCGCTACCCGTTCACCCCCCAAATCTGACCGTTCGCCGCGCAATCGTTGCCCCCTGCTTCCCACTCTGCTATCATAGAAGTAGCGTAAGCGTTCAGGCATACCTATTTTGGAGAACCACAAAGGGCACGAAGGACACCAAGAAAGTGAAAGTTCTGCGACTGTTTTTGGTTTTTTCGCAATGCCGCATAACTTGCTACGCGACTTGACAAAAGAGGTTCTCATAGCAAACTATCTCCATTCCACACAAGGAGAAAAGAGGTATGAGAACCCCAAGAGAATTTTACTCGAGAAAACCAA
>Ga0180432_10002117_pt1 | contig 30121 bp, 53 predicted proteins | sample SS_ome_10_FD_132414 | JGI IMG/M metagenome (GOLD analysis project Ga0180432, IMG submission 132414) | Hypersaline lake sediment archaeal communities from the Salton Sea, California, USA - SS_1_MS_2 metaG | ecosystem: Environmental > Aquatic > Non-marine Saline and Alkaline > Hypersaline >...
AAGTCCAACTATAAAAACCTTAACAAATATTAAGACTAAATAACTTTGAGTTAATAAATAAATAGGATTTGATTCGCCAGGTAAAATAAAGTAGGCTGTTATTAAGTCTACTAAGTTTACTAAGGCAAATACAAACCATAAAATAAAAAGTGGTTTATTCTTCATAGGACTATTCCTGCTAATGCTAGAAAGAACATTAACATTGCTCCACATCCAGCTCCTACTAATGCTGCCATCAAAACCATCCATCTAGGTAAAGGTTTTGTTTCACTTAAAAATTCTCTTAAATCCATTTTAATTCCTCCTAATCAATTAAAACTATCTTTGATGGTATAATTACACCATGGTGAGTAGTAATAGCTCTTCCTTCTCCAATTAATCCTAATACATAATCAATATATTGTTCTCTAGTTACATTCAGAGGTACTTCAACAGGTACTTCTAAACCATTAGTTAAATACAACTTTACTATAATTTGTTCTTGTGGTTGTGGTGCTGCTGGAGCTGCTGGTGGAATTTGTGGTGCTTGATGTACTGGTTGCTCTGGAATCCATTCAGGACTTACATCTGGTTGTTCAACAGGTGCTTGTTGTACTGGTCTTTCCATTGGTTGTTCAACAGGTGCTTGTTGTACTGGTCTTTCCATTGGTTGTTCAACAGGTCCTGGTACAGTTTGTTTTGGAACTTCTGCTGGCTTATCACCTGGAACTAATTTTCCACCTTCTAATTTTAATTTCTCTGTCATTTTATTTATATCCTCCTTTAAACTATCTATCTTTTCTTTTTTCTTTCTTATAGCTTTCAAAGCTCTAAGTTGTTGTTTACTAAGTTTTTCTTCATCGGTCATTTTATCACCCTTTATTATCTAAAAACTTACTCATTTTTTTACGAGTCTCTTCTGTTGTAATGGTTACACGTTCACTAGTTCTTATGGTAACTATTTGAGCATAATCACTTGGTTTTAATATTTGTTGCAAAGCTTTTTTATCAATAATTTCTCGTTTCATATTTGAAATTTTAACTTGTATCTTTGTGTCCTCATCAAAATAATTATCCCATTTTCTTTCTTTCAAATGAGCTATTGCTTTTGATTTTAACATATCTTTTATTTCTTCAAATTGTTTAATCTTTAAATTAAGTTCATTATATTTTGTTAATATTTTTGAAATATCTTTCTCTTCTAATATGATATTTATTTCCTCAGTTATGTCCATTTTATTCCTCACCTACAACATTTAATAATGATTAATTATTTTTAAACTTATTGATTTATATCCTCTAAAATTTTATTAACTTCGTCCTCAAATTTATTATTCTTTTTTGTTTCATTTAAAGTATCTTCGATCTCATTTTCATCTGAAAAATATAAACTCTTTAATTTTAAAAATGCTAATGTTATTAAAAACACAAATGCTAACAACAAAGCTAACACAGGAATAACAACACTCCCAACCGAAGGTAAGTTATCAAAAAATGATTTCTCTTCAACAGGTTTAACTCCAAAAACTATATTGTTAAAATTATATGTTCTTTTATTTCTATCTAAACCATCAGGATCATTTTTATTTTCTTTATCTAAATAATATTCAATAACTATATCAAACTCATTATCAAGTCCAGGTCTAGTCATTAAAGTTACATTCTTTTCTGAACAAAAACATTTCCATAATTGATAATCAATATGTTTACAATTTCTAATTAAATATGTGTCATCTGATTGATAAAACTGTCTAACCTTTACTGTGTATTGTCCAACACAATGATCTATCTCAGTTACAACATAAGTATCCCCAGCTTCATAACTATAACTTACATTTAATAATAATAAAAATATTATTAAATAAAAATATTTCATTTATTAATATCCTCTAATATTTCATTTAATGAATCTTCTTTTTTAGTTAGATTGAATGTATCTTCTTTATCATCCATCTTAAGTCTATAAAATAATATCCATACAAAGAAACCAAATATAATAACACTAATAAAGAATCCTCCAATAAACATTATCATTATTAAATTAATATCTAATTGTGGTTCTTTCTTCTTAGGTTTAGACTTAACTTCTTTTATAGTTTCATTAGTTTTATTTATATCTGCATTTATACTTTCATTGATGCTTTCATTTATTATAGTTTTATTAGTTAAATTATTTGTAGCTTCAATGTACTCATCAAATGTATGTTGCCCATGCACTAAAGGTATTAACAACAAAAATAATAATAGATATTTATAAGTCATTTAATTTCCTCACCTTATTAATTAATTCTTTTCTAACTTTAGTCTCAGGATTATTATTTATTAAAGTCTCAGTAAACTTCATTATATTAAAACTATCACATAAATTATTATTTGATATTTCTTTATCATATTTTTTATAAGTTTCTAATATAATAAGATCCTTTCCACCTTTTGGTATTACTTTATTAAATAAAAACTTCTTCCAACTGTGTGGAGGTATATCATAATATTCAATTCCTTCCTCACTTAATTTATATCTTATAAGCCAACCGAGACCAAACATCTGTGATATAGATCTTCCACGACTACCATAACTAAATCCTTCTATACCAACAGTAGTAATTTCATTAGCTTTTAAAAATGTTATAATAGTATTAACAATATATTTCATACGGTTTAAATCAGTGTTATCTTTGTTTGTAGTTTTAATTAACAAGTGTTCGCCGTCGTTACAATATATTGCTGTTCCGCTTAAACTTGGATCAATTCCTGCTATCATTTCTTAGCCTCAAAACTAAATATATTTCTGTGCACAACAGGTTTAATAAAATAACTTAGTTCACTCCACACGCCACTTAAATCAATATCAGATATTTTTAATCCATTATCTTTAAACTCTTCAATGGTACAATAACTTTTACCTTTACCGACACCAATCTTTCTTAAGTTAGGAATTAAAAAATGTATTCCACTTCCATAACGTTTTGTTATTTGTGCTGGCAACACACTTTCATTTGCATATTCTTTTAACTGCCCTGAAGTTTTTCTCATACTAGCTAAACTAATATCTTTTTCTAATAATTCATTTATAAGATTTTTAAAATAAGTTTTACTAAACTTCACTTCTTTCTCTTTTTTAATCCTAGGAATAATGTATTCACTAAATATTTTTCTGGTTATTAAAGAGCAACTTTTCTTTTTTACACCTAAATTTTTAAACTTAACATCGCCATTTTTTGTAATATAAATATAATTCTTTTTTAATAAACCTAATTTTTTATTTATCTTATCATGTTCATCATCAAATTTGCTATCCTTTTCTTTATCATCTTTACCTTTAAAGAAAAACATATGTGAAATAATATCATCTATATCTAATTGGAATGTTTCTTGCGGGAAAGGAACTGTGCTTCTTATATAATCAGCTATCTCTTTCATTGTTTTTAATAATCTTTCTTTATCATTGTAAACATCTATCAAGTAGCTACTATCAGTGTCCTGATATAAAACTTTATATCCTTTATCAATAAAATATTGTTTAGCATATTTATTCCATTGTCTTCCTAAAGCTGTGCAATCGTTTGATGCTACTTTATCTGCAGTATGTTTATAAAATGCAAAGTCTAATATACCATAAACAATATTTATAAAAATCTTCAAGCTATATTCTCTTTTATCGCCTTGTTCTTTAAATATTTTTCTTTGATTGTACCATTTCTTGATAAGTTTTCCAACTTTTGCCATTTCATCAGAATAATAGTGTCCATCTATCTTCCATATCCCTCCACCATTCCAAGTAGGTCTATCATTTATATCATCTTCTTTTTTACGGCCATATAAATTTGCTTGCATCATTATATGACTATATAGAGATGCCCAATCATCACAATATATTTGCCCTTCGCTATCATCAAACTTCTCGCCTGCAGGATAACTAACATATCCTCCACCTATACTTTTTACTGCAAACTTTAAAGCTTCTTTATTAAACTCTTCTCTCCAACCCAATTCCTTACAAATAGCTTTATAAGCGACCATAGGGAACCCTGCTGTCAAATAAACTTTCTTCTCAATATCATAATCATTTATATATCCTCTAAATCCCCAGAAGTAATCCTCGCACCATTCATACAACTTTTTAGTAATTTCAATATCTCTTTGTGTGTATTCATTAATTTGTCTTTTCTCTTCAACGGTCCAAGTATTCTTTTTCAATATTTCGTAATCTAAATCTCCCTTAGCTGTATTATCGTCTACAAGTTTTAAAGTCCTAGTAATATAATCTAAAGAAAACCTCATTAATAGATCACTAAGTATTCCTTCTTTAATTTTCATCTGCCCACAACGATCTTCAAATACTCTTTTTAAATCAACAATAGTTTTACCTTTAAAAGAAATACCCTCTCTTTCTAATATAGGATTATCATATCCTTTATTATTAAATCCTACTAGAACTTTATGTTTATCAATAGCAAGTTTCATTTCCTCTATTGTATAAACAACATAATCCTTTTTGGTTTTATAACTATAAAGTCCGCCAGCTTTAAATTGATCAACTTCAGGATTAGGTCGACCTTCTGTAGCTGTCTCAATATCATATATCAAAACATCATCTCCTATTTTTACATCTCCCAAAATTTCCACCATCCCTGAGTTTCAATGAAATTTTCTTTCTTCCATTTAACTAAATAAACTTCTCTAACAACCATTTTAACGAAATCACGAATTATAAATATTAATCCTAAAATTAAAATCCAATTACTATAAGTTGAAAAATTTCTAAGTTGTTCTAATAATATATATCCTGTCTCTTGACCAAACACACTAGAATTATTAATTACAATATAAGTTAATAAGATAAGCAATCCTAAACTTAAAGTAAAAATAGAAAAAGCACTAGCTAAACCTATAAGACTATTTGTATGATCTTTTTTAAATTTATAATTGTACTCTTCTTTTAATTCATCATCAAGTTCTTCATATTGTTTCCATTTCATTTTACACACCCTTCAATTCATCATTTGCATATAAGTAAGCTGCATATCCTAAAAATATTAAAATCATTGCAGCTACCACACCCAATTCCCATTTTTGCATTTTAAAAATTAAATATATTTGTTGCTACTGATTTTTTTATTTCTTGACTTACTAAATCTTTTTTATATTTATCAATAGCTTTATTTATTCCGTTGTCTATCGCAAAATCTATAAACTCTATAGCTTTAAAAGTTTTCTGATTAATATTTACTTTTGTTAAATAATCTAAAAACTTATCATGTTGCTTTACTAAACTATTTAATAGATCATTATATTGAATGTATTGATACATATTATGTAGACTTATTAAAGTCCCTGCAAATATATCTTTGCCGTTTAAAATATTAATATTATCAATACTATTACAAACAGGACACTTACAAGGTAGTTCAGTTACATTTGGATTAACAGTTTGATATTTATCACCAAAACTTAGATTAGGTCCCATGTCAAAAGGCAAATAATAAGTTCTATAGATGCTCCCTATATTATAAGATGAGCTGTCATACGATACAGGTATCTTTAATTTGTTTGCCATATAAACAATAGCTGGAACTACATGTTTGCCACTAGTACCAAAAAAGTGTATCCATTTATTATTAGATTTGTCAAACTCACCCTTTTCCCATAAGTACATAAAACCAAATGCTTGCAACATTGGATCATAAGGGGGTTTCATTCCAATCGCCCAGCCCTCAAAATTAAAATCTTTTACTTCATTGTACCATTTAGAAATAAGAGGTAAACTCTCTCCGTGTAAAACATTTAATAATTTATTATTATGATTCTTTCTTTCTTTTTCAAACAACTGAAAATTCTTAACACTTGTATTAAGACTTTCATTAAAAGATTTTAATGTTGGAGCTTCTCCTAGTGTTGGTGGAACATCTAAGTTCATCATTATATCACAATTCTCTTCTTGCCAACGTAAACTATCAATTGGTTTTAATTTGCATTCTTGCCCTCGCATTTTAAAACTTGCTATCTGGAATCCACCAGAATCTCCTATAAGTGTTTTATCTTTTGGATACTGAACTAAGTCTCTATAAGTTTGATCTTCTTTACATTGTTTTCCAACACCTTCAATTCCATAGTAACAACTTTGTAATCCAATATTATGATTAAAGTGAGATCTATCTGTAAAAAATTTCATATCAAATTCTTTATAGTTTAATCCTCTAGTCCATACTGAATTGAACTGCTCGCCAATAGCTGGAACATATTTAGTTTTATTCATCTTTATCTCCTATATAAACATCACTCTCATATTTTTCTCCTTTTAAATCTCTAATGTCCTCTTCTATGAAGTTAACCATGTTTGTCATCATTAAAACTGATTCTCCTCTACGAGCTAATGTTTGTAATTTAATTTGAACTTTACTCTTTTGATCTTTTAACATATAAAAATATCCGTGATTGATTGTACAAATTAAATTATCAACTTTTTTTAATATACTTATTTTTTCTGCTGAATACTGTCCTATTTTCATTTCAGCTGATATCATTAAATGTGGATACTTTTTCATACACTCTTCTAATACTGGAAACTTAATAAAAGAACAATTGCCTGCACCAAAATATAATTGTTTTATATCTTGATTTTGTTCTAGTATTTCAGCTATCCTTATAAACTTAACTCCAAGTCCTTTTATAAATAAAGTTTTTACTCCCCGATGTTTTCCTTCTTTTTCCTTACCTATCCAATAGTGTTTCATTTACTCACCCATTTAATGCTGTTAGTATTGCACCAATAAATATTAACACAACTCCAATTGGTGTTATCCATCCTGGTATCCATTTAAAATTAAATATGTTTGCTATTATAGGTGCCACTGTAACAATCACACCAAAGATCAAAATAGGATTAGGTCCACTTTTTGTGTTTATTTGATAACTCATTTTTTCATCACCTTCGACATTAATTTAATACTATCATTACTTTGTTTCTTAATATGTTTTTGATTTTCTTTTATTAATTTTTTAAACTTAGGATAGTATTCAATAAACTGGTCTAACTTAACTTGCGCTTCATCTAAAGTTTTATATTTAAATTCATCTAAATATAATTCTGTGTAACTTAATCGATCAGGTACTAAAGGAATACAATCTAAAAACAAAGCTTCAACAGTTCCAATCCCAAATGTCTCTTGTAAACTAGAACTAAAACTAACTTTTGACTTTTTTAACAAACTATAATAATCCTCTTTATTATTTGTTAATTCAATTGTTTTTAAAAAACGACAATCAGGATTATCTTTTTTCAACTTATCAAATATCTCAGGTTGTTTCTCTGGATCTAGTCTATGAGGGAATGCTACAATATTTTCTTTCTCTAATTTTTTATCAACAATAGAAACTTCTTTTTTCCAATCCATAGGGAATCCAACAACATGAATCTTTCTTCCTATCTCTCTACCAAATTGTTTTTCAATTAAGTTCTTATGAAATTGAGTTGCTACAAAATGACCATCGCAAGCACGGAACCATCCAGCCTCACTATACTTTGCCCAATCTTTTAAACCTGCTTGTGTAATAAAGTCATGTTCATCCCATGTACCAGCATGCCAATAAGCGTAAGTTTTAATTTTTATATTGCTAAGTTGTGCCATGTATTTAAGTGCAGTGATACCATAATGCCATCCGTCCATAAATAAAAAACTATCTCCATCTTTAATTTTATTTTCCTGAAATAGATTTGCTAATACATTTATTTGATCTGACTTCCAAATATTAGTTTGATAGATATCTAAGAATCTACCCTTATCGATTTTATCAGGTAAAGGTTTACCAACAATAACTTTTACATCAAAATACTTACTAAACTTCTTTGGCAAATGTGTTAGCCATTGTTTAGTGTATCTGGACTCTAAAGGTTCTAACATAATTAAATATAGATTTTTCTTAAACATTTTATCACCTGTGAAAACTTTTGTATATTATGTCCGGTCCTCAAAAAGAGAATAAGTTTATTGTACTAACCTGGGGGTAAGCAAATAACACTCAACCGATTAACAAATATGCTAGCTTATTTCTCTGCTAGCAAAAAGTTTTCTTTATCCCACGTATAATTTATCCACCGTCCTTTTCCCTTTTCCGTTTCTTTAATTATAACCTTGATTTGCGCTTTTATCTTTTTATCTTCTTTATCGGGAAATGTTTCTTTAACTTTCACAACAGCTTCATCTATATTTTTAACTGTTTTCATAGATAGTGCTTTTGCAATTGCAGTTGCTACACTTCCGCTCTTTGCTTTTATTTTTGGTTTTTGTTCTTCCACTTTTACTTCTTCAGTCATTTTCTGTTCCTCCTTTTGCTTTATCATCTCGTGATGATAATTATTTAATTTTTCGTCAATGGATTTAATCACTTGTCTTCCTTCGTGTTCTGATATAGATTGATTATCTATATTTCTAATAGTGTCTTGCTTTTGTTTAATAAGTGACTTAATCTCCTCCTCACGTACAATCATTAAAATCCTCCTCCTTTATATAGTTATTGATTTTATTCATAAGATTTAAAACTTCCGTTTTCACCGTCTTCACTAATCTCGATCATAATTTTTCTATTGGGGTAATACTGCCTTATACATTTAGCTAACTCATCACTAAACATCTCACAACTAAATGATTCTTTTAACTCTAAATATATTTTATTAATATATTTCTTAACTGATCTTTTAAACATAAAAAATTCAATATCTCTATTGTTATCTTTAATTTGTATATAAACCTTAAACTTAAATAAATGTCTATGTAAGTTTTTTAAAAAGTTAACCTCATCAGGAGCATTTGGATATTTATGAAACATAACTTTATCGGTTGTAATCCAAATATAATTGACATCTAAATACTTAGACATTTTTATTCACCCAATTCATAAACTCCTGTCTAGTACTTGGATCATCTTTAAATGCACCAATTAATTTTGTTGTTCTCATTTTACCTTTCTTTTTAACTCCACGCATTGTTTTACATAAATGTTCAGCTTCCATAACTAAAGCTATTCCTTTTACTTCGCCTAATGCACTACTTATTTCATTTACAATATCATTAACCAGTTGTTCTTGTATTTGTAATTTAGCACTAAAATAATCAACTACACGTCCAACTTTACTAAGACCTAGTATTTTTCCACTAGCACTAGGTATATAAGCAAAATAATATTTTCCTATAAAAGGTACCATATGGTGGGAACAATGTGAATAAAAGTCTCCTGTATCACAAATCATTTCATCATAATCAATTCCATCTGAACCATTTGTAAATGTAGTAACTTTAGGCTTTTGTTTTTCATCATAACCTCTAAAAATCTCCTTCCACATTTTAACAACACGTTTAGGAGTATCAATTAAACCTTCTCTTTCGGTGTCTTCACCAATACGTCTTATCATTTCTTTTACAATTTTTTCATCTGAATAATCTTCAATCATCATTTTGTTCATCACCTCTGCCTAAATTATTCCAAAATAATTTGTTAGCATTTATCTCAACATTGTAACCATAATACTGTGCTTGTGTTAATAAAAACTTTAAATCATCATTTGTGATAGCTTCTTTCTTTGTTAAATATATATTATTTTTCTTTATTCCTAAATCATTTACTAACATGTAAACCTTTTCAACATCATCACTATTATTAACATTGAAATAAAATTTACTATCACACTCATTAAACCAATTTAAAACATTATACTTTATTTTATCAATACTTATATTAAAATTTATTGAATACTTTACATTACTTATACCACCAACTAACTTCTCTTGGCCATTACAATAAAAATGAAATATAGTATCTTCATTTTTCTTTCTAGCTTTTTTAAGAAGATTCTTTAAATCACTATTCTGACTTTTAATATCTCCTTGAAAAACAACATTTGAAAATACTATTATTTGTTGCAACATCAATTCATCTAAGTATTCAACTCCTTCATCACTCAAAGTAATAAAAAAAGCAAAATAACCTTCTCGAGTAAATGATTTATAAGTTTCTCTAATTTTCATATATCGCACTCGCTCCGTCTGTCTCTTCAATTTCTACAGCATATAATGTTTTTAATTTTGTTTTTAATCTTTTATAAAATACATAAGCCATGTTTTCAGCTGTTGGTATTCTATGAGTAAAGCCAGGACAAGAATTTAAAACATTATGATCATAAACATTGTCTATCCTGTCTCTAAAAACTTCTTTAATTCTAGTAAAGTTTTCAATCATTCCTGTAACTTTATTTAATTTGCTTTGTTTTAAATAAAGTGTTATACGATAATTGTGCCCATGAAAAACATTACATCTTCCAAAAAGTTTTTTGTTAGTTTCTTTATTGCAATCCTCATTACTTAATACATGAGCACAACATATGTTAAAAGTTTTTTTCAATCTATACATCTTAACCTCCTATAAAGGCACTAAGTCCTTTTTGTTTTTTAATTGTTTTAATTTCCTTTTTAACTTCTTTTGAATTTACACCATACTTAATCCAATCTTTCTTTGGTACACCAAATGCTATAAACCAATCAACAGTATTTTTCTCTATATCTTTTTTTAATCTAGGATATAAAGGTTTCCAATCGTTGTCGCTTATTTTATAAGTGTCTTTTAAATCATTTAATATAAAATCAAACTTGTATTCTGATTCGTCTTTTTTAATATATTTGAAAAAAGGCATCTTTTGTGACTTTGGTATAACACTCCAAGCTAAACTTAAATACATTTTAGGATTACTTTGTAAACCAAACACATATTTGTCAAGCCATCTAGTTTGCACTCTTAAACTATCATTCATAGCTAGCCATCTTTGTACAACATAAGGTTGAATATTATTTTCCTTAATATCTAAATCAATTAACCATTTGCTATGTTTATTACAACATAAGTTTTCTAATAATTGAAAGATATTCATTTCACCATCTCAATTAAGCTTGTTACTAAAACAATCTTTGGATCACTACCAAAACTAATATCTCTTTCATTACGACAAGTAAGTTGTATTAATTTTATATTTTCTGATTCAAGAGCTCGTCTCCAAAAATAACTATTTAGTTCCTGTGGGTCAATCGTAGTAGCCATAACTTTTTCTTTAATAAATTTCCAATCTTTCTCTTGTAATTTTTTCCACATTAATTCTAAGTCATCTGATTCTTTTGCAACAGTTTCAACTTTTACATCAACACCTTGTGTATTTAAATCTTGTAATGTAACAACACAATTTCTAATACTTGGATAATTTAAATCTATTAATTTATTTAAACCATCTTCAGTGCAATTCATATTTTCCTTTTTACAAATCTCTTCTAAGTATTTATATATATCATGTTTATGTGGTCTTGCAAAAGGCAATTTAATACATCTACTTTGCAAAGGTTCTATTATTTTATTTACATTATTACAAGTTAATATAAAAAATACATTACTAGCATAAGTCTCCATTACATTACGCAGTGCATCCTGTGAAGCTTTTAACATTCCATCGAACTCATCTAAGAAAACACAACGTCTCATTCCATTAACACTACTCTTTGTAAGAGCAAAATTTTTAACTTTAGCTCTAATAGTTTCAATTTTACGATCACTTGAACTATTAAGTATTAACTTATCACAACCGAGTTCATTAATAATAGCTTTTGCTAAAGTTGTTTTACCCGTACCAGCTGCTTTTGAATATAAAAGAAAATGTGGTAGAGATTGATGATTCTTTAGATAAGTTTTTAATTTGTCTTTAAGTTCTTGTGATAAAACCATATCATCTATTTTCTTAGGTCTATATTTCTCCGGCCACATTAAATTATCTACATTCATTCTTCATCAATTCTAGGTGCTACAATTAATGTAATTGTACTTTCTGAACTTTCTTCTCGAATCTTTATAGGATAATTTTCACCAATACTTAATTCAAGGTTGCCATCTAAGTTTGCAGTTGCACTTATAAGAGGTTGTCCAAATTTACTATCAGCTCCTCCTGTACAAGTAGGTGCATCTATTGTATTGAAAAACTTATATGTTCCAGTATTACTAAATTCAACTTTCTTTTCAGCTGACTTAATAATAATTTCACTATCATCATTTAACTTAACATCCTCAAAAATTTCTTTTAATCGACTTGAAGGCATAATAAAAGTATCTTTAAAGTCATCTAATACTGGATCATTTGTATCTGTTGTCATAAAATTTTCATCACGAAGTTCCATATCAACACTTTTTTTATCTCCACTTAATTTAATAATGTTTCCTTCTTTGACTATATTAATACTATCACCAAATCTCTTTACCACTTTACTAAATATCTCAAGATCTCCAATTCCCATATTTTCCATTGTTTCATAAGATTCAAAAGCTCCTTTTTTAAGCCATCCCATAAATCTTATTTCTGTATCTTCTTTCGGTGCGTTTGCGTTTACTTTCATTCCGTCATCTTCAAACTTTAAGATACATTCAGAAACTTTATAATCGCCTTCCATTGCTAATTTTTTTAAAAAATTAGATAAAACTTTTGTTTTTATTTTTAATCCCATTTTTATCTGTCCTCCCTGAATCTCAACATCACAGGATGTCTCGGAACATCTTTTGCTCCTATTAACATTCCTTTGTATTCAATCCATTTGTTAATATAATTTTCTCTATTTAACCAAACCTCTTTTTTCTCATCTTCAGTCATAGCTAAACTTACTTTCACTTCTTTGTCTTCATACTTAACTTTAAAAGCACAAGCCATATCTATCAAATGCCTATCTCCTTTTTTACGTGAAGTGCAACTATTTCCTAATTCATTTACAGTTTTCTCAGCATCTTCGTTTACTGCTGTGCTTTGCACAACATCAATAATTTGACCATCAAAAGTTCTATAAGGTTTAACTTTGTAGATTAATCCTTCTCTTAATGTTCCACGACCTTGTTTATATTCTCCATGAAAACTTTTTAATATTAATCCTTCATATCCTTCTTTGAGTGCCTCATCAAAATGTTTAGTTACTTCATCGGCAGAACTAACTTCTTTTTGATTTACTTTTTTAATTAAATTAGGAAACATTAAAGTTTCAAGTGCTTCAATTTTATTCTGCCTATAAATAAAAGGTTCCATAAAATTTTTATCTGTTATAACATCAAAACAATAAAACATTAATTCATCAGGTAAAGTTAAAATCTTTCCATGTTTCTTTTGACTTCTTATACTATTAAAATCCTCAGTCATAACAAAACTTGTTATCTGTTGAAAACTCAAACCATGACCGTAAAGTTCTCCGTCTAATATACAACCAGTCTCTTTAGTAAACTCTTTAACACCTTCAAACTTATCTTGAAGTTGTTTGTTAACAATAGGTTTTAAACTACGACTTAACATTTGTCCGTCTATAAATATACATCTTATGCCGTCTAATTTATAACTACTGAATAAAGGATAATAAATACTATCAATTTCAATTGTATCATTTGGTGCAAGCATAGGTTTAAACATCTTCATTTAAAGTAGCCTCCATAGTGTCCATATATTTTAATAATTCTTTAATATCAACTTTATCATCTTTTCCATTTTTACTAATAAAGTCTCTTATTAATATACTGTATTTATCTACACCATCATGTATTCCATACTTTATAATTTCATCAATAATTTGAACAATATAACTTAATTGAGAATCATCTAAACACTCTCTTAAATTATTTTCTTCTATTAAATCATTCGCTAATCTTTGAGCCGCTATTAACACCATTTTTACAATTTTATAAAATAATATTACTATAAAAAGTTATTGATTGTTTGTACATTGTGACCTTGATTTCTAAATGCTTTAATCCTAGCTCGACTTGCACTACTAAAAAATCTATGCGGATCATAGAAATCATAATACATTGGTTCTTTTCCTTTAAAAAATCTCATAACTCTTCCTAACATTTGAATACTTTTTATATCTCCTTTATTTGCTGTTGCATTTATTATAATATCTAATCTAGGTATATCAATTCCTTCTGCAAATATACTTACAGTACCTACAATCATATTAACATCACCATGAGTAAAATCATTTAACAATTCTTCACGTTCTTTTTTATTACTGCTTCCTGTTATATGAGGACAATTTAATTCTTCTGCTAATTCCTTTCCGTGTTCAACAAGCTTAGTTAAAATTAAAACCTTTTTATCAGATTCCTTTTTTGCAATCTCAAGAATCTTTTTATTTCTATAAGCATTTTTTGCAATTAACACATTATAATATTTAGGGTAATCTTCTAACTCATTTATTAAACCTTCTTTGCATTCTCTTTCATATTTCTTTAATACATCATTAGGTAAATAATCTTTAATAAAAACTATTTCTGGTTTAGCAAGATAACCTTTATCTATTAAAGTTTGACTATTAATAGTATATATAATATCACCAACTACACTATTTATCGCCATATCATTTCCGTCGGAACGATGTGGTGTTGCAGTACAACCTAAACGATATTCAACATTGTTTAAGTTTTTACTAAGTTTTGCTATACTTGGCGCTGAACAATGATGACACTCATCAAAGATAACAAAATTAACAGTGCTTAAATATCCTAAGTAGTCAGTTATATTTTTATTTATAGTTTGTATAGTAGCAACAGTTATATTTCCTACTTCACTATCACCACCGCCCAATTGTGAAACTTTTACACCAAGTGCTTCTTCGATTCTCTTTTTAGTCTGTTTTAAAAGTTCAACACGATCAACTACTATAAGAGTTCTAATCCCTAAACGTCTAATAATTTCAATAAACACTTCGGTCTTCCCACTCCCCGTAGACATCTCTAACATTCCAATCTTTTTATCTAAAAAAGCATCAACTGCTTCTTCTTGATAGTCTCTCAAAACTCTTCCGTTTAATAATTTATCAGGCATAGAAACCTCTGTCTCAACAGTATTATAATGTTTAACAATTTCTATAACAGGAGTTTTCTTTTTCCACTTAGCGTAATCACCTAATGTTTTTTGTATAGAATGAAAAAATCCTATAGGCAAAGAACGTTGTCTTGAATTCCAATATCTTATTATTCCATCGAATCCAGGTCTATGTTGTTTAATAAAGAAACTGTCTTTTAATTCATATGAGAACTTCTTTGCGATTTGACCTTCCAATATATTTGTCATAGGACCTTCAACTTTTAAATTTGAACCAAAGTGATGTATCTTCCACTTAAGCTCTTCATCACTTTTCTCACAAATATCTTTAAATTTGCAAAAGGCAAAACACTTATCACATTTAGGAGGAAGTTTTTTAGTCTCTTTAATAACAGACATCTCTTTTAATATTGTTTCATACCAAGTTTTGATTTCTTCTATGTCTTCCATAGTCGGTTCAAAACTTAATTCGCTTTTACTTCCATTATATTTTAAATAATATACTGTGCACTTTTTCGGTATCTTATTAAACTTACGATAATAAAGCCAAGCATAAAGTTTTAATTGTTGTGTATATTCTTTTTTGTTTTCATCTCTAATCGTTGAACTTTTCCAATCAATTAATAAATCATTATTAGTATCAACAACATCTATATAAGCTATAACATCTGGATAATATATTTTAAGTTCTGTACTAGTACAACTTACATTTAAATTTATTCCGTTAATACACATAAGCCAATAATCATCCTTTTTTAAACGAAGCATACTATCATATAATTTATAACTATCCCAAGTTTTACTAAAAAGGATTTTAGCTTCTTCAAGTGTTTTTAAATTTCCTTTATAATATTCTTCAAGAACTTTATGTATTGTACTACCTGCATGAGCATAACTCATATCATCAACAGTAGGTATCTTTAAAATTTTCTCGTAGAACCACATCCTAGCGCATCTCTCAAAACTAGAATGCTGGCTAAAAGAACTTCTGTGTGCCATTCTAAAAAAGAAAAATAAACCTATTGAGGTTTATCAGTTGGAGTGTCTTCACTAACAAATTCTCCAACCATATTCTTAGTAACTTGTCCACCTTTTTCTGGATTCTCAAAATCCTTTCCGACAATTCTTGCTTTTGGTTGACTATTAAGGAAAGCCATAAATTCTTTTAATGTTACTTCCTTAATATTTTTCTTTTTATACTCAGCATAAGCTCCTAGTAATGCACTCGCTTGTGATTTTCCATCTGTGTGTATTGAAGGATGAGTATATCTTCCTGTATCAGATTTAAATACTTTTGTTCCACTGTAGAATTCTTTTTGCCCGTCCCAATCATAAGTTAGAATTAATGCACAACCTTTATATACATTTGGACTTCCGTTTTTTGGAGTTACCCAAGGATCACTTTCTCTTGGTAGTCTAATATCCGCATTTTTAATAACAACAACTTTTCCATCTAAATTTACTCTAGGAGGAGCCTTTGTTTGATCAGGTGCTTTTTTCCAATCATATGTTTGTGATGTACTTCCTTGTTCAACTAAACTTTCTTCTGGCACATCAGCTATTGTCTGTTCTGGTACTTGTTCATCTATATTTTCAAATTCGTTTTCTTCCATAATTTACCACCTCTGTCCGGTTTAATATAATTTAATATTACTAACTAATATATAAATATTTTGATTTGGATTAGAAACGTTTTATTTTTTTAGCGAACACAACATACTCGCCACGTTTGTTAATTAATTTTCTAGTTGGCATATAGCCTGACATTCTAACTCTTAACAATGCTTCTCCAAATCCTGTTCTAGAAGTAAATATCGCCATATTTATTAATCCTCCGTTTCTTAAGTTCTTTAAAAGTTCTATCATCTATATCGATTGTTTCCTCACTTAATTCCCAATCATCGTAATATTTAGTTCTTCTCATTTGTTTAATCTAATTCTTTTATATTCTTCAAATGATAAATCAGGTCTAACAACATTTAATTTCAAACCTTGAATGTAATCTCTATACAAAACATTGTTAACAACATCTTCTGACTTCTTCATTATAGCTTTTGCTTCAACCCATCTGCTCATTTATTTCACCTTCCAAATTTTTACTATTGGACTATTTCCAAGTATTTTAGCAATATACTTTCTTGCTTGTTGAGGATACTCAAAAACTGGAGAAAGTTCTCCATTGACTTTTACCCTCTTTCCTAGTCCATCTAGTAAGATATAACTCATCTTCAAAACTCATCGTAAATCTTTTTAAACCATTGTTTTGCTTTTTTGATATCTAAGTTCTTTATTTTCTGAACCATCTTTTTATTAGCATAAGCATAAACTTCATATCCATTAGGTGTTTCTACTAATTGAACTTTTAAAGTTCCGCCATCACCAGTAGCAGTTTTAATCACTCTTGTTTGTGTTGGCTTTCCTAGTATTGTGTTTATTTGTTTTTCAAACATTTTATAATTGCTCCATCTCTAAATCTTTAATACATTTTGCACAAGCATTATAAGTTCCTAATACTGTCGGATAAACTTTAGCTTTAGTGCTTTTACAAAAATCACATTTATTTCCTATAATTTTATTCACTGGATTCATTTAATAATCAACCCCTTATTCTTTCCAGTTAGTGCTAATTTGGAGCCATCTGATAATAAAGCAAAATCTCCACCTGGTGGTTTATGTCCTGCTCCCATTTTAGGATTAGTATCAATTATAGTGGCCCTTCTTCCTGTTCCCATAATTGGTGCCATTCCTTTAAAGATTCCTCCGCCACTTTGTAAAAATGCTAATTGACCAATTAAATTACTTGCTTCTTTTTTAGAATATTTTTTTCTTGCCATTAGTCATCATCCTCATACATATCATTAGCATAATCTTTTACACATTTACATTTATCATCAATTATATTTTTTACAATTCTTTCTGGCCAATTCTTCATCATATACACCTCCTCAACTTCGAATAATATTTTTTATCTTCTTTTAAATGATCCTTTGCAATCATTCTAGCTACTTGTTTAACTGAAGGACATTTATTTGATTTACACTTAGAAATAACTCTATTAATAGTGCCCTTATGTTCCATTTCCTCTTTGATACCTAATTTAAGTTCTTTCATTTAATTACATTCTCATAAGCATATCTTCACTTTGAATATCAAACGCGCATTGTTTGCATAAACCTTTTCTATTTTTAATTTTCTTCCCGCATAAATTGCATTCTTTTTGTATTGGCTATATTTAAATCATACATCTCAATCATCCTCATAAATTGCGCATTCGCTACAACCTTTTTTACCATAGTTTCCTTTACCTACTTTTCTTCCACAAAGCGGGCAATAATCTTTTGGGTCTTCTCCTGTCATCTTTTTTAACATCTCATTAAACATTTTGTTTTACCTCAAATACACTCTCAATCTTTCAACATCTGCCCATTCTTCATCTGTTAAAATTGGAATTTTGACTCCATCACGAATAGTATATTTAATTTTTCTATTTCCAACAACTTGCTTTATTACATTATCCATTTTAACCCCATATATCATTAATTATCCTAAAAACTTCTTTCTCATCTTTTGGATTATATGTTGAAACTTCTCTTATCATTTTATTTGCAGTTGGTTTAGAAACATTATATTTCTTCATAATTTTTAATCTCAATCTATCAACTGTATTAATACTCTTTTGTATGTCTGGTGTTATTTTAAAATCTTCCATTTTTTATTTATTTGGGTCAACTGCCCAATTTTTCCTCCCAATAGTTCTTTTACTAATATTACAACCAGGTACTTTTTTACCGGCTATTCCTTTTTTATGCCTTGCTTCAAAGCTTAACATTTTTCTTGCTTCTTTAACATGCCAATCAGTCCAACCTTCTTTTGGAGTTCCAAGTAAGATAAGATTCCTTTTAATTGGAGCTCTGTTAACACTAGCTTTTCTACTGCATGGTTTATTTGACCAATCTAGAAATTCACTAAAACTCATATTTGTTGTTTCTCTATATTTTTTAAATATTTTGTCTTTCATTTTAAGTGTAAAGGCGGGACGAACCCGCCAGCCCATTACGGAGATTATAGAATTACTTCGTAGGGAGGAGTAATTCTAAAGTATATTAATACGTTGTCCTTTATATATATAATTGTTTTTACTTCGTAAAAATCAATTTAACTCTTCTTATAACTCAAAAACTCATATAAAAAATTGTCTTTTAACAAGTAATCAACAGTCTCTTTATTATACTTTTTATTAACAGCATTCAAAAAAGCATTAACTCTAATTATGTTATTGTAATCACCATTGTTGATATCTTCTTTTAATTTAAATAAATCTTCGTTTAACTCTGTTTCATTATCTAAATTTATTTTATATTCTTCTGATTTATATTTATCATCATCATTTCGAAACATAATTCTTATATTATTTTTAGACCATTGATAATCTTCTAACTTACTATCAATTTTAATTTTATCATCATACAAAGGATAAATCAAAGGTTGCAATTTATTTATTTGCCATCTATTTATTACTGTTGAAGAGAATGCATATTTTTTATCAGGTATGTTCATAGAAAAATCTCTACGATGTTTTGCTCTTAACTCTTGATGTATTGATCTAAACTCTTCACTATTCAAATCAATTTTACTATCACGTAATAAACATTTAATTTGAAACCAATATGTATTGTTAATTCCACCTTCAGGAAAATCATTGTTTAAGAAAAAATTAATCAAAGGGTTTTGTCTCAACTTTCCAGGTTTTAATAAATATTTTCCATGTGTAACACGTCCAGTGAAAATATTTGTTCTATTTATATGTTTAATTTGCTTTGTTAAAATATAATCACTCAACCCTTCATTCTTTCCATTTTTTAATTCTATCAATCCTCTCCAACGAAAACCATCAAACTTTAAATTTTTAGTACAATGAAGAGCTCCAACATTACTAAGTCTAAAACAAGTATTATCAACCATCACATTTAATTTTTCTTTTTTAACAATCTGATTACAATATCTAACAATCTCTTTTCCTATTCCTTCTTTAATAACTTTTTTAATCCTCTCTGCTTCTTCATTAAAATCAGGTGTGTAATTTATTTTATCTTTAAAACTTATTTCTTTAAAAGTATAGTTTGGCATATTTATTGGTTCATCTAATTTTAATATTAATTGGACTCCGTTTCCACTGCAAATTTTACAATAACTACGATTCCAACCTTCAACACTTAGTTTTTCCAAAATTTTATCACATAAATAATTTGCATGTTCTAAATCTTGATTTGTTGCCCATCCGTCTTTTTTAATTCTGTCAATATCAATAAAAAGAAATTTTATTGCTTCAACATTAACATCTCCACTACCTCCACGTTCTCCTCCACCATAAGTTTTTCTTCCCCAACGATCTATATTTCTTTTTCTTGGATTTATTCCAAACCAAACAACTTTCTTATCACGAACCGCTCCTATTATATTTTTTAATTGTGTGTCATCACTAACATATACTCCACTGCTACTAAAAGGGATATTGAATTTATATCCTAACTTTTTACTTAACTCCCAATCTTGAATTCTTACTTCCATAACAGAATTTTCATTGCTCCACCAATCCCAAAAGTCTTTAATTTTATATTTAGAATAAACATTTTTTGCTCGTTCAAGATCCGATAAATTATACCATTGTGTCATGTTGTTATAAAAATAAAATTACTTATTAAACTGTTGATTTTTGTTTACACTTCCAACAAGTGTATTCACGACCATCGAATTCTTTTACACTATTACAATCTTTACATATTTCATATTTACGTTTCATTTATAACCTAAAATACATTTCCGTTTTTGTCTGTCCCATTGTTTGCAATTATTTTTACATATGTTCCGATCAATAGCTTTTACCCGATTTGCTTTACATTTAACCTCATCAATACTTCCTAACATTTTAACACCTCATTCTAACATTTCCTCATTATCTTTTCTAAGTTCATTTTCAATCCAATTTATTTCTTTTCTAGTGAATCCATATCTTAATAATTTCTTTTTGTGAAACTTATAACCATAACGACGCATATCAGCGAACTGCAATTTTTTTAATCTATCTGGTTCTTTAATTTCATTTTCTTCATAATCTAAATTTGGCTTTTGTGGACCATATCTCTGTTTAAGTTCATACCAACGACGAACAGCAGTTGCTTTTTTTAACTTGTATTTTTTAACAAATAAACTAATAAACTCCTCTTTATTTCCTGTTAAAAAATAATCTTCTTTATACTTCATTCAAACTCATCCTCTCCTAATTTGTTTTCGAATGTGGAATTTTCTTGTTCTGACTTTTCTATTTTTTCATTTATTTCTTTTTCTTTAGTTAGATCTGGCGGACCCTTAATGTCATATGTATTTGTATCAGCCACATCTAATTTACAATTAGTTGTTTCTAAAAATAATTTTAATAAATAAAAATCCTCATCATTTATATTTTTTCTCTTATTTATAATCCTAGACATTTTTAAAACTTTACAATAAAACTTTTTTAATCTTGGAACATAATTAATTTTATATTGTTTTAAAATTCCTTCAATTTTATCAAAATTTATATGATCTGATTCACTATTTAAATATGGTCTGCAACTCTCAAAATATTCATTTATACTATTTGTTTTTAGTGCGTTGACAATTTCACTATGATTAAAAATTACATTTTTACTAACATTTTTTGATATAACTTTATTTAGTTCGTCTAATTTTTTATTAATTGTTAAATAGAAATGAAATGAAAATCTTTGATGTAACGCCATGTCATGACCATCAATCCAAAATTTCTTTTTATTCTCAATATTTCTACGGACCTCATCAATCACCTTCCTTAAAACTAAATTATCATATTTATAAATAGGGGCATGCAAATCCCAATTTTCATCCCATTCGGGTTTCTCAACACCATCTATTATAGTATTAGGGTGATTGTATAGTTTTTTAATCATGCCTATGTACATTCCTAAATGTTCATGATTTAAATTTTCACTTAAATTACATTGTGCTGTTCTAACTTTCGACGCATTATCACCATCAGCTTTATTATTTCCATAAACAGGTTTTAACAAAAATGTTTTTAATTTAGTTACTAATTCTCTTTCTTCACCTGCTTCATCAATATGAATACAATCATATATTCCTAAATAACCTAAAGAAACTTTTTTAACTACTTTGCCCATAACATAAACAGATATTGCTGTTCCTCTCATTGCAGGAATAGATATGCTAACCCCATCACTTGATAAAAACAAATTATTATATAATAAAAAACCATAATATTCTAACAACATACTTTTTCCAGTTGAAGCATCGCCAACTAATTGCACATTTGCTATTAACTCTTCATTAAAATAAGAAAAAGCTTTTTGAATAATTAAAGCACACTTAATTGGTATTAAACCATATATCTTTTGATGTGTTTGCTCTTCTATATAATTATCAAATGTTTTTTGTAAAGTAAAAACAAAATTTTCACTATCCTGTTTTTTTGGGATATCTATTTTTTTATAGTTGATTTTTCGTATGTCCATTAATAAAAAACATTCTATCATTTTTTCATTTGCTATTTTTAATAAAACAGCTTCTTTATACCCAGGTTCAACATCAAAAAAACTAAAAGCACTAGCTACCCTACTTTGGCCTTTTTCATCTTTATATGAAAATTGAAAACAATAACATTCCGAAATTTCAGATCTAGCTATATCAGGATTTAAAACTTTTCTACATCTCTTTTCTTCAACTTTTCCTGTTTTTAAATTAACATCTTGATATTCTCCTTCACAAACAAATTTATGATTATCAGAAACAGTCTCATAAACTTTTTTTGTAAATCTACTCTTACATTTAAAACATTCAAAAACATGTATTAATGGCCAGTCAATCTTCTCAGCATTAGAAACAACATTTATTTCAACTCTTTGTAACGTTTTTTTATTTCTCAATATATCTAAATCAACACAAGGTTTATCAAATTTAAACTGAAATTTTGCATTTCCCATTTCATCACAAATCTTTTTTCTAACATCAGCAAATTCAGTAAATTCATCTAAAAGATATGTTATATGACCATTTGTTTTTTCTGTTTCCCATTTCTTTTCATCACCATTATCTATAACATTTAATTCTTTTAATGTTCCTTCAATTTTATTAACTAAATTATTAATATAAAGTCTCATTTGATCTAAAAAATCTTCTTTAAAATATAATGTTTCCTTATCTAGAACAAATTTATTATATTGAAAAATTCTACTATAATTTGTTGCTATTTCTTTTAAATTAATCTTTTGTTTTTGATTTAATATTAATTTAATAAAATTATTTACAGCTTTTACTGATATATAATTAAATCTCTTTTTTACTTTATTTATTAAAGTAGTATTATTCGAAAGACTTTCAATGTCTTTTTTACTCAATCCTCTAATCTTTTTCTGGTTCTCCATTTTTTAATAATTTTTTACCTGAAAAATCATAAACAAGGTTATTTTGTGAAATCATTTTAATTCTATGAAGAGGAATTATTAATGTTTCCTTATATACTGTTTCAAATTTAACATAAGATTGATTGGTTTCGATGATTTTTCCAAAAATTGAATTATTTTCATCATTAGTATCTATATAACTGATACTATCATGTTTTGATCTAAGATATTTATCTTCCATTATTGTCACCTTCAGAATTATTTTTTCTTTTAAATTGAATTATTCGATGAATAGGTACAATTAGAATAGATCCACTCAATAACTCTACTTTAATAAAACTTTGTGTTAGTTCACTTAAAGTGCACCAAACAGAAATTTTCTCATTTTTTTCGTTCAAATAATCTAAAAAATCAGATGCTTTCTTATTTTTATCTATAATATCTCTCACCTCAAAAACTTATTTCTTATATTACAAAATATTTAAAAATAGGTACTAATATATAAATGTGTTGAATTTCTCCGATATTAATGTTTTTTATGGTGATCTCTAGAAATAATTACAAATAAATTAGTAACTTGGTTTTAGTGACAATTTCTAATATATATATTAAATCATATAGTTATTTTCTTAAAAAAATTAAATTTAATGATTTCCGTAACACTTTTTATGTTACGCGTAACATAGGCCGTAACATATAAAGTGTTACGGCAAATTTAATAAATAAATAATAAAATATCAATAAAGAAAAATATATTTATATTTATGTTACTCTCGGTGATCTGAGCGGTCTCAATATGTTAACCCCCAAGAATTGGAGGTGTTACGACGGTGTTACGCGTAACACTTTTTATGTTACGATTTCTGTCAATAAAAAAAGATCACTAAAAAATTGGAGTTATTGACAATCCGTAACACTTTTTATGCGGATATTTTTACGTGTATATTTTTTTTAAAAAATATTTTTTCCTAAAATTTTGCTTTTTGTCACTCCGCACTGTGCCCAACCATATTTTTCAATAAATTTATATAATCGATTATTATTACTAATTTTATGTTAAAAGACACTATAAGCACGGTTCATAAGAAGAAAGAGCAAATATCAGAAATTGCGTCATTAGCTAGGATAGTGTTCAATATGAGAAATGTGAGATGGATTATTTATAAGAACAATATTAAGTCAGTTTATGGTATTCCTAGAGGCGGAGTTATACCTGCAACTATAATTTCATATAGGCAAGATATACCATTAATACTTAATGAGAGTGATATTGATGAAAATACTCTTATTGTTGATGATATTGAAGATTCTGGTAAAACATTAAAAGAATTTAAGAAAAAGTTCCCAAATAATAAGATTTTTGTATTATTTTCAAAAAAAGGATTAAAAGGAGATGCTAATTTCATAGGTGAAATAAGTGATAACGATAATTGGCTCGAATTTTTCTGGGAGAGACTTTAAATTACAGGTGATCTATGTACAAACACAAAACGATATTAAAAAATAAAAAACTTAGCTTATTTCGCTTTATTTTAGGTCTAAAAGAGCTTTCCAAACTATATGAGGAAGTGTTTATATTCCCTCCTTGGTGGGTTGTTATATTTCCTTTAACAATCGGGATTTTAATATTAATGTTTTTTAACGGTATAAATTATTTAATAAAGAGGTTATTTAATGCAAAAAGAAGAATGGTTAGAGATTCAGAGATGTCCTAGGTGTAAAATGAAGTTAATAACTCTTAAAGGTAACTTAACTTGCTTCAATTGTGATTGGGCAAACGAATCAATAGAAGAATAAAAGGTGATAAAAGATGTTAAAATGTTTAAATTGTCAGTATGAAGAATCAGTAAGCAAATTTTATAAGTCAAATGATCCAAAACATTATGTTCAATGTCCTAGATGTGATAGTTATACAATTAACACAAGTTCAATAAATGTTGATGGATTTCAATATGGAAGTACAAATACTTTTCAAACACAAGAAGAAACAAAACCAAATAAACTTTTAGAACTTTGGAATAAGACTATATTTCCAGATATGATTAAAAATTATAAAGAAAAGAAAGACTATCAAAGAAGATTAAAAATTGAGCAACAAAAAATGATGATGGAAGCTCAACTTGAAGCAACAGTTGAAATGAAGGATGAAATCAAGAAAGTTATGATTGAAAAAGAAAAGAAAAAATTAGCTGGAGAAGATAAACAAGAAAAACTTCAAAAGTTTGCTGATCTTTTTTCAATGGGTAGAGACAAACAAGGAAATCAAAATAAAGTGTTAGATGCTTTTTCAATAGGCGGTCGAGAAACCAAAGGACCAAAAAGATTTGATACAAATAAAAAACTTAAGGAGATGTTGAGATAATCAAAAGTTTTTTATAAACAATTTATTTTTTATTTAATAGGAGGAGTAAATGTCAATAAATATCGGTGAGCATGGAATTAGTGTTACTAGTGAAAAAGCGTGCTGGATGTGTGGAGATCAAAAAAAGAATAAAACAAATCATCATTGCCTTCCTCAAACTTTTTCTCCAAAGAAAAATGTACAAATTCCTTTGTGTAAAGATTGCCATGAAAAATTACACAAGTTTGATTTATTAGCAATTCAGAAATTTATGTATCGTTTATCAAAAGAATCACAATCGTTAAATACTAAAGTTGCGAGAGCTATAAAAGATTTAAGTTCACAATTAAATCAAAAAGATAAGGAAGGTGAAAAGAAAGATGACGAATCTAAGAAGATTTAAATGTACAATATGTAGTGAAAAATTTCATTCTAAGTATTTAGCAAATGAGCATTTATGGAGAGCACATTTTAATAAGTTATATGATATAGAATTAGCAGAGGTGGAAGAGAATGAATCTGATTAGCACAATAGGGGCTTTTGTTTTTTATGTTTGTACTCATGTTTTAATAGGTATGAAAAACGAAGCTATAAAAAAAGAAATTTTGTTAAACCCAAACGATAAGGAATTACAAAAGAAAGTAAAATATTGGAATGAACTTTTTAAGTGGTATCCTGCTATTGTTGTGGTTATAATTATTTTAGCATTTGTACTTTAATAATGGAAGATATAAAAAAAGATAGTGATGAAGAGATAAAAAAGTTTGTAAAAAAACAAAAGAAGTTATCAAAGGAGTTGTACGACTGGCAAAAAAGAGCATTAGACTTTTTCTTTGAAAATAATCAAGGTGTAATTGAAGCTAGCACGGGTGTCGGGAAAACTCGTTGTGCAATAGAAATTATGAGAAAGGTTTTTGAAATTGATCCTGATTGCAGATGTTTGATTATGGTTCCAAAGAACGTTATTCTTGAAACAGGATGGTATAAAGAATTATACGAAGCTGGAATACATTTAAGAGATATAGGTGTTTATTATGGAGCTGTAAAAGAAGAAAGTAAAATAACAATCACAAATATGCAAAGTGTTAAAAATTTAAATCATAAAAAATATGATATGATAATTTTGGATGAGATTCATAATTATGGAACTTCAAAACTTTTACCTTTACTTGAACATAAGTTTAAATACAAATTAGGTTTAACTGCAACACTTGAACGTATGGACGGAAACCATTGGAAGATATTAGAATGTTTTGATTATTGGAGATTTAAATATACACCAAAACAAGCTTTATTTGATAATGTTCTTAATCCGTTCGACTTTGTAAATATATCAATTGACTTGGACCCTACAACTTTTGAGAAATATACAGAAGTTGATATGAAATTAAATTCTATATTAAAAGCTGGCGGTGGGTTTCAAAAAATCATGAGAAGTGATTCTGGGATGAAATATAAAATGTTAGGTTTGATGAATGAGAGAAAAGCACTTGTTAATAATTATATTGAAAAGTTTAATATTGTAAAAGATATTTGTTTTAGGCATAAAGATGATAAGGTTATAGTTTTTAATGAATACAACGATACAACAAACAAAACTTATTGGCATCTTCTTGATGTAGGAATAAAAACGTGTGTTATTCATAGTGGAATTAATTCTGTTAAAAGAGAGCAATATTTAATTGATTTTAAAAATGATAAATATCAAGTTATGTTAACAAGTAAAGTTTTAGATGAGGGTTATAATTTGCCTAAACTTGATGTTGCAATTATTAGTGCAGGGAATAGTACTGCTAGACAAACAATACAAAGGATGGGTCGAGTTCTTAGAAAGAAAAATAAAAATTCTAGATTGTATCAAATTTATTGTAAAGATACAATTGAAGAAGATTACGCGATTGAAAGGTCTAAGATGTTTAAAGAACTCTCCAACACCTTTAAACAATATCATTATAATTCACAAGGTGTAAAGAGTGAGGTGTTTGAATGACTGGGTTAGGTATAGCACGTAGAAGATTAGTAGCTGACATCGTCACAAAGAATTGGGATGGTTCTCCTGAGACTAAGAAGTTCAGTTTCAACGAAGTGTTGTTCGTTATACAAGAGATGTTAGATGAAGAAGGAAAACAATACTTACAAGGCGGAAAACAAAATAAAGGCAGACACGGCTATACAATTTTTCGTGAGTTTGTGAAGTATTTGCTCTATAGGAATTTAGCAAATTATGACAGTATGATCTTAATGACTTCAGAAAAGGGTTGTATTACTGGAGACGCACTACTAGAAATGCCTAGGGATTTAAAGAAATATCCTAAAGGCGTTCCACTTAAGGAGTTAGAAGGAAAAGGAGAGATATATGTTTATTGTCTTAATACTAAAACTAAAGAACTTGAATTGAAGAAAAGTGATGGTGTTGAATTTGTTAAAGAAGATGATGTGTGGGAAGTAGAATTAACAAATGGGATGAAAATAAAAGCGACAAAGGATCATCCTTTTTTGCAAGTAGATGGAACATATAAAAGATTAGATGATTTATTTTGGCATAAACACATTTTTAAATCCGGAAAGAAAAAAGGCGAAGTTATTTATGGTAGAAAAGGTTCAAAAAGAACAGATAGATTACAAATGGTTGTGAGATTCGGAAAAAGTTTAAGAAACGATAATTTCAGAATAAATTATGCTATTAAACCGAAGTTAAAGAGAAATGAAAAAAATAAAAAGGAACACAATTTTATTTTCGAGCAATTACATGGGATAATTCCAGAAAAACATTTAATACATCATAAAAATGGAAAACATTATGATAATAATATAGAAAATCTTCAATTAGTTACTCATAGCGAACACTCAAAGATACACGCTTATGGAAATTTATGTGATAGCAAGAATTATAATAAAGATTATAAGAGGCCTGAGTATAAAACAAAACAAGGAAGCAAAGAATGCTGTATTGTTCATTCTACAGCTAATATTAAATGGAGAAAAGAAAATCCAGAAAAAGCAGACGAATATAATTTATTAGCAAAAAATATTAGATGTGAAGCTAGTAAATTACAAAACGGAGGAATAATTAAATCAATCAAATATATTGGAAAAGAAAAAGTTTATGATGTAGTTAACGTTAAGGATAATCATAATTTTATTGTTAATGGGTTTGTTGTGAGCAATACAGGAAAATCTTCAGCAGCGATGATGTTAGCAAGAGAGTGGATGCGTCTTCAAGGAAAAAAGTTTGATCCTGATAGGCATATAGCTTATAATAATGCGGATGTTATGAATAAAATTGATCGATTAGATAAATTTGAGGCTATTGTTTGTGATGAATCGATTCGCTTCGCCAGTTCGACTGATTGGGCTAAGAGGGAAAATAAGGAACTGAAAAAGAAGCTAGCACAAGTTAGAACAAAACATTTACTTTATATTTTATGTTTTCCACTTAAGGTTGAGAAGCTAGAAAAAACATACTTAGAAAGTTTTGTAAACTATTGGTGTTTATCAGGTGATTCAGAGATATTGATTAAACATCAAGGAAAAGTTAAAAAGAAAAAGATAAAAGATTTAACAAACTTAAAAGAGTATCAAGTAGCATCATATAATATTAATACAAAAGAAGTTGAATATAAGAATCATGGTGGTTGTGTAAAAACAAAGGAGAATGCAGAAGTTTATGAAATTGAATTAGAGAATGGAGATAAAATTAAAGCAACTAAAGAACATAAATTTTTAACACAAGATGGTTATAGACGATTAATAGATTTAAAGAAAGATAAATTATTAGATTGTGTAACAAATTATGTTAAAATTAAATCTATAAAAAAGTTGGAAAAGAAAGAAGACGTTTATGATATTTTAAGTGTCGAAGATAATAATAATTTTATAGCTAACAATATGGTAGTTCATAATTGTGACCTTTTCGGAAGAGGCCAGGGAGCTATATACGTTAAAGATCGTAATCCAGCGATGGATGCTTGGAGAATAAGTGACTTTAAAAAGTTAGGAAGTTATACTGAATTCTCTTCACTTAGCAAAGTCGAAAGTATTCTAAAGAAGCATCCAAACTTTTGGAATATAATTAAATATCCTAAGCCACCTGATTTTTTATATAATAGATATTTAAAAGTTAGAGAGAAAAACGTCTACGACGATGACAATGTTATGGCGTCAGTTAGTAAAGAAGATATACATAAAGCCTTATTAATTTTAAGTCTTAGAGATGTTATGCAACACGATGACTCTTTAAGTATGAGTCGTATAATTTTACATATTAAAAATGAATACGACATTACACTTACAAAGTCAATGATACAAAATATTTTAGATGATAGTAAACAATTGGTGCAAAAAATAAGAGAAAATTTAATTAAGAAATTTGAAGACTGATATGATTGAGGATACAAAAAATAAGATTTATAATATAGAACTGGTAGTTAAAGATATACAGAATTTTCCTCAGACATATGAAACTATATTAAGTGATTGTAATA
>Ga0180432_10002118_pt1 | contig 30117 bp, 14 predicted proteins | sample SS_ome_10_FD_132414 | JGI IMG/M metagenome (GOLD analysis project Ga0180432, IMG submission 132414) | Hypersaline lake sediment archaeal communities from the Salton Sea, California, USA - SS_1_MS_2 metaG | ecosystem: Environmental > Aquatic > Non-marine Saline and Alkaline > Hypersaline >...
CTCTGGCCATTTACGCGGTTTTTGGAAAATGGGGGCACCCCTCCAGAATTCTCTCGACCAATCAGATTGCAGGGATTTGACCAAATGCTAAGGAAAAGTGACCAAATGCAACCATTTTTCACTGAAAAATATGGGACTAGTAGTTCCTTGTCGGGGATGGTTCTACGGCCTTACCACATTTTTGGGTATTTTTAAAGAAATATAATCAATATTTTTGCCCGTTTAAAAAGTGTACAATTAAAAAATGAAATCTTTTTCTTCTTCTTCTTCGTACCGATCGAGAGACTCTGTCCATTTCCTACCCTTACTACTAGATGTGCGTGGCGGTTCGTTCAGAAGGGCTTTCTCCATCGGTTTAACCACCAAAGCAACTGCCAAATTGCTCATAGTTTCGGCGTCTTTATACGATAAACCCGACGCGTAAGCAATATCATTGGCTTTTTCTCTCAGGTCGACAACAGAAGCCTTCATCAATTTTACGATTTCCCCCTCTCTTCTGGTAGAGTCGCTTATAGACGAATCCAGCTTCCGGCCCATGCTGTCTACGATATTTTGGATATTTTTGGTCGTTTGATTCATTGCTTCGTATTCCTCGTTTATAGCGTCAGCAATTTCTTCTGAAAGCGGGACGTCGTGCATTTCTTTAGATGATTCTTCTATTTTTTGATGCAATTGTCTACGTTCATCAAGAAGATCGCTCACAACAGCCATTAACCTTTTTGTAGACATCGAAAGGGTGTCAATTCTCGCACCCAACTCACTGTTTTCGTCCAGCAAATTTCTCATACGATCCTCGCATTTTTCAAGTTCGTCCCGGAGCTCTGTTGTCGATTCAATAAAGGCTTGGTCAATCAAAGGTCTCATCAAATCGTAAAGTGCTTGAAGCAGCCTTTTTACAGGGGGAAGGTTTAAAAGTTGTTTTTTTTTGGTTAGTCTGCCAAACTTGTGTCCGGACAGGTCCACCAACATATCTTCCTCCTTCCATACTTCTCGGTCTCCCATGTCCATTGTACATAAGGTCTTTTATGACGGGTCATGTAACACCAACGTTGCGACAAAAAAAATTTTTTAGGGTGTATGGGAGGAAAAAAAAAGCAATTAAAGTGTCCACAATAAAAAGGAACGAAATGAGAGAAAAAAAATAATGCTACAGACTCTCACCAACCATCACTCGCCTGTACAATGACTAGTATCAAAAGCAGAGTTCCTTTTTAAAGTTAAGGGTTGGGTACAACCATGCTATCTCCTCCGCTATTTGATGATGGTTCCATGCGTGTAACAAACCCCCACCGCAGCACAGTGGTTTTTATGATGACGCCTGAGGAAAGTTTAGAACAAGAAGAGGACCAACCTCGTGAGTATGGATTTCTTCCCGGACCTCCTGGTTCTAGGATAAGAAGGAAACTTAAAAAGAAGTTTGGAAGAGGACGCGGTGATCGCTATCCTGAGGAACCCGATCCCAGAAGAATGTATGCTGGTGAGGATATGGATTACGAATCTGAAGACGAGGATTACGGCTCTGTAGACGAGGATTACGGCTCTGAAGACGAGGAGACGTTCTCGGATCGCATGTATGCAGGCGAGAAAGAATACCGAATGGTCTATGAAGGAAAGCGAAGGGGGGAAGACTCCAAGAGACGTCCCTCGCTTTACGAACCGTTGGAATCCGGAGACGACTATCCTGACCAAGGTCTTGGCCGGTTGGTCGGTACCAAGGCATGCAATGAAAGCGGATCGGACGAACGCAAAAAGGTTATTGCGGATTCTCACCGCGCCCTTCGTGCAAAATACGCCGCGTCTCGAGCTGTGAATTCTCGCATGAGCGAACGATCTGCGGCTGCGGTCAAACCCGTTTCGATGAAAGCCAGTGTGGCTGACGAAATTGTGCGGTCTCCTAACAAGGTTATTGTTGTAAGCGAGAAACTGTTCAACCGCTTTCAGCACAAACACTACAACCGGAGCGACGATATGATCAATAAGTTTAAGAACAACGCGATTGAGCACATGCGAGGACTCCTGGGGTTTGACTTTTCTCGTATGAGGAATCCCGAGGTTGAACAAAAGGGTTCGGTCATGGTCATTGGCAACAAAGTCCGCATGGCACCCTACATTCTGGGATCCAAGGGGTCAGCCCAAATTGAAGTAACTGAAACCAAGGGGTTCCCATCAATCAAAAAAAATGACCAAATCCTCGACAGTGGGTACGTTTTATCCGTCATCTCTGACGAAGGGGTCACTGTACACGGAAAGTATGGAGGAAAGAAGGGCAAGCCCCTCGGAAAGGGTCAGTCGTTTTACTATGGGGAAATGCTGGTCAAGACCCCCAGGAACGTGCGCAAACCCGAATGGTTCAGGACAGCGTCGTTGACTCCATCGATGATTACCGAAAAGAACACTTCTCGTGCGGAAATGGAAGTGCGCCGCACTTCCCTCTTTGAGCCTAATTTTGAAGATGGAAAGACTTATGAGGGGAAAGTTACTCGCGTACTAAAGATTGAGCGATTAACCGACGCTCAAGGCAAAGTGGCCAAGAAGGTCAATTCCATTTACGAAATTAACTTTTAAAAAAAACCCTCCTTCCTACCCCTTCTCAAAACTGTTGGGTTTGAGTTTTTTTTACGGTGTGCGCATAATGTATATTTTGCCTACCATTTTTTCCTTATTTGGACGAAATGAAAAAAAAAATAAAATTTCCAGTAACCAAACACTTTTTGAAACTTGACACTTTTTCCAACAACACATACTACACAACAAGCCCAGGTGCGCATGAGCACATATTCAAGGAAAGCTTCTTTCCGAATCAATACACCTCACAAGAGAAGAAATGTAGCGGCAGAGGACGAAGGTGAAGGGGGTGATGGGTTTAAAAAGTTGTATAGTCAACAGCCCGGGGCTTCTTCTTCTTCTAGGCGGCGAAAGAAACGAAAGGAAGAAAAGAGTGTGACTAAGCTGGCTGACCCCTCGTTTTACAATCCAAAAAAAACTGCGTCTATTTACAGGGCGGTACATTTTGGAGAAGAGGGAGAAGAGGGAGAAGAAGGAAAAGAGGGAAAAGAGGTAGATGATTCTGGACACCTCGCGCTTAAGGGAGCACAGTATCTATCTCTACACGACCCGCTTAGATATCCGTACGACGATGCTTTTGAGATGGTTCGGGAAGACATTGTGGACGATATTGAAAGGGAAAAACAAAGGCAACGGGCAGTAAGGGAAAAGGTCGCCGAGATGCACCACCGGCCTACGTGTTTGGACGACGATAGCGATAGAAATCGCTCTTCCTCTGCTTCTTATTCTTCGGCATTGTCAAAAGAAGCACGCCGTAAGGTCGGTTATGGTGTACGTGGTACCAACAAAAACCGAAATTGTTCTGGGTCAGCGGAAGCTAAGCGAGGAATAGACATGGAACCTGAACCGGGACCTGAACCTGAGCCTGAACCGGGACCGACAATGAAACTGGCCAACACTCCAGCATCGCCCGGTAACAAGTCTTCCGAACCAAGGAATAAGGGGAATAAGGGGAATAAGGGGAATAAGGGGAATAAGGGGAATAAGGGGAATAAGGGGAATAAGGGGAATAAGGGGAATAAGGGGAATAAGGGGGGGAGTAGTGTTAACATACACAAATCACCATTTTCGCGTGATAGATCTTCTGTGCAAAGAAGAGGATCGGAAGATGTGGATACGGATAGCGAAGAGGATATTGTTTCTACGTACAAGAAGCTCGGGGACGTCGTACGCGAAAAGACGGATGGGAAAATAGATCCGGTGTTCCCTTCCATGCCTGAAGAAGGCAGGCGGTTCGTATCTTCCAAGAAACCTAGGAGGAGAAGGAAAATCGCCAAAAGCAGCCGAGGAAGAAAGAGAGATGGAATTGATATGGAAGACACCCCTAGCGACAGGGTTGTTATGACGGAAGATTTATGGAAAGTGGTTTCGGATTATGAAGACATGCGTGTTTTCAGTGCATTGGAAAGAGACACCCCGGACCTTATGAAGCAGAATATGGGGAAGAAAATCAAGAACCTGAACACGACCATAGTGAGTCCTTTGACTGTTCTAGACAACATTTATGTCCAGTCTTCACGAACGCCCGAAGAAATTGCCATTATTTCGCAGGCAAATGAGTGGGATGCTATTCAAGAACGCATGAAGGTCGGCAAGTCCGCGGGTATAAGGCACGAATCTTTTGTAGACCGCGTATCACCACAACGAGACCAGGATCACAGTACTCGCTTGTTTGAAGCGGAAAAAGCGGAAAAAGAGGAAATTGGTCGCACGGATCAAGACGGGGATGAATACGGAGACGTATTACCCGTTTGTGATGGCGGTATTGTGGCGGAGAAGGAGGCGGAGGAGATAAAAGAAGAAGGATCTACGTGTCCGACATTGGATATATTGGAGACGGCAAAACGGATATATTTGGAGGAAGGGGAAGAAGGGGAACAAGGGGAAGATTTGGGACATGTGTCCACCGAGTCTTGTGTAGAAAAAGATTCTGCACGAGGCACATCGACGCCTGCGCTTTCCATTCAAGAAAACATGTCGGCTTTGACGCGAAAGCTGATTCGAAAAGAGAAGGAGGCTAAGAAAATCGTTTCAGATGCCCGTATGGTTGGGTTTGACATTATGATGAAGGGTAGTGTGCTGGAAGCTCTGATGTTTTTCTGGCTGGAAGCCATACAGATGCGGCCAGGCGAGGAAATTGCCAAGACGGGGCCCAAGGGGAAAATGTGCACGGTAAAGTCGGGTGTTCTCACGTGGAACGAGCAGGGGATTTTCTCGCTTGCTTCTCAACTGGTATCTCTTCACGAACAGAGGGACATTTACCGTACGCACATCAAAGGTCTCAATGTCAAGGAAATCCTGGAGCAAAACCCGTCATTTGGAGAACCGTGTGACATGAATCATGACGATTCGTTCCTTCGCCCCGCGGTGGGGTCCGAGCGTCCTTGTCGCTTTGGGATTGAATGTTTTCTTTACTCCATCGGACAGTCGACGGTGTTTCCGGACACCTTGAATCGTGTGGTCAATGAAACGGCTTTTCCTGGGCGAGAGTTTTATCGGCCTGAGGAAGTACGGCTGTATCAGAACCGAAGGTGGCCCAAGCGAAGAAGGTCTTGTTTGATTTGCTACGAGATGGCTATGATGTACATTTTCTTGTACTACAGGAGGGACAACCGGGACCCTCCTTTTGTCATCCAGAACCACTGGAACAAGATAGAAGGCGAGAACGCATACTCACATGCTCGCATGTATCCTCTGGAAGACAACGAAAAGCGCTGGACGGGCTTTGTTCTTCCCAAAGTGATGCGATGTCCCACATCGCTTCGTGCGTCCAAGACGATTGTCAAAGTGAACGGGGAACTGAAAAAGGTTCCTTGCTACGTGCAAGCGTCGCAAAATTTTCGGTAGGCCTCAACAGCTTTGGGGGAGTCAAAAACAGACGAAGGGCTCCCTACTCTGCAAAATATAGATCAACACTCGCAGCAACTAAAAGAAAGAGAAGTGGAAAGGAGAAGGAAGAAGGGGAAAAAAGCGGGGGAGTGTACGGGGTTCGGTCCAAAGAGATTACGAAAAGGAGGGAACGAGGTGTGGAGGAACGATTCAGAGTGATGTCTAGGCAAGGGCGCAACGCCAAGGCTTTGTGCGATTCTGGCATTTCTACTCCTTCGGGAAACTCTAATTTTTCCTCGCTTTTCTCGGTAACCGGATGCCGGGGGGTCAGTGGACACGAGATTGGGTTTGACTTCACCAAATCTGATGTTGTTATAGGACACCAGTTGCAGGAAATGTTGAATCGCATGAAACGCAAGGAAGAGGGTCCTTTATACCAAGGTTCTCCGACCTATTGTGTGGGTATGGTTACATTTAACCAGGCCTATATGAACTCCCCTGCTTCTATTGTTCGATGCACTTCGTGCAATCGCGTGGATTTTGACGACCGTGCGAGCAACATGGGTCTTTCGGCTTCTTACGAGATGCCCAGCGAAGCCTTTGTTCAAGGAGAACAGGCCGCCATTCAGGCGAGGGACAAAGAAGCGTTCTGGGACCAGGGCGCACACGACTCTTTATCGAAAGAAATTTTCCTTCCTAAAATGGAGACGGCGGCCCCGGTGACTTCACGGTACTACGTGTCCCACAGCAGGGAACGTGGTTCAGGGGAGATGGATACGGTGGAAATTGGGGAGGCTATGAGCAAAACCGGGTCGTGTTTCGGACTAACGTATTTGGGTGCGGATAAGGTCGACCCACTGACTTTTATTCTCCGAGAACCTTCGGACCCCGCCAAGACCAGGACGGTGCGGTACTCTGTAGCAAAGCTGTTGAGGCGAAAACTACCAAACTTATTAGAATCAAGATATAATACTACAGAGGAACTGGACATCGGCTTGAATTTGGAGGATTTGGGGGATTTGGAGGATTTGGAGGATTTGGGGGATTTGGGGGATTTGGAAAAAGGGGAAAGATCGCCTTGCTGGGAGGCGGTTCATAACACTGTATTTTCTTCGTTTGAACGGACCAGGAAGCATTTTGACATCAACGAACAAAATGAAGGTGCTTGCTATCTACTGAGACGTGTGGAGGAGCAGCTTTTTCGCTTGAACCGTGGCCTTTGTACGTATATGAACCAAGAAGGAGCCGTCAACGAGGACTTTAGGCATACCCCCTTTCGCTTGGAATGCTGTACTGAGAGTTATTTCTACGAATCGATCGACAAGAGTTCACGGCGAGAAATTATAAGCTACTTTAATACGTTTGTGGACACCCGCCGTGTGGAACACAACGACGAAACGTACTACAGGATTGAAGCATGGAGGTACAGGCGAGGAAATATCAACTTGGACGAGGACCCGGGTGACGCGTGCGAATCGTTTGACGTCTTCCGTGGGTCAGAGCCTCACGAAATGGACCCGGACGAATGGCGAGGGCCTTGGTACCGTCATTCTCAGAGCATGGACGAAGATGAACTGGTGTTTTTCAATTTGAACCCACTTTACTTGATTCGGCTTCATGAATGGTTGAGTCGGAAAGAGGAAGGACATGAGCGTCATCAGGAACAGTACCATTCGTTCTCTGTGCTGGCCGCTATGCTACTTCGCCTGTACGTCTCTAATGACGTTATGCACGCACTCAGCCCTACCCGAGACCGTATGCTTCGTCTGTTGCTCCAACTTTTCGTGGACCAAATGCTAGACTTGTATTCGTTCTTTGTTTCGGCTTCGGCTTCGGCTTTGGGCCCGGCTTCCCAAATCGTGGACGATAGTCTTCTGCTGTTGAGCCGGTCTGAACGCGAGGAGATGGGCCGAGTAGACCGAGGCGAGGGTGTGCAAGAGGGTCCCGAGGATCGCAAGGGGCCTCTGTGGTGGAAAAAACGGAAGAGGGCCTTTCGGGAAGGGTGGAAAAAACGAGTGCAGAAAGACCCCGAATCGTTGGTCCGTGTGTACGATAAGCTGTATCCTCATGGGAGACGATTCTTTTCTGCTACTGAGCTTCCTGATTTGGCACACCTGTTTCCCTTTACCGACATTTGGAACAAATACCGCCCCATGTCCGAAGCCGTCGCTTGCTTGATCAACCACATCATTTTTTGCAAGACCCAGGCCCATCGGTGTTTGATTCGGAGCATCGCTACCGTGCTTACGCAACACAAGAACGAGAGCGCTTCTCTGATTAGCCTAATTATGGACATTATCATCGTCCATTTGATGGGGAACTATACCGGGGCTACTCACCGGCCTTGCTTCCGCAGCCGAGCCTTGCTGCGCTGCCAGTTTATGGAGATGGCTACGAGAGATCATGAAGAAATCATCGGCTGGATTGATCAGAACCAGCATATGGTGTATATTTGCTTCCGAGAGTTTATGTACGATCAAATGGCTCGTACGGGCGCGTTGCGAGGGTTGATGATCCAGACATCTTGGCAAATCGAAAACGAAATGTACTGCAAGTATGCTTGTGACATGACACGGGTGGTGCTTTCGGACCGCGTTCGGTTTCTTCCTTCCTCACTCGACGACCGATTGATCACCAACTTGGACGATATTTACCGGGCCAAAGACATTTCTTCCTCGATTGCGGAGAATTGCTCAACTTTGGGCAAATGGGGTAAGAGGTGGTGTGTACAGCACCCATATACCCGTGACATGATGATTCCTCATTTGATGCGAGGATACCGCAAGAGGCTGCACCAGATAAAGATTCACGAGGCCCAAGCGGACGGAATCATCCTATCGATGTGCAACAAAGACATATTTGCGTTGATCGATGTGATGAACGAGGAAACCTTGACCAAGTGCAGAGAGTTCCAGACTAAACTGGGCAAAGGACACTTTTGGGAATGTGTGCAAAAGGATTTGGGAAAGTTTATTTCGGACAAGTGTCCCTATGTCCTCGACTTGGAGGTTACCGAGACCCTGAATGAAATTGATGAAAATACACAGCTTGCGATGGATGCTCTCAATGAGAACACACAGCTCGCGCTGGATGCCCAAGAGGGAAGGGGAAAAGAGGTAAAAAAAGAGATGGACAAGATCCGGAACGACGCGGAACGTGCCAAGAAGCGGATTACTAAGGGTTCCGATGAGGCGAAGAAAAAAGTGATCCAAAGCATGATCTCGGAAATATCTTCCTACAAAAGCGACATGTTCTCTACGACGGAATCCGACGGGATTCTCAATGGGAACCACATACGTGCGATCAAGTTGGTGGCCAAACATGCGGCACGAACCACACAAGGAAACATGATTGACTTGTCCTGGCTGATCGTTCTGGGGGTATCCTATGGTACCATCGCTTACTTGAACTTTCTCTTTTACGCCTATCTGTACCACGGTTTGCCAGATAACCGGATCAAGATGGACATGCCCTTTATTCTGGACCGACAGCACAAAAAGATCAAAACGGTTTCCAAAGATGAGTTGAAAAAGCTGTCCAAGTACAAACAGAGGAAATACGAGGAGGAAAAATACCGTACAGAAGGATGTTACGACATTGGCGTGCCCTTTGAACCTTGGATGGACGAATGCGCTATACAATGGGAGTTGGTGGGCGATACGCCGGACACATCCTCGTCTGGTAGCGGGGAAAGTTTTTTCCACATTTTTTCGCATGATTCAGAAGGCAGACCTTTTCGCGTGCGCCCCGAAGGGGAAGAAGGGGAAGAAGAAGGTGATGCAGCAAAACAACGCTTGTACGAAAGACTCAAAGAATCTCTTTGTCATGTGAGCAGACAAATGGGATTCTACGACGACGACGACGAAGAATACCGAGACGAGGATGTGCCAATCGACGTCGCTATACGTTCCCATCGTGTACACCAAGTGCTTGGACGAGATCCAACGGTGGGAGAACGAGACATTGCCATACTGTGCATGTTTTTCCATTTCTACAAACATGCGACGTTCATGCAGACGGTAGGGCTTCCACGAGAAGTCAAAGAGCAGCAGATCCGCGCATTGAAGGCGAGGATGGGTCTTAGGGAAATAGATATGCCTCCGGCCGACTTGGGCGTAATGCGGTACTGTGGGTGCGGGGCCTGGACCGAGTCGATTGTTTCCTCGCCCGAAAAGGTGGCCACCATCTATGCCAAAGGAGAATACGGTGCAGCGTTTGACTTGGTCTCGGGCATCAAACGATGCCAATTAGCCAAGACTAGGTTTTGTGGCCGTCGCCTGAACGAAATTGATATGATCGGACGGGCTGTTCGCATGGGAAAGTCCTGGTACGTTGTATGTGTCATATGTGGTATCATCACGCTATGGAGAAGAGAATCTCATTGCGATTTGGGACCCACGTGCGGATGCCATGCCTGCCCCATGCGCCCGGCCACCAAGTACCCCATGAGCACCATCGCCTTGTCTTCCAAAGAAGATATTGGGTTGCATCGTAGCTTGTTGAACCAAGGACAGTTGATGAACGGATACATTCAGTGTGTATACTGTCGAGACTATATCATTCCTGGGAAAGCTGTGGCTGTCCAGGTGTGGACCGACGACGACGGGCGCGCTGACGCCGCCCGGCCGGTCGACCGTTCCACAACCCTGGAACCCATGGAGAAAGAGGAAGAGGAAGAGGATACGGAAACTACGGAAACTTGGGAAGCGAGAGAATCTGTGTACCAAGACCGATTTGACCGCGCGTATTGGGAAGATGGGTACTGTGATCCATTAGACACGGGTATCCAGCGGACTGTAAAACCTAAAAGGTACAGGCGAGGAACGGTTTACATGTGCAGTGGCCACATGAAGCACATTGCATGGAAGATCCGAAGAGATAAAATCCCCACCAAGAACAATTTGAGGCGAGACATTCTTCGAGTATGCGAGCAAAAAATGAACAGAAGACGGTCGGCACGATTTATCAAGGGGAAATGAACGGGGCATATCGATAATCTCGTTATTTTTAGGAGAAAAAAAATAAATGTATCTGTCAGAAATTATTGCCACACTTACTCCTTCCCACACCCGCTCGCGCGTTTATTTTAAGATACAATCATGGCGCTGTACGAGACACCTAAACCGGCCATGTGCGCAGAACCGCCTGTCGCGGTCCAAAAAACACCCATGGAATGTCTGGAGAATTTGTATACCAATTACCCCGATGTTTATACACTCCCGTCCATTGCCAAGATCAAGACTAAGCGGTTGGAAGATCAATGGGCGAGCGCGGTAGGTCGGCGAAACAACACCTTTCGCATGTACAGCCTAATTGTTTCGGGGACATTGCCCAACGGGGATCCCATTAATCACTACTCCCAATTGTTCTGTGACGCTTACGAGGCCGAGGATGCGGGGATCGTCGATTGGTTGGGATTCTGCAACCCGTATTGGAAAAGAGATATCCCAGAGGGATGGTTTGTTAAATAAAACAAAGTTTCCCTTTACTACACAACCAGAGTACTTTCCATGTAGCCGTTCAGTCCGTTCTTTTTGAAGAACGGAAAACAGTCTCCAACCATATCCTTCCTCGCATGGTAAGCACATACCATCCTTTCCTTTGTGCGTGTAACTTTCGGAGAGTATCGCAACGCTCTAGGAGGAACGTAAAATCCACATCTGGGGTCTATGCCAGTTGCTTCTCCATTCCGGTCAAAAGTCAATTTTCGGTAGTGATCCATATCCGCGGATATTCTCCACTCATCATAGTGTTTTTCAGCAGAGATGGCATCCCGATTCTCGCGTATATTCGCAAGGACGACCGCAGCATGAGTCGCCGTCTTGGGGCATTTCGGATATTCGCACTTATGGTCGTACAGCGATATTTTGAACACCACCGTCATAAATTTGATCTTGTAATGAGCTTTTCTCGCTTGTTTGTGAAGCTTGTCGACACGTTTGCCCAAATCGGGTGTTTCAGACCGAAGTAAAGATTCGAATTCGGCCATTGTGGACGTGTCTCCATCCGGATCGGTAACTCTCTGGTGCTTACAATGTTACCTCACACCCTTTTAAGAAAACAAGCAGTACACACCTTAGAATGCTCTACACGACGGTGACTCTTTACCCAGTCCAATATGGGATCTTCTTGCTCCGGTTCTTCTTCTTCCTCCAAAGTCAAAGTGGCTAGCTCTTCTTGTAAATGTTTTTTGTGAACAAGTCCTTTCTTCTTCCTGGGCATGTTGTCCTGAGGGATGCGGCAAAGGAATGGGGGTATTTTTTTTTGGGTGTAAATTTCTAATCCCCGAAATTTTTTTTTCTCCATAAAAGCCGGTCAAAAAAAGAAAATCTGAATACAAGAGTTACATACCTTTCCTCGCTTTACCTATAATATACAGCAGAAAAGAGTACAAGGGCAAAAAAAAAGAAAAATTCTGTATTGGCAGCCCAAGCGATGAAGCTCTTTTTATTGCTAACGGTGTTCCTATTTTCTTTAGCGATCGCCCAGGTACAGGAATCTGGGACGACCGCGGAACTTGCAGAACCTGCAGAACCTGCAGAACATGACTATAATTGTAAAAGGACTCGTGACTGTGCTGAAAATCCTGGATGGAAATGCGACAGAGAGCTTCATAAATGCGTGGACTGTAATCGCACCATAGGAGGTTCTCTCGTGATGGATGAATGTAATGTCTGTGGCGGAAACAACGAATGCTGGGATTGTAACCAAGTTCCCTATGGCACCGCGGTCGAAGACGACTGTGGTGTATGCGACGGAAATAACCGCGACAAGGACCAATGTGGCGTATGCAATGGAAACAATCGGGACATGGACCAATGCGGTGTCTGCTTTGGCGATGGCACTTCTTGTCTGGGATGCGACGGAGTGGCCAACTCTGGCATGGTCTTTGACCACTGTGGACGCTGTGGAGGCGACGATACCGAATGCTGTGGAGATTCGGAAGGCACGCTATGCAATAGCCGCGGTGCATGCGACGGGGACATCATGGGCTGTGTCTGTGACTTTGGTTGGACCGGAGACAAGTGCCAAGTCCCTCAGTCCTATTGCCACGACGCTACAGGTCAGGTTGCTCTGGTCGATTGTGGCGAGCACGGGCACTGTAGTGAGTCCCTGCAAGGGCAGTGCATCTGCGAACCTGGGTACTTTGGGCCTATGTGTTCGTACCACACATGCAACGGCAACGGTGTATACTCGCCTTCCAAAAAGATGTGTGTCTGTGAAGTTGGTTTTGCCGGAGAGCACTGCGACCGCTGTGCCGTCCCCGGAGAGTCCAAGGGCCTGCAAGAATACGCCGAGCGTTTGGCACACATGGATACCGGCGTTGTGGCTATTGCGGACACTTCCAACGAGGAGGCGTACCGAATCATGCAGGAACAGTCGTTTATCAGTAAGGAAGATCGTCAAAAGGAATTCATATGTTTACCTCCTCGTATATACACCCAAAAGTACTTTGATTCCATTGAGATTGTCAGCAATTTGGGCGAGAATAAGGACGGTTCTCGCCAAGTGACCTTGGCCGGAGAGACTGAGCACCGCGAAATGGTCAACTATTACTTGTACCCCGTGCTAAAAAAGATGACCAACGTGTACCTCCACGGAAGTCATGCGCTAACCCAAGGAATCAAGGAAAAACCTGTGATGCCCAACACCACACACGACGGCATATTCTACGACTGCGGTTGCCGTGCTTGGCCTAAGGAAATGCTGGATATGCGTGCACAATCCCATGTGTACCAAGAGACACGAGATCTGTTCGAGCGCGAAGGGATTGACGTGGATGAAACGACCGGTGCACTCACCACATGGACCGGGAGTCCTGCGGGCGTCACGTTCTACGGGGCGAGGCGTCATTTCGGTCACGCGCATACACGTTTCTCGCTTGTCAACGGCATGGACGTCAGGGCCGTCAACTTGGCCGAGTGCAAGGACGCTCTAGACCAATGTTTGGACGGATTTGGTTCCAAGCTGACTGCTGACACAGGGTCCTCGGACGAAATAGCGGCTGCTGTAGAGGGGGGATTTGAAAGACAAGACTTTGTCGAGAGCTACTTGATGTGGGAACTTATTTCTATCACTCTAATGTTGATTGGCGGTATTGGGTTGCTTCTTTTTGGCATATTTGCCTTTACCTTGGTAAAAAAGTACCGAAGCGAAGACGAAGATGAATAAACAAAAAAAAAAACGCCACCCTCGCCTTGTCAATAAAAGTCCCCATGTAATGGTTTTATCCTTTTCCCCCTTTTTCCCCTTTTTCCCCTTTTTCCCCTTTTTCCCCTTTTTCCCCTTTTTCCCCTTTTTCCCCTTTTTGGACGCGTTTCTTGTAAGGGAAAAAAATTTCCCTTTGTGTATCTTTTTTCCCTCTTTCCCTTGTTACATTTTTTGATCGGGGACAGGAGACGAAATGAATGACAAAGGAAAAGAAAAGGAAGAAGACGCCCCGACCGAAACGAGAGGCGGGTCCGAAGAAAGATCTTCTGTACCAGAATCAATATACGATCACAACGAGCTGTTTCGTCGTATGTACCATGTAAAGCATAGACGGTCTGAGCTTATCGTACAGGGTTTCAATAGAGAACAACGCGAACGCGGGATCCTGTCGTCTTCTTCGTATTGGAAGCAACAAGTTCCACACTTACTTGATGTCTCATTGGCCTATTTGTTCTTGTGTATAATGATTTACTCGGCCATGGTTAAAGCGAACGTGGGAATGAAATTTACCTTAGTCGTATGCTCCTCCATACTTTTGATAGGCGAGACGCCGTTCATAGTCATGTGGATTTATTTGAAACGAAAATTTATCCATTGTGTCATAGAGTATATTCTGAGTATGGCCGTACTCATCTTTTTCAGTGTGTACCAATGCGTCCATCATGTTTGCGTATCCAACCCGGATGCTTCGGGGAACATTTTCTACGACCTTTTTGGTATGATTTGTTGCTGTTGCTATTGTTTCCGGAATTGGAAATATTGCCAGACACGCACTTTCTGTCCCATAACTTGTTTTGGAAAATCATGTTGCTATTGCGGAAACACAATAGACCGTTCCTTTCTCAAACTGGCCTCTAAACGAGGGGACGTTGAAGACGTATTTTCCGTTGGAATCGAGGAAGACGAAGACGTTGTGTCAATTGCTATGGTGGACTTAAGCTCTCAGACGGTTAAAGGAGATTAATTGAAAGGGTCCAGGAGGTCCCAAGTAAAAACGATTCCTTTATGTATAGGTAATTTTTTGAGTAGAAAGAAAAAAAAAAGAAAAAAGGATACAGCTTGGTTTTTTTTACTTCCTTCCGGCATCCTTTATCTTGGACTCAAGCTCCACCTGAATCGACCAGTGAAGATTGAAGGGGATGTTCTTGAGGCGGTTAATGTACGTATCCACTTCAGACTTCTTGTCGTGGCTAAACACCGGGACTTCAGAAATCAGCTCCGCGTTGTCCTCGTCAGCAGTTATACTACTGCTTGAGCGAACCCCACGAGAAAGCTTGAGACGAAGGTCCCAGATGTTCCTAAGGGAAAGAACTTTGGCCTGGTCATTGATGAATCGATCGATGAGTGTGGTGGCACGGTGCGCGTTGATGATACCATAACCCTCATACGATCTCCACTCGACCGGATTCTCTTCCTTGGCAATCATACCCATATCGATCATCTCCTTGACATAACGGATCAAAAGGTGGTCCCTAGATAGGGTGCGGAGCTTTTGTTCCATCTTGTTGGGATGGCGGTTCAGGCCTTTGGTAAGCTCTCTTCGAGTGACGCCAGGATTCTCCAGGACCACCGTGGGTATCTTTCGGGAATAATCCTTTCTCCACAGGAGAATCTCCTTGTCCGAAGATTCCTTGGGGCGGAGGTACAAATGCGAGGGACCCTCTTCGTTGCCGCTGGAAAGGTACGACGTGATGGGTACCATGGTTTCCTTGTTGGAAGACGGGTGCACCAGAGAGGCCGTGATGTCCACGCTGACTGGGCTGTTCTGAGAAACATCTCTTAAAAATATAGATTTAACTGTACGGTCATCGTCAAACGGAGACCCTTTAAAGACATAAGGAGAATGTTCTCCAGCCTTGGTGTAAACGTCCGAAAGCTTCCACTCGCGGTCGCCCAAGTCCTTGATTTTGAACAGGGTGTGGAGGGGAAATACCATCATGTTGTCTCGGTTGGCAATGGTGCGGCGAAGCTCGCGCTCCTTGTCCACCACGCTGCCGGCTTTGTACCAGTTTCCAATGGGGGGCATGATGGCCAAAGAAGAATCGGACATTTGGTACGCGTCCTCGTCGTAGTCCCTTATATCCCGTTCGTCGTAGGCCGCCTCGTGGCGCAAAGGTTCTTCTTCGTATCGCTGATAATCTCCGACGTCCGTAGTGGAAGCGTTTTCGTAAGAAGGAGAAGAAGTGCCCGAATATTCTCCTTCATAGCCTCCGTACGCATGCTGGTCATAGGCAGCCTGTGCGTGGCGCTGGCCATACTCATATCCTGAGGACTCGTAGTTCATGTCTTCTCCGTCCTGAGGGAGCATAGTGCCCATGCTCATACCCATGCCCATGCGCGCAGACGCAGGTTGCATAAGATACATGGATTTATCCGTATCCGCGGGTGACAACATGATGGCAAAATTAATATACCTTTTTTTTGTCTACTTATTGGTCTGTATAATAAGGATAGGGTACACATCACGCTCAATGGGATGTCGGTATCCCGTTTTTTTTTTCTTTTTTCCTTTTCCCCCTTTCATTAAGAAGACATTATTTTTCCCATAAAATACACAAACCCAATGTTTGCCCGTTTATATAAATTCGCCCCTTCCTTGTCCTCCCTCTACTTGTCCTTGACCTTCTCGCCTGATTCGGATTTATTGTCCTTCTTATTCTTTCCTATGGATAAAGGCGAGGAAGAAGGAGAAGTCGACGACATGGAAAAGGGGTCACCGCCCTTGACACCCAAAGCCGTCAATTGCGCTCGTCGTTTTTTCGCATACGCTTCGATCTCCCTATCGTGCACCTTGTCTCGCTTTCTATAGTGCTTCAGGCGGTCAATAAGACCCATTTGTTCGGCTATGATGTCCACAACCATTTCCGAGGGAACGCCAAGCCCTTCCTTATGAGCCGAAATTAGAATATCCAAGTCAGGCATAGGCGTGGAATTCCACACGATACGAATACGCTTGGATTCGCCCAGAAGATCGGTCAAGTATCCTTTACGTTGGGTCATCATCTCTCCCACTAAAAAGTCTTCCACAATGTCATTAGGGTCCTTGATCTCGGCCCCAAAGGTGTTGCTCAATGCAGGATCCCCTTGAATTTCCTTTTTCAGACACCGGCGAATGGCGTCCGGATTCAATGTTACGCCATAATTGGTCAGCGCTGTGTACATAATCCTGGAAATCCGCTGCTCCATTTGGTTCTGGTCTTGCATGAATCGGTGCCACTTGGCCTTTTCAATTTTCTCCAGGTATTTCTGATGCGAAATATGGTCCGCAATCTCCCGTTCATACCGATCCATGCCTGCCATAGCCGAACGAGGGATCACAGGAGTGGCCCATTCTTCCACTCCGGGTGTGAACTGCCCCCTCCCACTTGTCGCCTGAACTCCAACGGGATCGTCCGTATGTTTCAGTTTGGACAGCGCCGTGACAGGCGAGGGGGCAGGCGCCCATGAAGACCGTCGCATCGGACGATCCAGGGTTTGGGGCATGCGTACACCTTGTGCCACCGCGGGTTCGTTGGAAGAACCATCGCCGTAAATCTTTCGGTTCTCTTCGGCACGTGCATACGCGGCCTTTTCCAGCTCCAATTGGTACGCATCCTCTCTTTGACGCTCAGCTTCTTCTATCGTCACTTCCTCCACCGATGTTTTTCCGCCTTTCCCTTTCCCCTTCTCCCCACGGATTTCAGACAAAGCACCCATATCAGCCCCTCCTCGTCCTCCTCGCGTACGGTCGATGGAAGGCCCGTCTTGGACATCGTAACGTCCCGAAGTCCCGCCTTGGCCATCTCCTCGCTTAAGTACGTTCCTCACGTACGACCGTACCATGGATTCTTCGTTAGACTTTCCCACGTTGATGTCGGTCAAAATGCTGGAGAGGGTAAAGTTCTCGGCTTTGGCCACCACCGCCATGTACGCACTCTCAAAGAAACGTGTCATGGAATTACGCATCTCCATCAACGTACGCCGAAACATTTCAGATTCGGACCTGGCTCCGGTAGAGGTCTGTCTTCCTCCACCAGACCCTGTGCCGCCCACACCCAGTATTCCGGGCAGGGGTACGGCAAAGACAGTGGCGATTTCGGCTGCTTTAAACCGGAGCATAGGAATGATATCCCCCCGGATTTTAGCGTCGGGGCCTTTGGTCACTTTGGTTCCCACGGGAGCAATGTACATGTTGTCTTGCCAAGGCGCATACCGAGCAACCGTTGTTTCGGTCCCGTCCAAATTCAAGCCAATGACACGCCTCTTTTTGGTCATGATCTTGTCGTTGACGGTACGCATCGTATTGGACAAATGGATAGCCATCTCTTCATTGACACGTTTCTTGTAGAAATAACTCTGAGATTCGTTGGGCTTTAGACTCCCCGCCACGTCCAGTAATATTTCATGCTCCGTTTGGTCCGCGGGTAGACGATGTTGGGCCACAGGTTCGGTCACAAACGTAGGGTGAGTCATCTTGTAGTGTCCAATCATCTCATTGTCCATCATCTCGGCCGTCTCCAGGGCGTTCCGATAGAGAACAGACATGGTGCTCTTAAATGGAGATTGAGATCCCACGTCCGGTTCGTACCCTGGCCAAGTGTATACGTGAACCGAAGGATCGGGTTCGTGCTGTGCTGCGCCTCCTCGTATAAATATGGAAGAAGCGGTGTTGGGATTTGAACCCACTGTGGGGAAAATTCCAGAGACACCCGAAGATTGATAATAACGGAATCCGTATTCGATGGCATGGTCTTCGGTGATTTTGGATACAAAATAACCCAGTGTAATGTCCACAATCTCAAAGCGTACTTCGCCCATAGGAGTAATAATAGGTTTAAATGCGACAATACCCAACACATCCCGGTACATCTCGGCCTTTTTCATCAAATCCTCAATCCATTGTTTTTGTTCCTTTTGTGACGTCTCGCTAGTGTGATTGTGATATGTACCTACGACGTCTCCACCATAGACACTCGGGAGTTTTGACTTTCCGGACTTTCCGGACTTTCCGGACTTTCCGGACCTTTTCACTCGCCTAGAGGGACGGGTAGCTGATGAAAGCTTGGTGCGGTTGCCTTCTGGACCATATTCAACGTCAAATCCGCCAGAGAACCCAGCACGTATCTTCTCCTTGAAGCATGCCTGTATGATACAGTTGGACTTGTAAGTGTCATAGTACCGATGGGCCAAAGAAGGGTTCAGGGGCATCCATGTCTCCACCAGATTGGTCCTTCGTATAGGCGAAGAAAACATGCTTGACCCGGCTAATCCTTCTTTAGATGCCCAGGACGAAAAAAACATGGAGGATACATGTTGCTGTACGGCCATAATCTGGCTATAAAAAAGAGATCACAAAGATGGTGTTCAAATGATTTTTAAAATAAGTTTTTTTTTCACATGTCCGAAGCCGAAGCACGGAATACAAAAATACTCTTATCTTCTTCGCCTTTTCCCTCCCCCTCCTCCTCTTCCTCTCCAAAAATGTTACCGGTCCCATGGACTGCCGACCCTTTCCCTTCGTCTTCTCCTCCTACTCCTCTATTGGGTTCAGACGTAGGAGGAGGAATGTGGATTCGGTTTCTTTCCAGTATGTCTGGATACAATAGGTAGCAAAGTTGTACCACCACCTTGCACGCGAAGGAACACATTTTGCAATACTTATTGTTTTGTCCAAGCGAGGGAATCTTGTCGATTAGCATCAAAAGTACGCGGTAGTGTATGCCCCCACTTGGATAGGGACTGGTGCGGTACTTGGAGTATTTGGAAAAGTGCCGATCTTCCATGTCTTGCATGTACCCAATGCTGTCCAAGTGCCTCGTATCGTTCATGATATCTATCATATCGCGTATAAAATCGACATTAGTCCGAATGGTCAGATTAAAATGAGCAAAAAGGTGAGGCATCAACTTGTTGCTGATGTAGGCGATGGAAGAGTCCAGCCAAGAATAGTACCCAAGGAGCTCGTCGGCTCCTTTACACTCCAGCGCGAGACAGCTCTCCGGCCAGAACACAAAGGAGCTGGTCATACAGTACAATACGACGGGGAACCGATAGTAGAAATTTTGGCATACAATCTCGAACCGGTTTTGCATGTAAAAGCGAAAAGATGCATATAAACGCATATGCCGTTCCAGTATAAGCGGGGTGAAATCATCACCCCTTCTGCGTGATTCAGAAGAAGAAGAAGAAGAAGAAGGATGTAACAGATCAAACACATCGGATCGGTTTGGTGGAGGAGGGTCTTCCTCCTCCTCCTCCTCCTCCGAATCGGACGACGATACGGAAATCTCGGGGATCCGAGAAAGGTCGGCAATGTCTTCTCGACTTTCCACAGCGGCCATAAACGTGCGGTCGTTCATCAACCGTATACTCATTTGTTTGGTGAAAAAAAACCGCTTTGCCTCTAGGGAGTGGTGAATCTCCTTCATGAAGAATTCCATACATTGAAGCAAGATGACGCGGACCACTTGGGTGATCCCCCTCGGACTTTTCCATGCGATGGAGACGTTGGGGTTGATAAAGGAAACGCTTGGACAATATTTAGTCAAGTTTTCCAGGTGTTCGTACGTGGGACGAAACAGGCGAGGAATGGCGGGGTTTTCTTTGTCGGACGATCGTTCTTCCTCGCCTTCCTCGTTCTCGGCGATATAAGGAAGAGATTGGTTGGTATGAATCAATAGCATGTCCCGTACAGAACATTCACGTGCAAATTCCATGGAATCGTAGAATCTCTGCATGGCAGAAGGTACAGATGGTTGTGAGGCGGATACTGTGGAACGACCGTGTGTCTTGTTTGACGCCTCAAACAGATGCTTTCCAAGTTTCACAAAGGGTTTGATTCCTCCTTGGTAAGTACATCCATTCTCTTTGGCGAATTCAGCAATTGTGTGATACAACGTGAAATCATAGATCAGTTTGTCAAGTCTTTCTACATCGTTTCGAAGGCGGGAAACAACAATGGAAGGGACAATGCTGGAATTCTTCAAGTGGTTCACGTTTGTGAGAATCTCTGTCTCGCCTGGCAAAAGGTATTGGATGAAAAAGAGTTCACGTATGTTCCGAGACATAAACTGGTTTCTTTTCCCATTGCAGTAATCGTATCCCCAAGAAAGAACGCTTTCGATTTTGCCCTTTTCGTAATCAATTTGCTCCGAAACATCTGTTGTAACATATGAAGGAAGATCCAATGTGCCACGCGTACCGGAAGATATTAACCAGGGAGGAGGGGGGCCGTCTCCTCCCCCTCCACCATCACCTCCTCCTCCTCCACACTTAAGTCTTTGAGCATCCAAAAACATCAGCGTTTCCCACATCCGTATCTCTTCATCCATTTCGCACATGATAGCGTGTGTCTCGGTCAAGAACGATAAATTGGTCCTGGTAACACACGTCGCGGTAAACTCTCGAATAACTTGGTTTCTCTGTGTCGGTGCTTGGGGTTTGTGAAGATGCGAGGAGGTGGTCAAGCATCTCATAAAGGCGTTTTCGAGATAGTGTTCCACGTCAGTGTACTCCTTTTGTCGCATGCACACGTGAGGCACCGAGGAAAGAATGCTCCGTGTTAGAATTTCGCTGCAGATGTCCTCGTCGGTATACCTTTTCCCGAAATTTTGATACATGGACACATCCTTCCGTGCTTTGTGTTCAAAATAGTTATCATCCTCGCCTTGGGATCTCTTTCGTTTTCCCTTTTTGGAAAGCATGCGAGACAGTCCACCCCTTTTCCCCCTTTTCCCCCTTTTCCCCCTTTTCCCCATTTTTCCCATTTTCCCCTTTTCCCCATTTTTCCCATTTTTCCCATTATCTCCTTCCCCTTCCCCCTCATCCTCCTCGCTCGAAGAGTAATTGAGGAGATCCTCGCCTCGATCCAAATTGACACGGACCATCCGTGGCTGAACTTCCGTGTCCCCGTGTATGTTTTTACCGTGATCCGTGGATGTGCCTGGACGTGTGGTATGGTCATAAAGAGAAGAAAACCCAGACCCCATAGATCGGATTTCGCGTTCAATCTTTCGATTGACCTTTCTTCGTTTAGCCAAAAACTGGGCAATTGATTTCATGTTTTTATCAGCTTCCTTGACCGACCCTTTATCGTTCGTCTTCTTGTTACCCTCTCCAAAATCCTCTTCAGAGACCAAAAGGTCGGAACATAGTAAAAGCACGCCGTTCTGCTGGTTGGATCCAACGAAATGCGAAAAAATGTTCTGGGCATCGATGTTTGGCGGACACGTACCATGCCCTTTACCTCCGCCTATTGCGCCCTTGTTTGCCTGCCCCTTTGCTCGTTTTTTTCCAATACTCAAGTCCGCCGCCGTGTTCACTTTGATTTTCTCTATTTTGGCACAAATGGAAATCAGCGCACACCGGTCTTTCAGCAACTTCAGGTAAGAAATCAAATCGTCGCTTGGTCTCATATCGTTCCATCTCCAATGCAGACGGCCCAAAGCATCCCTCACTTCCTTGATGTTGTACTGCATGATTGTTTTCTCGCATAACATTGGGTTGTGAATGCTGTACAATGTCCTGCTGTCGCCTAGCTGAGGAAAATCATACGCGGTTCTTCGCTCGGTGACCCATTCGTCGTGGATGTACATTAGTGCCAATAATCTCATTTCCAGGGCCCATAGGATAGGGACAAGCTTTTGAGAATTGCTGGAAAGTGTCGCGGATATGTTGACTTCCTTTTTCACTTCTCGATAGGGATCTCCCCCGGTACTCTTGTGGCGCGTAAAATATAAACTGTAGCCAAAGGGCTTTCGGCGACCCTCGTCGTCCTCGTCGTCCTCGTCGTCAAAAGGCGAGCGGGGGTGCCGTGAGGAATCAGGTAAAGTATGGTCGTCATCATTGACGTATCGGAATTGCGGACAGTGCGAAGCGATGCATATTCCGTCCTGGTACTTTTTGCTGATACAGCAAAGCCACCTACGGTGCTGGACTTTGTACAGAATGGATTGTATCTTGGGCAGAATGTCTGCCTTGAAATTGGAGGGGATCGAGTCCAAATTAGGCGCTTTGCGTAGCACGGACGAAGGACACCGTTTGAGCTCTTCCATGATCATCTGGAGCCAATTGCTGGCCACATAGACGCAATGACGTACATATAGAGATAAAAGCGCAGGGTATTTGGGTAACGCGAGACTTTCCAGTAATCTCCATGTACTTTCTGAGTATACCGTCCACGCCGGGTTCCCGTCTCTGCGTTCTTTCTCAATCTGTGGATTAATAAGTATGTTGGGTTCTTTGGACAATACGGAAAACCGGTCTTCTTCTTTCCTCGTCTCATTGACGAGAATTTCCATATCAATGAGAGTTTGATCTTCCTCTTCCCAATCCTCTTCCTCATCGTCCCCATCCTCGAAAAAACCCCCTTCGCCTTCATATTCCGCATGGAAAGAACCGAAATCTCCGGAAAAAGAAATCCCATCGTCGTCGATGTTCGCCGAGGATTCTTCGCCCTCCTCGCCTGAACCTCTTCTGTGACTTTCAGAATGTTCAGAAGATCTGGAGGATACATATTCCCTCAAACTATTCACAATGGATTGAGAAACGTAGGAATGACGAAAGGGTGTGGGGTTGAAAAAACTCATTCGCGTGAAAATTTTATAACTTGGCTTCAGCATATAACATGCACTTTACTATTTTTTTTTAACACTGTCCTCTTTCTCTCGCACATACGCACAAAAAAAGAGACATGCTTGCTGCTTTGCAATCAAACGAGGCCCGTTCGCCTCCTTTGGAGAACGATGTCCCAGTCTCGTTATCTCATTTGGAAAACGATGCCCGAGATTTAGGGAGCCAGGGCCCTGGTGCAGAGTTGGTTCCGATTGTGGACCACGCTGCCACACCCTCCTCGCCTGAACACGGGGGTACAACTCCGGCGTCTAAACGGAAAAGGCAGGAGGAGGGAATCGTTTCTCAAGGAATACCTATCTTTTTTGATACAATTTCACATACACAACGAAGCGGGAATTATTTAGCAGAACAAGGTCGGCTGGCATTGGAAGACGCCCTCAGGAATCGAGAGAGGAGCGTGCGGGAAGAGAGACCGCGGCCTACGGCCCGCGGTTCTCGTCCCCACGCTCCTCGGTACTCAAGCAATATTTCGAGGAGCGAGGATATGGGGAGAGGCGGAGACGATAGCGAAGGAACTTCAGAAAGTAGTGGTAGAAGAAGGCGAAGGAGGAACAAGCAGAACAAAGAGATGGATATGTTACGGGACATTCTCCAAAACTATGATAAGCGTGTGAAGGAGTCCATCGAAGCGCAGAGAAAATGTTATGGGTGTAATTGGACGGAAGGTCCAAAAGTGGAGACCAATGATTTGAGCAAAGTGGACGAGGTGTTTTTTGCAAAGTACGGGAAGATGGACGACGATGCTCTGTGTGTATTGCTGGAGGGTGTATTCAACAAAAAAGTTCGGGATCCTTACCGAAGGCGAGGAATTCCCATTCCGGATTGGCCGGCTCCTGTCATCAAGGAACACTATCTTTTCCACATGTCTGATCCAGACGTTATTTTCACCGAAGTTTTGAAGACGTTCCATACGACCTTTCATGAAATACGAAACAGTTTCTTCACAGAGACGACGTTGGTCAAGTATACCCAAGATGAAAGCGAGATGGACCCAGAGACGGGAGAGCCTGTGCGTTATCGGCATGAAGAAAAACATTGGGAACCTAATTACAAGGCCATACGATGCGGAATGGATTTGTATAAAACACTGAAGGATGTGGTTAAGTTGAGTTCAAGCGAGTATGCTCCGGAGAGGAAGAGGTCTAGGTTGAAAAATATGAACCCATCGCTGGTTTGTCCTGAGCGGATACAATTTGGGGGTAATGGGGCATCAAGGATGTAGAAGGGGGGAGGGGGTAGTGGGAAAAAAAAATAAATAAAGGGTTCAAGACAAGGATAACGTTATGTAAATGATTGGTAATACCGCCTTTTGTCAGCAAAACAGTAAACGAAAAAAAAAGATGGCAAACCAAAGGGCTATGGCATCAATGATGAGGGGCGCGGACCGCTTAATGTCCCCTGGTGATCCTGGGTTCATGAACATTGGACGAGAACCCACATGGGGGAGAACAGGCCCCATGGCGCCCGGGTACTCTGGTCGAGGGCATAAGAGAGTCATGGGAGGAAGAGCAGGGGGAGCCATTGGAAACCTCAAAAGGCAGATGACCGCTGCTCCAAGCGATGATCCTGAAAACCGTTTAGTTCATACGATGAACGAAAACTATTGGATTACTATTCCCAGGAAAATCGCCGTCAACCGCGAATTGGTTTCTCAAGGGAGCCGTATGGACCATTTCATCACGTTTATTCACGCCGCTATGGATGAGTACGATGTTGAGACTGATTACATGAACAAAGGTCTCGAAGGTCTCGAAGGGTACCGAGGAAAGTTCTTGGCGGCCTCTGCGGAAGGGTACGCCACATCGGTTCCTAGGGACAAAAAGAGAGAAGGGGCCAGGATTGGTGGGTTTACTACCTATCTCACTTTTGAGATCAGTCTTTCCGAGATGAACTTTATTCTGCAAGAACAAGAACCCGTCAACACAGATGGCTTTCTCCCTGACCCTGGTTTCACCGACGTGATGGACGAATGGGCTTTCGGAGGGGTCCAGGTAACCGTAAAATCAAATGAGAACAAGTACGGCACGCCCTACCATACAGGCGACGATTCCCACACCACCTCTGTGGTTGCGGGTATGGGTTTTTGTGCCAATTACTGGGGTCGAGGCGCCAGGCGAGGACAAAGGCTTTACTTGATTGCCAAGAGGGTCAGTCGTAAGGACGGGAAGTATATCCCCACCAACGAAAAGTCTACAGGATCCGAATCTCCCTATCGTCTTGGTGTGCGTAAGGGAGAGGCAGCTTCTGAACGCTACGGTTTAAGCGAAAAAGAAGCAGATGAAGCCGGCGTCGTCAAGCGTCCCTTCCAAATCATCCCATGGCCCAGACACGATACCGTAGAACCTGGAGAGTACCCTCCTGCCGAAGAGCTGGAGTACGAGGACAACAATGGCGCCATGCAAAGAGGGCATGTAATCTACGTAGGCACTTCCTACGAACCCAGGTCCAAGATGATACGGGACGAACTGTACCTTCGGTCGCACTGTGATGATCTGGCTGCACAGATGCTTCCTCGCGTGATGATCATGGTTGGATTTTAAAAGGGGGAAAGTTGGCAGTTTGCCGATTTGAGAAAAAAAAAAGAAACTCTCAGTAAAATCTATAGGTTGAGCATAACATGGTAGTATTAATAAGCCACAGGGGTTTTTTGAGATTTTTTAAAAGGAAAAAAATGTCTCATCCAAGAGCTGGAGGGGCCGTTACCACACGAACCAAGATCAGGACACCTGGTCCACAGATGGGAAACATGACCATCGATGCGTACCAGGTGCCTAGGGATACAAACAGGTTGAGGGGTGGAACAGAGTATTATCCTGGTAAAGCCGATATGTACACCATGCGTATCGACGAACATGAAATTTGTCTTGCCTTTAGAGACTTGAGAGGCATTATGCCTACCGGTACCGACTCGGATGTGTACCGCGGACATCTTGGTACTGCCGTGTTTACCAACCTTGTGGGACTACGAAGCAAGTTCTGGATTCAGGACAATTGTTATGTGGTTGGTGTGGCCAAGAGTCACACCACATTGGACGACCGTGCGAAAAAAGAGTATTCCCAATTGGCTGTTTTCATCGGGGGCACCACCTCTGTGGTGAACAACGGACTGTACTCCATCCCAGCAGGCTCTGAAGTGCGTGTCCGATTTTATGATCGAATACACGACCCAGTCGATTATGAACGGCTGTTCATGAAGAGCGACGTGATGGACGGAGATTACTCCAGGCCTCTCGCCGTGGTAGAACCACATCATCGAGCCGACAACATTGTGCAGTCGTTGCAAAAATTCCTTCCATTCATTCAGGGGACAGCAGAAGGCGAGGATGATAGTGGAATTTTAGGCGGTTTTTCCAGGCTGGAGTGGGAAAACCGCAATTCCTTTTACGCCATCATGAAGCGCCTGCACGGAAGTATCGTCGACCTAATGGTCTTTGGAGCCCTGGCGTTCAACGCATTCTCGACCGATCTTGGGGGCAAAGCCAATTACTCTGCCTCCCTTTTCAGGAATAAACTCATGGCAACGGATATGGCGGTGTACAAGAATTTCCGAACCGCTTTGTCTTCCATCAATACCGTTGATGCAGGGGCTAACCGAGATTTCGGAGTAATGCTTACCAACATGCTGTACAACACGGGGCGCGGATACAGTGCTCGGGGAGATAGCGAGACGTACGGAACCCTTGTTGGTGCACCTAAAGAAAGACTGGATTTCGTCAGCAATCTACAAAAAGGTGTACGAAACGCACTTCATAATCAAGCGGATATGGTCAAATGGGATCGAAAAACGGTGATCGGTACGGCACTGGAAACGTCCAATCCAGGCGAGCGTCTGAACATCAACCTCAAGTTGGCTTGAGCAAAAACGGAAACCATTCCACGACCGTGCGCATGAAATGGAATAAAAAAATTAACAGCGTTTTTTAAAAAAAGAAACCATTTCTTCCCTTTTCACCCAACATTTTCGTATAAAAAAAAAAGGAATACCTCGCTAAAGATACTATTTTCAATATTGTCCTATGAATAATTAGCCCCACAATACAGTGATCATGTCCGCTGAAACAGCGAGTAAAGAGGAAGCCGCCTCACTATCGGTGAGAGCTATAAGAACTGCAGCCGATGTTGTGGGTATAGGCGAAAAAAAGACCTTAGATGCGTTGCGTTATCGATCAAATCCAGACATTCTCTTGTACGCTAAAGATCTCCCACTGAAAAATGTGACGCAAGCTGTCGAAGGCAGCTCTCCTAAAGTGATATCTCTGGATACCCCTGGCGACAAATATTTACGAACGATGATTGAACTCCAAGTCGACCCTAGTCTAGGAGGTACGATGACTTCCATGGTAGCAAAGGCCACGGACGGAAAAGGGGACACGACAAATTCCGAGTATCTCTATGGGACATTTGCTTCTTCGGATAATGATTCGGTTCATTTTTTCGGAAAAATTCACAGCATCAACGAAGATGGCGTGTTTTGGTCTCCATACTTTACCGTGCCTTCATCCAAAAGTCGACGAAGACCTAATCCTGTACTCCAAGACCCGGACATCAAGATATGGGCACGACCAACCAAATTCTCTGCAAGAACGGTGGTGAATATTCCTCATTTTATTGAAGATCTTTCTACTCCTGGGTACAATCCTATGGTCTCGAACGATTCCATATACGACTCGATGGGATTGGCAGGCGTTCGTACGACAAAGAGACTCAATGAGTTTAAAGAGGCTATGAAGAGGGCATTACCTAAAGACGAAATCTACAAGATAAGAGAGGAAATGCGAAAGTATGTTGCTGAAGATGACTCAAAATTGGACATCGATTTTTCTTTTAGAGTTAAAGACGCAACAGAGTTTTCTTTTGAAATCGCTCGCGTACTTGATATGATCTCCCAAAACAGAATAACCGAAATAAGTGGTCTGAAAATCGCCGGTCTCAGTTTTACGGATGACCCCATCTTTGATCAACTTCCGGAAAACATGCAACGATTGTTGCGGAGTGATTCTTTGGTGGCCGTGGGCTACCAAGTCGGACAATCCTCGCCTATTAGCATGATTATAAATGATGGCGAGGAAGAAGGAATGAGAAAAGGCATTGCAGAAAATGGATATGGTAATCTCAGGTCAGACAATCCCAAAGACTATGCCTTTGTCAACACTGCGGTACCTTTTATTGGACGACCTGTGCGATACATCCAAAAAGAAGAAAGCTTTGGCCGGACCATCGTATCCAGACCTTTGGTCTTTACCGCTCCTTCCGTCTACACCTTGGGCGACTTGACTCCTGCGTACCTCAGAAACGAATACGTCAACTTGCCCAACGTTGGTCATCGCTTCAATTTCACCTTTGATCCCAAGATGTTTTCCAACGAATATGTGCAATCCGCGATCGCCAAAATCTTTGAAAGAGAAGAAGGGGATAACGCAGATGAGCAACGTACCGAAGGATTCGATGCTCTCATTGAGATGATATATGGTAAGGGTTGGGAAGGAAAAGCCTTATCCGGAAAAGAACAAAAAGTCTCTATTGAATTCCCAGCGGTTGGATATGTCGCGTACAATGAATTTTCCATGCTGGGAGACGAAATCTCTCTCTACGATAATTATGGAAATGACGCAAGCTTTGGCAACAAGGACAAAAAAACCGGAAACCCCTTATTCCGACTTTTGGGCGACAAAGGGTCTGTGGATGGCGACGAAACAAGACAAAGGGGTGCATTAATTGCTGGCATGAATATAACAGATCCTACTCGAACGGAGGATTATGGCGTTATCCAGCAATCTAGATATGGGAGCATGTGTATGCGAGAAACGATTACTAGAATCTTGACAGATTTGACACCGAATGTTAGAGGAGACCCCCCTGGGTATGAAATCTCCGTTAGTCTGGTCAATGTCCCTGATGATGGACCCGAAGAAGTCATAATCGAGAAAATGAACGAAAATTCTATGGACAATATCGTAGTTTCGTTTTTTCAAGCCACAAAGGCGGATAGAAAAAATCCTACTTTCGATGACGGGGAATTCATTATTGATATTGCGGGTCAAGAACGTGTTTTCGCCATAACCAACCTTCGCATGGTTTACAATGTAAACCTTTCCAAAATGGCCATTGCCGTCCGAGAATCTCCAAAAAGATTGGACACAGTCATATCCAATCTATCTTATGTCAACGATTTGCTCTCTGGCTTGTGTGCGCTGGAACACGACGCGACTTTTAGAAGATTAAACGACTTGAGTATCCGTGGAAGAACAGATGACAAAGTTCGATCCAAGGAGGAGACCGTTATTGTAAAATGGAATGACGATGCCGAAATTATCAGCGGTGATATAACTCATATGACGGCTGCAGATGGAGTTGATTTTATCAAGTCGCTCATTGCGGATACGCATGCAATCATTGGACTTTACGCTCTTCCTAAAGAGAGTTTAACTGCTATTCAAAACAGATACGTTGGCACTAGCTTAGACGGTGCGAAGAAGGGAAACATTGCTGACATCCGGAGAATTATTCGGGATTTTGGGGACCGAAATCTTGTATTGGACTCTAGACAAGATTTCCAGCGAGAAAAACTATCAGATGGCCGGAAAAGACACGCCTCTACCTTTGTCTATGGCTACCAGTACCGATCCCAGTACCAGTCCCCGATGACTCGTCTTTCTAAAGGGATTGGTCGTACTACCGTGAAGAACAAAATTGTTAACGGAGACATAAGGACTGATCCAGTGTTGGGAGACACTCCGCTCTCTATCGCTATGTACGAAGCCCTTGACCCGCTTGTTGCCGAGGTCAAAGAAGAAGGAGTAGAGACAGGCGAAGAAGGAGTAGAGACAGGCGAAGAAGGAGTAGAGACAGGCGAAGAAGGAGTAGAGACAGGCGAAGAAGGAGTAGAGACAGGCGAAGAAG
>Ga0180432_10002119_pt1 | contig 30111 bp, 44 predicted proteins | sample SS_ome_10_FD_132414 | JGI IMG/M metagenome (GOLD analysis project Ga0180432, IMG submission 132414) | Hypersaline lake sediment archaeal communities from the Salton Sea, California, USA - SS_1_MS_2 metaG | ecosystem: Environmental > Aquatic > Non-marine Saline and Alkaline > Hypersaline >...
AGCTACCTGAGCATCGCGTCCAGCAAGCTGACCTTCCCGGCCAATGCCTACTTGTCCGAGTATCTCTATCATTCTGGAGACGTGGACACCTACTGGCAGTTCACGCCGGATCGGATACGCGGGGCTGTAGGCGGAACGGTAGGCATTGATCTTGAGACGAACCTGACTCTCTCCCCGGCCGGGGACGTGATCCTCGATCCGGCCGGCAACGACGTGCTACCCGCGACCGGGTACGACATCGATCTCGGGAGCCTTCAGAAGAAATACCTGACGCTGCACGCCGCCGAGCTCTGGGTCGAGACCCTGGTGGCCCAGGATACGATCGCGACGATCGGCGGCCGGGTACTCGTCGGGCCGACCACGACGCTGACGTCCGATCTCGGCTCGGGCGCGACCACGATCTACGTCAAGCACAACCAGATGGCGTCCGGCGATCGGGTGTACATGGAGGCCGACGGCAAAGTCGAGTTTATGGCCGTCACGGGCGGCCCGACCGGGACCGGTCCCTACGCCTACACCGTGACCCGGAACCTCGACGGCACGGGGGCGAACGACTGGTACGCCGGGGACGCCGTGTTCAACACCGGGCAGGCGGGCGACGGCTTTATCGACCTGTACTCGTACTCCGGCGTCACGAGCGGCACGACCGGCCCGACGATCATCGGCAACGTCCGCAACTCCGCGACCTACAACGACTGGACCGAGCACTGGGCGATCGGAAACCTGTGCGGGATCTACGGATACGGGACGGACACATACGGAGTTGGGCTCGGGAAGTACTCGACGACGACGGCCTACATCACGATCGATGCGACGAACGGGTACCGGATCCACGGCAGCGACTATGTCGTGGCCCAGTGGGACAACGACGGGGACATTCACTTCTACGACAGCGACGAGGATGAGCGGATCTTCATCGGCGATTTCGTCGAGGACACGGACTTCGGCATCAAGATCATCGACCACGGTGGCGTGTGGATTGTCAGCGGTCAGGCGAGCGACACGGGCGGCTGGGGAATCTACCTCCAGGACGAGGGTATAACGCCGACTGTCGACACGTTCAATCGCAACGCGATCTTTGTTGACTGGGGCGACACCGAGACCGGCAACGACGCCGCGATCATCAACGCCGAGCTTGCCACGTCAGGAGAAGTAACCGGCCAGATCGCCGGCATCTTGCTGACGGTCGGGGCCTACGACGAGGTGTCCGCCTCCGATCCCCGGTACGGTTACTACATCAATCTCCAGGGATACACGAGCGACGTGACGCATGGCGTGCACTCGATCGTCTACGCCCCCGATTCCACCGGCACGGTCTACGCCGGGTACTTCGATGCGAACCAGACGGGGGGCGGCGGGGACAACCCGGCAGGGGCCTACGGGCTGTATGCGGACGGGATCGGCGGTGCCCTCTACGCAGCCGGGGACATCTATCTGCACACCAGCACTATCCTGAAGTGCGCCGGATCCGGCAACGACATCGGCGAGAGCGGGACGCGGTTCGCGACGGTGTACGCGGATGATGGTGACTTTTCTGACGACCTGACCGTCGGGGACCAGCTCAACATCGGCGACAACATCGTCTTCACCGGCTCCTACGGGCTGATAACGACCAACACTTCCGACGGGTCGGACACGAAGTATCTCGCTATCGCCGGCGGTGGAGCGGTCGGGAACACGCGCGGAGCGGACTTCTACCTCTACGGCAACGAGCACGGCTCGCACCCCGGCCGGGTGTTCCTGCGTACCGGAGCGATCGTCGGGGCGTACATGGAGTTCGAGATCAACGGCACGAAGTTCTGGATGGACGAGGATAAGTTTTACTCGGACTCCGATCACGACCTCGGCCGGGCTGCCGACCCGTTCGGGACCGCCTACGTTGCGGGGGTTGACCTCGGGACGAACACGATCACCGATGGCAATCTGACAGGTGCCTGGACAGGGATCACGAATCTTACCGCCACGGGCACCATCCAAGCCGAGCACCTGTACTCGACCGATGACATCGAGGCCGACGGCGATCTGGATGTAGCCGGCGACGGGCAGTTCGGCACAAGCTACGTCGTCAATATCGCTGAGTCGGGTCTTGCGACAGGCGCGAACATCTACGCCACCTCAACGCTTTATTTCGGCACTACGAGCAACCACCAGGTTCGGTTCTACACAAATGATGTCTATCGGTGGGCGGTGGACAATGACGGTACGTTCTTCCCGGGAGACGCAGCTTACGACATTGGGAAGAGCGGCGATCGCGTGGGAACGATCTACTCGCAGGACATCGATCTTTTGGGTGACCTGACAGTCGGTGATGACGCGTACTGGGCCGACGGTGGCCGGGCCTACTTCGGGTCCGACGACGATATGGCGATCTATCACGACGGCTCGAACGCCCATATCAGCAATGGCACAGGCACTCTGCACGTTAACTACACGGCCGAGGGGGATGTGCAGTTCTTCGCTGGCGCGACCTCGGGCGAGAACCCGGTCGTGAAGATGTGGGGCTACGACACCGGGGAGTCGGCGGCGCGGTACGGGCAGCTCTCGGTGCTCACCAACGGGTGGTTCAGCGTCGAGGCACAGCAGGCGCTCCTGCTGATGTCGGCCGCCGCGACCTCGATGTACTTCCGGGCGGGCGGGACGTACTACTGGCAGGACCGCGACGACTCGGACGCGAACCGGATGACTCTGAACTCCGCGACCGGTGACCTGTGGCTCTATGGGGACCTCGATGTCGATGGAGACCTTAATGTGGATGGGGCCGCCGTTATAGACGGGGCTCTGACTATCGGCGGGTATATATACCATCAGGGCGATCTTGATACCTACCTACGATTTCAGACCGACCAGGTCGATCTCTGTGCTGGCGGGAGCGTTTTCCTATCAGTAGACACCGATGGGGTCTCAGCCGCTGGCGGACAACTTTATGCGACCAGAGATGCCGATGAAACGGCCCTTTTCCATACGGAGACCGCAGCGGCAAACACCATTCTGACCGGACTAACTCTCCGGCGCGCGGTGTCGAGCGGCAATGGCGCTGTCGGTCTCGGAATGGCACTCGATTTCGACATGGAGAACGATGCCGGCGGATCGGTCACGGATGCTGCACGAATTCTGGCTACGTGGACGGACGCAAGTCAATCCTCCGAGGACTCCCAGATCGAATTCTGGACCTACGCAGGCGGTTCTGGAAACAAAGCAATGTACGTGACTTCTGACGGAAAGCTCTACGTCGACGCCAGCACGAATTCCACCTACGCAGACGATAAACACCCTGTCGGGACTTTCGACGAATACGATGACGCCGCCCTGGCTGAGAAGTTTGCCAAGCGGACCATCGGGGGATGGACCACACCGGAGGATATCGAAACTCTGGAGCGGCTCGGCATCCTGGTCCCGAAGGGCCAGGGCTTCCGTGGCCATATGATTGACACCTCCGCACTCTTCCAGCTCTTCGCCGGCGGCATCTACCAGAACGCCTACCGCATGTCCTCGATCGAGAGAGAACTCAACCAGGCCTGGCGGAGGGTCGATCAGGAATCCGCGCGACGGGAAAAGCTCGAGGAAGAGAACGAGGAACTGAGAGGGAAGCTGGAATCATTCGAGGAACGACTGACCCGCCTGGAGAAGGCGGCATAGGAGGAACCGATGGCAGAGATACGGAATGTGCGCATACAGGTTACGCCGGATGGCGACCTGAAACTGTTCCCCCTGGACGGGGACACCATTCACTTCAACGGCGAATATCGGGTGGAGAACAATCTTCCGGCATCAGATGACACCGAGGCGGTTGTCTTTCATCCGCAGTCGTGGGCTGCGTCGTCTGCGGAGATCCACGCCACCTCGCCGCGAATCGTGGTAGAGGAGGAAACCGACTGATGGCAACGAAGGAAGAAGGACAGGCCAAGTACGACGAACTGCGATCGGTTATCGCCAGCGGTGTCCGGAAGGCACGCGGAGCCGAGCGATTCGCAAAGCGGGCCGAAGAGATCATCGCCGAGATCGCAGCCGATGCCGACCTGAAGACGAAGATCCAGGCCTGCATCGACGCCGGGCCCGACTCCCTGACCGGTCTGAAGAGTCAGGTCACCGGCCTGCGTGCGATCGCCGACGTGGCGGCTGAGAAGTTCCCGAAGCCCGAACCGGCAGCAGCGCCTGAGGAAGCCTGAACCCGAGCACTCAACCCGAGGAGCAGAATGCAATGAGTGAGAAGAAACGTCCGCCCGCGGCTCCCAAAATGAGGGAGATCGGCGAGTTCAACCAGGTCCTGGCGGCTCTGGATGGTCTCGCCAGCCAGGAACCCCGATTCCTTCAGCAGGCAGCGAATGCCCTGAAGGCTCTGGAGAAGATCGAGTCCGACGGCAACAAGAAGCTGCGGTTCCACAATTACCTGAACTACGCCGACGGTGAATCGGTGGAGAAGCTGGAACGTGACCGGGCTCAGATCAAGCTCACCATGTCCAAGCTGCGCGGTGAGTATACCGAGCCCCTGGGCGAGGAGCTGCGCAAGAAGACCATCGCGGAGCTCAAGGACTATGCCGAGGCTCTCGGCCTGAACCCGGACGGACTGCCGAAGCGCAAGGCTGACATCATCGATCTGATCGAGAAGCAGTTCGCGGATGACGAGGGGGAGGGCTCGTAACACAGAACGGAACAGCGGGGTGGTAGCATGCAGGACATCACAGGCCTGAGCGAGGTCGTCTCTCATTACGGCCCCTGGGGAATCGTGGTCTACCTGATTCTCCGCGAAGGTGGCAATGTCATCGTGCGACTGATCAACGGCGACAGGCGAAAAGAAAACAACGGGAGCGGCACCATAAAGACGCTGGCCGATGCGCAGAAAGCCACCGCCGAGGTGATCGAGCAGCTCAACAGGGACGGTTCGGAGGCCCTGAAGGTCCACAAGGCTACGAATAGGGGTTGGCAGGTCGGTGTCGAGAAGCGTCTGGACAATCACAGTGAGCGCATTGATGAGGTGGATAATGGAGCGAGACAGGTGCGCGATCTGATGAACGGCCTGCTGATGGAGCACCGTACGCATCACCCCGAATCTCAAGTCGGGAGGGGATAATCATGATCTCCGAACTCGTGAGAGACGAGGAGGGGCGTCTCAGTAGTGCCAGGTGTTCGTTCTGGCTGACGCTGCTGGTGGCCCTGATCCTGATCGTGCTGGCAGCGCTGAAGATGGTGGAGATCTCGGCTGCAGCATATGCATTGCTTGGTACGATCTTCACCTTCACCTGCGCCTGGGCAGCGGGCCCGAGGATCGCGAAGTACGTCGGGCCCCAGATCGGCCGGGTGGTGGATGCGATCGGGAAGGCGAAGGATGATCGCCGGCTTCCGGATATCCGGCGGGATGACGAGAGCGGTCAGTGATGGCCCGGCTCACGTTTCACCCTGCGCTCCGACGGACGATCAGAAATGGAGCATGGCACGAGACGACCCGGGAGGATCGCCTCGGGGTGATGATTCACTTCGATGCCTCTGCCTCCGATGAGGGGGCGATAGCCTGGTTCCAGGATTCCCGCTGCCGGGTGAGCTACAACTACCTGGTCCTGGACGACGGCTCCTATGTTGAGATCGCTCCGCTCTCCGCCCGGGCCTGGCATGCAGGTGTGTGCCGGCCGTCTCATGACGGTCTCGCCTACAAGGATGCGAACTCCGCCTTCTACGGGATCGCCGCAGCTACCAACCTGAAGCACTCGGTTACCGGTCTGCAGCTGCTCACGATCGCCTACTTGGTGCGGAAGCTCTACCAGAAGCACAGTTGGAATCCCCTCGAGGTCTGGCGGATCGTCGGGCATTCGGATGAGTGCTGGCCGCGGGGGAGAAAGGTGGATCCGGTCGGTCTGGATCCGGATCGGCCGATCCTATCTGTGGAGGCGGTGCGGAACCTCGCGCCGATGATCGTGATATGAGATCCCGATTCTGGCCCGTCCTCACCGTGATCCTCGCCGCTCTCGTGGTCTGGGGAACCTTCGCTCGGGCCCGGAAGGAGAGCGAGATCCGCGCCTGGCAGCGTCAGGCGGCGCTGAACGACTCCCTGCACCAGATCGAAGCCGGCAGATACCAGCGGGCAGCCGTCGTCCTCGAGCGTGAACGAGACCTGCGGCACACGCTCCAGGACTCCCTTCCGGATCTGCACCGGGAGCTGCGGCGCCTGAGGGCGAACACGCGGGACTACATCAGCACGATCGCGCAGCTGCAGGACCTGGTGGCCGAGGGATCCGCGACGGACACTGTCTACGTCTCGCCGGCAACGGGCGACACAGTCCACCGGGTCGACTTCGAACACACCCAGCCGGGTATCCGGATCCAGGGCTTCACCATCACGCCTCCGCCGCGGTATCAGCTGCGGGCTCAGTTCGATCCCATCCCCATGCATATCGTGGTCTCGGAACTCCGCAACGGATCCCTGCAGGCCAACGTGGAGGTCCCCCCCTGGGTAGACATCAGTTCCCTCGATACCCGCATTGTGAGACGGCCGAAGTCCTGGCTGAGAAAGAACCACCCCTGGATCATGTCGGTCGGGCTGCTGGTGATCTGGGAGTGGATCCGGCCATTCTGACAGATATCTGACAGGGATTGTCATGACCGTGCGTTACTGTGCATGCCCTTGCGCAACCTGATCATCGGCGGGAGGCCTTTATTTCCTGCGCTCTGACGGCCGAATTCGATGTGAATCCGCATAGGTAAAGGATAGGCGAAAATGGCGGGTAGCATTTCTCCGGAGCAAGAGGTCGTGAGTTCGAATCTCGCCCGGGGTACCATCTAACTCTTTGACAGGTACGATGTTAAGCTGGGGCGCTCAGGGCGCGACAACCTGAGCGCCCTATTTTTCTGACGGATTTCTGACAGCCGGCGCAATGAATCCCACGTCGAAAACCACCCTTTCGGCCTCTGTCTGCAGGTGCTGATCGGTCAGGTGGCTGTAGTGTTTTTTTAGCACGGGCTCTGAAGTTCCAACGATTGAGGAGACTGTTGAAACCGGCACACCGCTTTCGAGCGCGCGGGTCACGTACGTGGCCTTGAAGGTATGCAGGGATCCCTTGATCGGAGGGGGCGGCTGCTCGCCGGCTTCCTGGGCCGCCTCCTCGTTCTTGCGGTTGATCCGATCGATCAGGCGAAGCAGGTGGCGCAGGGTAATCTTCCTGGTCGTAAAAGGTGCGGCGCCACCGAAGACGTACGGGCGGCTCTCGACGTGCCGCTGCAGGATCGTTCTCAGGGCCTCAGTGAGCGGGACCTTGCGGACCCGGCCGCCCTTGGCGTTGCGGACCTCAATGAAGTTCGGCCCTACATCTTCCCATTGCACAGCCAGTGCCTCAGATATCCGCATGCCGCTGTAGAGCAGGAAGAGCCAGAGATCCCGGTGCCGAGGATCCCCGCGGACCTGATCGAATATCTGGGCCAACATCGCATCGCTGAAGATGTACTTGCGTGCATCCTGGACGTTGAGCGAGATCCCGGTGGCCGGGTTCCTGGCGATGAGACCGTTTTTCAGAGCCCAGTTGAGGGCCGTGGTGATCACCCGCCTGTCCTGGTCGATGGTCGCCGACGACTTGCCGGCTTTCCGCCGTGAACCCAGGTATGCCTCGACGTGTTGGCGTGTTATCTGTCCGACGCGAGAAACGTCCAGGCGGCCGATGAATTTTGTCAGCGTCCTCTCGTCGAGCGAGGTTGTCTTCGGGTCTTTCTTCATCCGAGAGTAGCTGAGGTAGGCCTTCAGAAATTCCTCCACTTCCGGATTCTTCGGATACCCGAGGCCCCAGTGGATGATCTCATCCTCTTTCTGTGACCTGATCCTTTCTGCGATCCGCCTGTCCTTCGTCCCGGTGGATTTCCTCAAGCGCTTGCCAGTGGGGGAGAGCGCTGCCGGGATGTCGACATACCAGTACTTGCTCCGGGAGCACTTGTAGAGACCGACGTGGAGCATGTTATGGGATCATATACGTTGAATGAGCGATCACATATTCTCCTCTGCTTGAAGTATCGTTGCAGAGCTCTCCGTTGACTAATATGCTGGCGCGAACGCTTCCGGTGGCTCCTTTATTCTGGGCCATTACCTGAGCGAAAAATCCGCTTGAAGCTGTAAAGGATAGTTCCCATGGAAGATCGGCTTCGGCAATCTGCGCAGTGCCCCCATCAGGGTCAGTATATGTAAGCGAAACGGACACGGCTGATCCGGTTACGCTATATTGAAGTTCATAACTAGCGGGGCTGAGATCTATCAGCCCTGAAGAAATAGCTAAATATGCAAGAACACCTGCCAGAACGATGAATATCAATAGAGACAATGAACCGCCGAGCGAGAAGCTCTGCTGTGAGGGCTCATTGGCCTCCGGTTGAAGCCGTGATTCGTCGGTTCCTTCTCCCTCCAACATCGATCCGCAGTGCTTGCATTTGATGGCGTCGTCTTGGATTTCTTCTGCACAGTATGGACAGGTTTTCATTGAACGTCCTCCCTGTGATAGGCGTTATCGCGAAGAATTAACCCGCTTTCTGGGGGCGCGATCCATAACCGAATGTTACCCAGATGCTACTGGAATACATGTCGACTGTGATTCCGTATGCCGTCAAAGATCCTTCAAGGCGATGGTACCTGACGCTTATTGAAACAGGGGGCGCGAGAACGAGAAAGCCCGCACCATAACCCAGACCACCCTTCACAGTAAAACCTTCTTCATGATCGAATCTCCACCAGGCATAGTTGACTGTCGGGTGAACGAATATCCAGGAGTCGGAGTTTGCGGACCCCGCAGCCAGACACAATCCCGCCCATGCGACATTCTGAGACACCTTGTTGCCCGTGCCCGAGACCGAGCGAGAATGGGACCCGTCATAGCCGGCGATGAATCCGAAGGTTCGACCCCAGAACATTGCCTGACTGCTGATGGAGAAGCCGGTATCCACTTTAACGTCTTCCCCGGTCTCGTCCGAGCATATGTTCCCGAAGGTTGCACCCAGGGTGATGGTTGATGCCGCTAAAGTGCCGACAGTGTCAGGAATGGCAGATTGTGCGGCAACCGAGAGGGGCAACATTAATGACACGAGAAGCGTAGATGTATACCTCATGATTTCCTTATCGGATCCTCACAGTATTGGAGTGCCTACCAGAACAGCCTTTCTCCATCCTTCCCATTCGCGGTAATCCCTGAATGCATCGTCTCCGTAGTAGAGCCAGATGGCCGATCCTCCGGGATCCTTATAGGTGAGCGGAGAGAGATTGGTGCAGCTGACACCCCCGTAGCTGGTGCCGTTGTATCCGTTATGCCACCAGACAGCTCCGAGGGATCCCACCTTCTGATAGAACGTTCGGTAGATTCCCGTGATGTCAATCGACGTCGATGCTCCATTAGACCAGAAGTATGTGTAGTTCCCGCTCAGGGTCATTGAGAATGCGAGTTTGTCATCTTCTGGCCAGGTGTCCGGTCCGTTGTAGTACTCAACGGCTGTCGATTCTAACGAAACGACGATCGAGTCGATGCCTACGCTGTCGATCAGGGCATAGGTGGCAGTCCAATCGTATTCGGTGAGATCGTGGAAGAAATACAGGGGGGAACTGAGGTTGAGATCCCCGGCAGAAACATGAACGTTTGTTTCGATTTCAGAGCCCGACATCAAGGTGTCACCAGCGATTGATATGAATTCATGATCGGTTGTGATCTCTACGTCCCCACCCGTCCAGATCACTGCATTGCCATACTGATCCTCACACGTGATCCAGTCTGACAGAACCAAGGGCTGATCCACGAAAGCTCGTATCGAATTGACATCGATATCAAGTTCTGCCGGCGGGCCTGGCTCGGCCGTTGCCTCGAAGGTTTCATACACGACCGGGGTTCCGTCCGAGCGAACTGCGCGGGCCTGCATACGCTGGGCTCCGGCGGTCACTCCGAGCGCCCAGAGATCTGCAGCCCTCCCCAATGTGTCGGTCAGGGCGCTGCCGGCGTAGACGGATCCGCCGCCCTCGGTAACCACGAAATTAATCAGGACGCCGGGGATTGGATTCCCGATATCCTGCGCCCCCCCAGGCGCCCGCACCTCCACGATGCAGGCGTCGGGGAGCGTGTCTGTTACGGCCGCAATCTGGCCATTGCCCTGGATGATGCTCAGGTTTACTCCCTGAGCGAGGATGGCATCGGTGTCGGGCCCGGGGTTAGTTGGGTTTGATTCTGATGAACATGAAATGAGAAGAATAGTCGCGGTAATCAGTGGTAACGCCTTCATGGTCTCCCTTCCAGATCGTTCGGATTCCGGTTTTCAGTGGTATTGTTCTCTTGAGTGCCATCACCCCCCGTAATTGATAGTCAGGAGAATATGCGGCCGACTTGGCCGCCGCCTCAGCCACCCTCCTTTTCTGTTTCGGTCTTTCGCTTGATGTCGGATAAGAAATTTTCAAGGGCGCGCTGGCCGCCCTGCTCTGCGGCCTGTCTGATGTAGTCGGCTACTTCTTCTGAGACGCGGCCACCTCCGACTGAGATCTGAATGCCTTCGTATTCGGCGATGATCTCGGCCATGGGGATATCAAGTGCTTCAGCGACTGCCTGAAGCTGGGGCCAGTCCGGGAATGTATGCCCGCGCTCCCAGGAACTGATGGTCTCTGCTCGTATTCCTGAGAGAGCTGCCAATTCCTTTGCCAAGAGCCCGTGCTTGTTTCGCAGCCGTCGAATTGCATCGCCCATTCGCTGCTTCTCTTCTGGGCTCATAATCTTGGTGTCCTTGCGCTTTTCGGGCATGCGGTAATACTCACCGAGATTTCGCTGATGCGCAAGAAGCAAGCCGGGCAATTCAGTCACCCCTGAAATGAATTTCCACTGCCGCCATTTTTCACTTGCGCGCACGCGTAAGTTACTTTAGACTGCGCCGTAGCTATGAAAACTACGACAGAACAATTCATCGGAACGCGCGAGGCCGCGGAAATCATCGGCATGTCCCAGCGTTGGGTTCAGGTCGAATCCAAGCAGGGGGGCCGGCTCCACCACCTCGCGCACAATGTCGATGCTGGTCGCTGGTTCGTCTACCTCCGCTCCGACATCGAGGCTTTCGCGGAGGAATACCGGGCGGCCACTGAGCCTCAACCTGTCTGACACCCTCCGGGGTGTCAACGGCACTCCAGCGTGAGGAGGTGCCACGATGAAACATACTGATGAGGAACTCGCCCGGATGCTCGCCTCGAAGGCGCGGCGCCCAGACCTTCCAACCGTCAAGCGGGTTATCCAGGAGGAGTGGGGCAGCACACTCTCGCGCGATATCATCATGCATGTCCTTGGCGTTTCCCGCCGAACTGCCTACCGCCTCTACGAACCTGACCAGCCGCCGCCGCACCCCTTCCAGATCCTCGAACTACACCTGCGCCTCGAACTCCCCCAAATCATGAACGCCTTCTACCGGGACATGGGATTGCCCTGGTGGACGGTGCCGAGAGTCATCTGGGAGAACAGCGTGGATCCGGAGGCGCGGGCCCGGATCGAACTGGAGGGTATGCAAAGCGCAGATGATCAGGCGCGCACCGTCGAGGAGGTCCTGGCCGACAACGTAGTCACCGAGGATGAGGGCCGCCTGGTGGATCGGGTGACCGAGGAGGCCCACCGTGCGATTGCCCGCATGGGATCCCTGGCGAAGGTCGAACGATGACCTGGGCTCAGCGGATATGGAGGGAGATCAGGCGGGCGTGGAAACGGGCCCGCCTGGTGGCTGGCGGGGCATCCGCAATCGAACGGGCGACCCGGGCCTACGTCAACAGCCGGGAATACCGGGAGGCACGAGCGTGACGCAGAAGTGGTTCAGCCTCAAAGAGACCGCGAAGCACTTCGGCATAAGCGTTGACACCGTTCGTCGCTGGCGGCTGAGAGGTCTCATACCGTCAGAGGCGATGATAGAGGTGGGGGGGTTCCGCAAGTACGACATCAGAGAGATCGAGAAACACCTGACGACGAAAAGGCGCCGAGGCCGACCATCGACTCCGGCGCTGCAATCCCTAGCGTGAGGGGAGAACGATGACAGAGGCAACTTCAACACTCCCGGTTCCTGCGGAGCTCCAGCATGCTCCCTCGGACGAGGAGATACAGCAGATCCGGAAGCGCGGCACCGCAGTAGTCGCGTACCGGAAGGAAGTGAACGAGATCTTCCGAACACTCGAGGGGATGGAGTGGGGATCCGGGACGAGTGCCGTAAGGGGAACTCAGTTCTCAGAGCAGACGCGGTATGCCCTGGCGGTGTTCTGCCGGATCACCGGTGCGAACCCACTCACCCAGGTCGATATCTTGGGAGGCAAGCCCTACCTGAACGCGGCGTTCTGGTCCGACAAGATCAACCGGAGCCCACACTTCCACCACTTCGATCAACGCGATCTCTCGCCCTCAGTACAGGCAGCCCACGAGGACAAGGCGAAGCAGCTGCGAGAGATGGCGAAGGAGATCAAACCGACTGACGAGGCAAAGGCCGCGGAGTACACCACCCGGGCATTCGAAGCCGAGGAGATGGCCGAGGAAATCCGGGACGCACGTGTCAGCTGGAGCCCACCGGCATGGGCGGAGGTGGTGATTGAGACCTCGATCTACCGGTTCATCGACGCCGCTCCCCTCGAGAAGATCCGCGCCGGTGAGATCACCGATCTCAATTCCTGGCTCATCTGCGTGCGTGAATGCAACTGGGCTGGTGGGCGACCGAAGGAGAAGAAGAAGAACCGGCAGACCGGGAAGGAATACGAGTATCAGCCGGATCCGGTCGGTAACGCCGAACCTGCAAAGACGGCACGGACGCGGAGCCTGCGTCGGGCCTCCACCCGGGCATTCGCTGCCTGGGGGCAGGACTACGAACAGCAGGTCCGGAAGGCCGAGGAAGCGATCGAGGCCGAATTCGAGATCATCACCAACGGGAATACAGACGGAGCGCCAGCCGCTGGCGAGCCTCAGGCGGTACACACCGGCAACGGTGAGCCCGAGGCAGCGAGAGAGGAGGGGGCGGTCGATCTCCCGGAGACCGGGAGGATCTCCGAGGAGCAGGAAGAGCCTGAGGCCGCTCCCTCCGAACCGGAAGCCTCCGAGCCCTCCTGGAATGAGGAGGACGACCGAAAACGCCTCTTCGCAACACTGCGAGAGGCGGGGATCGAGGACCGGAAGGCCTGGCAGGCCGAGCATGGGCTTCCCGAATCCACGAAGGACTGGGGCCCGGATGAGTACCAGCGGGCCTTTCAGGAACTCACAGCGGGGCCGATCTCAATGTTCAAGGACGGTTGTGAGGTCCTCGGTCTGGATCCCGCCGCAGTTGCCCAGGAGGTTCTCGGCCACGAGCCCGACACCCTGAAGGACTACAACCTCCTCAACAACCACCTCGCGACCCTGGCAGACGGGGAAGCCCAGCAGGACCTCCTGTCATGAGGGGGGCAGCCACTTCCGACCTCCACCTGGGATTCCGGGCGTTTTCGGCCATGATCGACGGCCGGAATGCCCGGGAGGTGGATGTCGAGCGCGCATGGGCGCAGGCGGTCGATCGGATCTGTGAGGCAGGTCCGGACTTCGTGGGGATCCCCGGGGATGTCTTCCACCATCCCCGGGTCGGAATCCACTCCGTGAAGGCCTGGCGGAACGGGATTCTCCGGATAGTAGAGGAGACCGAGGCGGAGATCGTCATCGTGCAGGGCAACCACGATGCGGCGAAGACCTCCGAGACCCTCTCACCGATCGTGATCCCGGATGATTACGCCCGGGTTCATATCCTGACCGAGCCTGGCCGGGTACGGTTCGAGACGTCCACCGGTGAGAAGGTGGCGGTGGCATGTTTTCCCTTCGTGAAGCTCGGCCAAGAGTTCTCCTACAAGCTCGAGCCCGCAGATGATGCGGACACGAACATCCTACTCCTGCACGCCGCGGTAAAGACCTCTGTCGACGGAAAGGCACTACCCCATTTCTACGGAGGGGCAGGAGCCCTCGACATGGGCCGGGAAGCCGACCGCTGGGATGCGATCATCGTCGGCGATTACCACGAGTACACCCAGCTGGTTCCCGACCGGATCGTTCTCTACCCCGGTTCACTCGAACGGACCTCCTCGAATATCTGGAACGAGCATGATCCGAAGGGCCTGGTGTTCTTCGACACGGCGAACCAGACGCACGAGTTCGTGACGGTCTCCACCAGGGAGATGGTCGACCATGTCTTCAGATCGAACGAGGAGGAAGACGAGGATTACGTCTACATCGACGCGATCGACGCTGAGAGCGTGAACTCGGAACTCCTCCGCCTCCTCGATGGAGGGTACATCCCCGAGGACAGCATCTTCCGCGTCAAGGTCGACAACTTCCCCCGCGGCGATCGCGACCAGATCGACTGGAAGCTGGTCCGCGAACTCAAAGCCCACTGCCTCCACTTCTATCTCGATCTCCGATACGCAGAGCGCACAGCAACCGATCTCGGCGACCGCCGGGACGGGGCGGGGCGTTCCCTACGCGACGAGGCCGTGGCCTTCCTCGAGGAAGACCCGCCGGAGGTCCGGGACTGCGCCATGGGCTACCTCTTCCCACCGGAGGAGGAGACGGAGGAGGTGCCGGCATGAAGCTGATCAGCTTGAAGCTGGAGAACTTCCGCCAGCACGCGGATACCGAGATCACCTTTCCGATTACCGGACTGACCGGGATCCTCGGAGCGAACGAGAGCGGGAAGAGCACGGTCGTCGAGGCAGTCGAGTGGATCCTGTTCGGCGCCCGGGCCACCCGGGGAACGGTGAAGAGCATCCGCTGGACCGGCGCCACAGGCCGTCAGATCGCCCGTGGCGAGCTCGTGTTCGAAGTGGGCGGGACGGTCTACCGCTGCAAGCGCACCGAGAATGACGCCTCGCTGAAGATCGAGGGCCAGGCGACACCTGTCGCCGCGAGCATCAGCGGTGTTGATTCGATGATCCCCCGGATCCTTGGGATGGACCTCGACGAGTTCAGCGCCACCTACCTCTGCCGGCAGAAAGATCTGAACCGGCTCTCCATCATGGGCGGTACCGATCGGAAGCAGTTCGTGCTGAAGCTCATGGGGGTGGGGAAGGTCGACCAGGCGCTGAGATCCTGCAGGGCGACGAAGAACGCCCTGAAGAACGAGGTGCAGGGATTGAAGGAGGGCCTCGGGGAACGGGAGCCGCTCGAGGAGGAGAAGCGGGTGGCCCAGGCTGTGGAGGCTGCCGAACAGTCTGCACACCACGAAGCGGAACAGAAAGTAACCGACACCGAGGTTCAGTACACCTCGGCGAAGGAAGCCCTCGATACTTCCACGGAGAAGCAGAACCAGCACCGGGAACTGGAGCAGAAGCGCACCCAGGCATCGGGCGAGATCAACTCTGCCGAGCGTGAGCTCACCCGCCTGAGGAACGATGAAGAGAAGGCCACGGAGGCCCGGGAGAGGGTTGCGAAGGCGGACGAGCAGCTGGCCGACCTGAAGATCCTGCGAGAGGAACGCGACTCGATCAGGGAGGCGAAGGCTAGAGCCAACGAGCGGATCCGCCTGCAGAAGTTGATCGACGAACAGACCTCCGAGATCTCCGCCCTGAAGGAAAAGGCAGACGAGTTCGCGGGATCGATACCAGAGGAACCGATGGCAAATCTCATCGGTCTCTCTGAGGCCCAGCAGGAACTCCCCGTCCTCCAGGAGGACCGAAAGACCCGTCTGATTGAGGCGGAGAAAGCACGAGCAGTAGCTCTCTCGAGGAGTGAAGAAATCGGGAAGCAGCTGCAGACGATATCAGCTCTCGGCCCTGACGGAGAATGCCCAACCTGCACGAAAGTGATCGGCGAGGATTACGACACTATCCACTCTGCTCTGAGCGAGATCGTCACCCAGGCGGAGAAGGATGCGATCGACCTGCAGAAGAAGATCGATTCCCTGAAATCTCCGACCGACGAGGAGATGGAGCTCCAGGCTCGTATCGAGGAGCTGCAGGAACGGGCTGCAGCCGTGAAGCAGGCTCGTGAGAAGCGGGAGCAGATCACCACCCGCATCCGGGAGATTCAGGAAGAGGTCACCCGAAAGGAGCAGGTCCTCTCTGAGAACCGCAACGAGCTCGCCGGTATGCCTGGCGGGGCCTACAACCAGGACCGGCTCACCGAGGTTGAAACCCGGATCCAGAACCTCGAAAAGCTCGAGGAGCAGGTCCGGGCGGACCGATCGCTTGCCGACCGCCTTCCCTCCATCCAGGAGGAGAAGCAGCGCAGGACGAAGCAGGTCGATCTCGGCCAGGAGGTTATTACCGAGGTCAACCGGGATATCGAGGTGCTCGGATTCAATGCCGAGAGACATCAAGAGATCTTCCGGGACACGGAGAAAGCGCGAGAGGACCTGACCGGGGCGAAGACTGCCCGGGCCCGGGCCGAGGAGGCTCTGAAGGGGGCCCGCGACCGCCTGGAGAGGGCAGAGAAGGCCCTGCAGGGCTACGACGAGCGCGCGGAATCCCTGAATGCGAAGCAGGAGTCCCTACGGATACACGAGCGCGCCTCCGAGCGTCTGGCGGACTTCAGGACCGCCATGGCCGCCTCGATCCGCCCCGAACTCGAGGAACTCACCAGCGGATTCATCCACATTCTCACAGACGGCCGTCACGAGGCGGTCACGCTGACGGAGGAATTCGACGTCGTGCTGCAGGAAGGCGGCCTCGATATGGAGGTCGTCTCCGGTGGCACCGAGGACATCTCCTCAATCGCCCTGCGCCTGGCGATCAGTCAGATGATCGCCGAGCGGGCCGGTCACCCTCTCTCCTTGCTCGTGTTTGATGAGCCTTTCGGATCCCTCGACGAGACCCGCCGGCGGAACGTCACCGACCTGCTGGATCGCCTAAAGGCAACCTTCGAGCAGGTCCTGGTGGTGACGCACGTCGACGAGGTCAAGAACACGGTCGACCAGGTCTTGCTGGTGGAATTCGACGAATCGAAAAGCCGGAGCCAGGTGATGGCGGACTGGGCGATGGAAGTCCCCGGGGAACCTGAGGAAGTCCCGGAGCAGACGCAGGAAACCGCCGAGCTCGTGAGCGAGTCGGCATGAGTGACGCGGGGGCACAACTCACTGAGGTAGTCCTGTTGAAACGGAACAGCGGCGGTTCCGGTGCCCCCGCACAGAAAAACCAGGGGGGCGGCGGGTCTAGAGCAGGCCTCAGCGGGCCTGTCCGGAAACGACCGGGGACCGTCCCCCGCCACAAACAAACGGGGAGCGGCGCTCAGGGAAAGCCGAGCACCTATTGTCAGGCCAGAGACTGGCTCGGCGCGCTGCTCCCCGTAGGAACGAGGAAGGGACAATGAAATGGCGAACTTTCGATCGGGCCGGCTGGGCGACAATCGTCTTCGCCGTCCTGTACTTCGGCTGGCAGGCGTTTCTCCGATGACCTGGCCGCTCTGGGTGCGTCTCGTCGTCTCTGCCGGCCTCCTCCTCATTGCTACGGGCGCCGGTCTGGCTCTGCGGTCAACCATCAATCGGAAGAGGTGACCACATGAAACGAATCCTGCGTGCTCTCGGGCGGGCGCTTAAGCGTATCGGTGTATTCGCGGAACGAGTAGGTGCCTTCGTAGCCGCTGCATTCCCCTGGATCATGCTCGGGGTGATGATCACCGGTATCGGCTGGTTCGTGACGAGTGGCATCAAGGTGCCTGCATGGGCGGCTTTTCTGTGCTTCATGGTCGGTGGCATTTTCGGGCTTCTGATTGCCTCAATGTGTGCCGTATCTGGCCGGGCCGATGATCATCTGTTCCGAGTCATCAAACACGGTCCGGAGAAGAGCGAAGAAATCCGGGAAGCGCTCGGGATCGGCGCCTGATGCGGGACAGCAAATCAGAGCTGAGGGTGCTGTGGACCTTTTTCAGGGTCGCAATGGTTGGGGTTTTAACCCTGCTCGCCTTGAAAAACATGATCATTGGCAACCTCGATGGGGCAACCCTCGACTGCGTGATCATCCTGATGCTATCGCAGGGATTTAAGGAGGCATCGTGAGCCGCCGGCGAAGGCGCAAGAAGATCTTCACCTGCAATCACAAGGGCTTCGGGAAGTACTGCCATCGGTGCTGGCAGCGGGAGGGCGTGAAGAAGGGCCGCAAGCCGAGGGATCCGGATGCCTGAAGTCGCCGCCCAGCTGGACATGGAATTCGCGGTCGTGACCGATGGTCCTCCGCCGCCGAATCCGAAGTGGCGAGAGGGGACTGCGAAGTACGAACTCTACTGGCTTCTGCGCAACTACTGGCCCGAGTGGTGCCCGGTCAGCCGCATCCAGGAAATCACCAGCAAGTATACCCAGCGCTTCAACAACGCTGGCGAGATGAACGACTACTTCCGCCCGCTCGGGTGGGAGATTCGTAACCGTGAAGACAAGAGCCGGAACCTGTCCTGGTACCGGTTTGAGAGGATCTGCTGATGACAGCTGCAACCATGCCACTTGAAGGAGACCGGGTTGTCCTGGCAGGCGATAGCCGGGTGCTACGGGTGTTCTCGCTGGTGGAGGAAGACGGCGAGGTCATCGGGGTCAACCTCTACGATACCTGGCGTGCGCCGAAGCCGGTCGGATTCATCCGACTCGATGACCTGGAATATGATCCTGTCCCTGTTCTCCACCGTGGCCTTGCGACAAAGATGGGGCCGGCGCGGTGATGACCATCCAGTCCGACATCTTCGTCGGCCAGGAGGTTACCTCCCTCACCTTCAACCTGCCTATTCCCCCGCGACCGTGGGCCCGCACAGGCGGCCAGGGGAAGCGACGGTTCACTCCTGAGCACCTGCGCGAGTACTACAAGACGATCGCGTACTACGCCACGACTCAGCTGCAGCCGGGCTGGCGGGAATTCACCGAGCCCTGCACTCTCACGATCTATCTCAACCCTGAATACGCACAGATCCACGTCACTCGGGATCTCCGCCTGAGACGGCTTCTGCGCGGGGATCTCTCCAACTACGTGAAGAGCATCGAGGACGGCCTGCAGGGCGTGCTCTGGCAGAACGATCGCCAGATCGCCCGCCTGATCGTCGAGGAAGTCGACGTGCCCCTCGAAGATTTCAAACCTTCAGAAAGCGAGGCTGACTGAATGTTCCGACAGAACGCACGTGTTCGCTGCCAGATCGGTGATCCGAAGGCAACGCATGGGAAAGAGCACCTGCAGCAGGTGATCCCCTGCGTATTCACCGTTCCGCTCTCCGAGGCCCAGGATCAGCTGGGTATCCCGATACACGATTTCATCGACGGCCTCGAGGGCCACATGACCAATCCTCACGTTCAGGGAAAACTCCCCGTCGACGATGAAGATGAACCGAAGGTCTTCGAGGTTCTGATCTGGGGAGCCTCTGACAACGACCTCGAGCAGGAGGAGTACTACAACCAGAGCCCCCTCCAGCTCGACGACGCGACGCTGAGTCGCTTCACGGCCTATCCGACGAAGGCTTACGAGGGCTCGGTCGCGATCAAGGCCTACGTCACAGTGCCCTACCGAAGTGAGGCCCTGGCGGGGAAGATCGACAAGCTGGCCGGCGAGTCGGTTCGGATGCAGCTGACAGAGCTCCAGACAGAGCTCGAGCTGAGGGAATAATGCCCCTCTCAGCCCGGATACGATACGCCACGGGCGCCGATACCTTCGAGGTCCTCAGCGACTTCAACAAGAAGGCGAACGAGGCCTGGAAGGCGGCTGTGCCGCTCACACACCGCCGCTGGAGCGAAGAGGACTATCGCTGGACCTTCAGCCTCGACTACTACCCCCAGGTCGAACGGATCCTCCTGAGCTTCTACGACCACGTGACGAAGGAGATGGTCCTACCGACCGGGGAGGTGGAGGTCACAGACCTGATCACTGGTGAGGTGACAACCCAGGGGAACCTCTTCACGTGACCGCCACCTACGGCACCCTCTGCGCCTGGCTCGGGGATTTCGCGAAGGAGATGATGGTTGCCACGACGCCATTCAGGCGGCGAGAGCTCATGACCAACATCAGCACTCGGGCCCGGAGGGATGGATTCACAGAGGACGAGATCGATCACATTCGCGTACTGGCCGTCCGGGAATTGAGGCGGATCCAGCGAAGCGGCACCCCGGGGCGGAAGTCGTCGGGTAGACCACAGAGCATTCCAGGGGAGGAATGATGCCGACCAAGATCGAATGGACCGAGGAAACCTGGAACCCCGTCACCGGATGCACGAAGGTCTCTGCCGGCTGCCAGAACTGCTATGCCGAGCGCATGGCGAAGCGGCTGGCAGGGAGGTATGGATATCCGGCCGATGATCCTTTCCGGGTGACGCTGCAAGAGGACCAGCTGAGTAAGCCACTCTCCTGGCGGAAGCCCCGGATGGTCTTCGTCTGCAGCATGGGGGATCTGTTCCACCCGGACGTGCCGGACGAGTACATCACTCAAATCTTTGATGTGATGGCAAAAGCACGTTGGTACAGGCAAACGTTTCAAGTTCTCACTAAGAGACCGGAAAGAATGAGGGAGCATCTACTCGCTCGTAAGGCACTAACTGCGCCCAACGTCTGGCTAGGTGTAACGGCCGAGAACCAGGAGACCGCCGACCAGCGTATACCAATCCTGCTCCAAACCCCGGCCGCGGTCAGGTTCGTGTCGTGCGAGCCGCTGCTGGGGTCGTTGGACTTGGCAGAGGGCGGACACGGGTGGCTATTCGTCACTGACTTAACAGACGGCAGACGCACCCATCTCGATTGGGTGATCGTCGGCGGTGAGTCGGGACCGAAGGCCCGGCCGGCTCACCCGGATTGGTTTCGCTCTATCCGCGATCAATGCCAGTCCGCCGGGGTGCCGTTCTTCTTCAAGCAGTGGGGTGAGTGGATTCCAGTAGATGAAGTGCCGAGCGGATATGCCCACTACAACGACGTAAAAACGCCGGGCAAAGGCGGTCACGTCAGACGTTCGCGGCTGGTCGATGATGTGCTGATGGTACGTGTCGGTAAAAAGGCCGCCGACCGCATACTCGACGGCCGCACCTGGGACGAATTCCCGAACACTGGAGAGGAGCAGCGGTAGGGACGTGGCTCGGAATAAATCACCGGCATTCCAGTTCTACCCGAAGGACTACCAGGCTGATGAGAATGTCCGGCTGATGTCGCCGGCAGAGCGGGGGTGGTACGTGGACCTGATGTGCTTCGAGTGGATTGAGGGATCCATTCCGGATGACCCGGACGAACTCGCCCGGCTGGTCGGGGCACAACCCACTCAGTTCCGAAAGGCATGGGAACGAATCGGTCCCTGCTTCAAGAAAAAGCCCCGTGTTGAGGGTCGCCTAATCCATCCACGACTCGCTCATGAACGAAACGTGCAACGTAAACGGCGCGAAAAACTCTCAAGCGCAGGAAGAAAGGGGGCGGAAAAGGTGTGGGGCAACTCTGCGCAGGGTAAAAAGATAGATGGCCACGCCACCGAAAGGCCTATGGCCTCCGATGGCTCTTCATCTTCATCTGCTTCTTCTACTGCTATTAAAGATAGATATACGGATCATTTTGAAGAATTCTGGTCAACCTACCCTCGTCGCCTCGGTGGCAATCCGAAGAAGCTCGCTTTCAAAGCCTGGACCGCCCGGCTCAGGGAGGGAATCAACCCCGCCGATCTGATCACCGCCGCGAAGGTTTATGCCCGCGACTGTGATCGCAACGGTCGTATCGGGACGGAATTCGTCATGCAGGCAGGTACGTTCCTGGGGCCGAATGAACGATGGAAGGAATACCTAGAGATGGCCGGCCAGGAACGAGAGCGGGTCCAGAGGCAGGTTGAGGAATCAAAGCCACTGCCGGAGATCTCCAAAGAGGAAAGGGCGGGGCAACTGCAGGCGATACGTGAGGCCAAGGAAAAGATCGGGGTGCCGAGATGACCTGCGAAACCCCCGGTTGCCCGCACCACCAGGCGTGGGAGGTCACCACGGCCGACGGCTGGATCCGGCGGATATGTCAGCATTGCTACGAAACCGAAGGATGGAACCGACCAGGGGCAGGAGGGAAAGCTGTGCCGATCGAGGGGATAGACCGCCCGGAATTGATCAAGCAGGGACGAAAATGGCATTACACGACCGAGGCTGTGCAGGAACTCAACCGGCTGCACGAAGAATGCGGGACATGGCAGCTGGTGGCCGATCGTCTGAGCCTGTCGATCAGCGACATCAACAATTACCTCCACCGGCTCCGGGAGAAGGGGTTTGAGGTGGAGTCGGGGCGTAGGAGGGGAGGCGCGCCGAAGGTCAGCGAGACCAGCAGACGAAAGGTTATGTCCCGGGGCGCCCAGGCGAGCCTGAACGATGCCAGCGCGGCCAAAGTGGTCGTCGAAATCACGTGCCCGCACTGCAAGCGGCACCTGCGAACGACCCTGTCATCCAGCAAGGTGGTGGGAATCCATGCCGACTGACCTCACCGTCGTGGCAGAGATCCGCTCGGAGGCCTTCAAGGCCTGGCTACGGGAACACAAGCACTGGTGCCAGCGGTGTGGATCGATACGGGCGAGTGAGTTCGCACATCCCCCGCGTCGCCGGCCTTGGATCGGGATGGTCAATGGGACCTTCAGCCCGTCAAAGGCGAAAGCCAGCGACCTGGGCGGCCTGCATCTGTGCATCTACTGCCACCGCGAAGAGACCGATGATCCCCGCGGAGCCTGGCCGGATCCCCGTGTCAGAGACCGAATCGCCCTGCAGAACCTTCTCGAATACGCCGAGACACTGGATCCCGGCCGGGACCTGGAAGCCGAGTTCATGGAGCACCTGCAGCAGCTGATAGTGGAGATGGAGGGATCAGGGCAATGAGCCTTCTGAGAGATTTAACAGAGGGGATAAATCGCAAGTGTCTCAACATCATCCCAGGCAAGACGGGACGCGCCTTAAATGTCTTCGCCAACTGTCGGGAAGAACTGTGCTCGTTGGATTATTTGACCGACCTCCTGCTCAATGATGATCGAGAATCGCCCGAGTCGCTTGCGCTGATACTCTCAAAGATTGGGCGCACGAAAGACGCTCTCCAGGCAAAGCTGACGGCACTCAAAGAGGAGCCCGACCATGACTGAGCCAGCAGGGAAGCCGGAGCGGCTTTGCAGAACGTGCGAAGCATACAGAGTATCACCGGACGGTGATGAGGGGTGTTCTGACCGGCGGACCAACTTTCAGTTTGCGTGGTATCTTGATGAAGATCCCGTGACCTGCCCCTATTGGCGTGTTCCCACCCCCGAAGCAGGGAAGCCGGAGCGGTGCGTCCACATGCACGCCGACGGTATCTGCGAGAAGCCCGATAATCTGACGTATGGACTCACCTGCCGAGAGAACAATCGCCCGTATTGCCCGGACTACACCCCCGAAGCCGTGGAGCCGGAGCGGAGAGAGTGGTGGTGTGCCCACTGCCGAGTATGGGTTCCGCCCGAGCGAGTGACCTATGAAGAGGTGCATGAGGATTGCGGATTCCCCGTATATCCAACGCCAGACCCCACCCCTTGGCCCGGCTTCCCGGGCCTAACACCGTGTCGTTTTTATTCGCATTCGGGACACTTTAACCTGTGCTTTATTGCGGATGAGGCGTCTCTGTGTGTTGACCCACACAACTGCACTGACTATGAGCCCACCCCCGAAGCCGGGGAGCCGGAAGAGAAAACACTTGGTTGGCTGCGGACTGGTTCCACTCCAGAGTTAAGAGCTTCCGCTGCTTCACCAGAGCCGGGGGGAGAGGGGTTGGACGTGCTTCGCATGATGGGGGGAGAGGTCTGGAGGGCAATCAGGGGAGCCATAAAGTCAACGATTGATGCACACGGCCCCATCACAGAAGAATACATCGAGAGCGCCGTGAAGAGAATTGCAGGACAACTTGCCGCCTTCAATCCCTACGACGTTTTCAAGGAAAACGCCACCCTCACCGAGCGGGTACGGGAACTGGAGGGGGCGCTGGAACAAATAACCCTGAAGGATGCTCATTCTATTAGCGAAAGTATGGACATGAAAGCAATCGCCCGCGCTGCTCTACCCCCTAAGGAAGGTGAGGAGAGATGAAGTGTGAAGATTGCGTTTATTTCAGATTTGAACGGGAGCAGTGGGGGCGGTGTCACAGATATCCCAAGCAACCGGGAGTAAAGTGGCCGCAAGTGAAGTGTCACGATTTTTGTGGAGAGTATGAAGCCGCCACCCCCGAAGAGGAGGGCTGAGAAGATGGCAGGAGAAAACCTACACACACCATGCATTCTGACAATAACACCGACTCAGCACGACGGGGTGTTGGTCAACGAATGGCACGTAACAGATGACAATAGCTACACACGCACCCGAGAGTTTGAGAGCGGGGATGAGTTTCTGGAGTGGATAAACGAATGGTGGAAATAGCCCAGCCCCACAGAGAGGAGGGTGAGTGAGATGACAGAGATGAAGCGGTTTGGATTGCGAATCGCTCTCTGGGTTGCTGATGTGATCCTGAGAGGTGAGTTGGAGCCTGATGAGCGGGACGGTCTGAAGCACATTCGGACTCATCTTCACGTCACAAGGTTTGAGGAGAGTGAGCCCGACCATGCCTGATGCAGAGAGAGTGGAAGAGATACGGCATCACGTTGAGACATTCAGAATACACTCAAGAGACGTATTGGGTCGAGAAGAACTACACGGTGAAGTGCTGATGTTGGCAGACCTCCTCACCGCCCTCGACGAGTGCGAGAGAATGAAAAACAAGGTCGCTGATATCGGTGCAAAGGCGATTGCCGAGCGTGATAGCCTGCGGAGAGTGCGGGACGCTGGCAAGAATTACCGGGAAGCGGAACTGGACTTCAACAGGCGGCGATCAGACATCGACGATGCTGATTTCGATGATCTTTATAACCACCTTGTTCTGGCGGAAGAGGAGTTTGACGCCGAACTCACCCGCCACAACACCGAACACCCGGAGGGGTAGAATGGCAAACACGCGACTGATGATCCGCAGATATTGGGATGCCAAGATCGCCATACTGAAGACCGCCCGCGCCGCGACCAACGTGGCTCATGCGCTAGAACGCAACGTGCGTGCGAGCAAGGTGGTGGCAATGGCCATGTTCATTCTGCGCCTGGGCCGTGGCGGGGAGCGAAAGCTATTACAGCCCGGACACCAGGAGGGGTAAGGGTGACCCGCGACCGCTCCTATACGTCCAACGAGCAGTACATCTTCCAGATGTGCGGAGTCGAGTCCTGGGCGGAACTATGGGAGCGGAAGACGGACATCGAGGTTGTGGCCGCCATGCTGGCCGAGGGTATAATCAGTGAGGCGGCACTGCGAGGGCGTATGATTGTCGAGAGGGTATCGCGGGCAGAGGTCAGGCGGGAAGAGATTCGGCGGATCGCCAAGGAACTCAACATGAGCATAGCGTCCGTGAGGGCGTGCGCATATCGATAGGAGCGGGAGATGAAGGAACCGACGATAACAACGAGCGAATGGGCGCTCACAGAGGAACAACTGAAATCTCTTGGCGGGAAACCGATCACAATAGAAGGCGGGTTTGAAGCCACCCCAGACAGCTTACGCGCCAAGTTGGACAAGAGCCGAGGTCGAGATCTTGAAATAACGGTCGATATTACTCCGCGCATTCTGCGCCTACTGGCACGGCTCAAGATCGTGCCCCGCCGCTGGGCTACGATAGACGTGATGGTCGAGCAGGCAGGTATCACCGATGAATCATTCGATGTTGTTGTGACTGGCCAGCCGAGAAACGAATGGCGCATCAAGTGGCATTGGTAGGAGGATAATCGCAATGAAAGAATTGAAGATCGGCGGCTGGACGTTCACAAAGCCCGGAGGAAGATGGCTCGTTGTGGGTGCGGCGAAAGATCCCATCCCCGCCACCATTCCCGACTCGGTTCTTGATGAGGTATATGATATGACCGAAAGGCTGAAGCGATGGGAGACGGCAGAGGGGCTCACGGAGCTTTCCGCCGATATCGCGGCAACAAAAGGCATCAGCCCCGAGACAGTAGCAGAGACATTCAGGCTGATCAACGACAGGCTTGTTCCCCCTGACGAGATGGGAGAGTGAAGATGGAAGTCACGGTCATGCTCTGTGATGCGGCACAGGTAAGCCAGGGTAAACTGTTTGTTCTCGGCGGCGGCTGGAATGTCGCCAACGATCACCGCCAGGTGCCCGCAGCACTTGCCATCGTTGTCGATGTTCCGTGGGATAAGTGTAACATCGAGCACAATCTGAAGGTTGAGCTTCTGGACGGTGATGATCAGCCCGTCAGATTTGCCGAGGAGAAGCCCGTCACGATCACCGGGCGCTTCGAAGCTGGCCGACCAGCCGGTATGCCTCAGGGTGCATCGGTCAACGCCGCCATGGTGCTGGGTGGGCCACCCCTGTCGCTGGATCCCGGCCAGCGGTACGAGTGGTGCCTGTCCATCGATGATGAGGTCATGGCCCGGGCCCCATTCACGACAAGGCGGAAGCGATGAAGGTATGTCTTCAGCACCGATTGGTTGCAGACGATGTTTCGCGGGAGAGGTGGCGCTGCATCGGGTGTGATCGAGTTTTCAGCCGAAGAGAACTTGAGGAGATGTCGACACTAGCGTTCTATTCCATGATCTCGTTCGTTCGAGTCTCGACCCTGAAAGTTCTCCCAAGATGACCAGGCCGACCACCTTCGAATTATTGAGAGAACTCAACCAGCACCTCCTCAAGCTATGCGATGAAATTCTACGAGCGATGAAGATCCCGGAGTTGATCAGCCTTATCCGGAAGGTGTTCACAAAAGTGTGACACCTGGCATTATCTCCTACCTGAGTGCCAGAGGACGTCCGTATCCTGATAGCGTGGTGTGGCGAATTCCTCATCTTCGTTCACGCCCTCACGCACTCAACCCCTCGTTGCCGGCCGGCGGGAACGGGGGGTTGTCCTTTATCGGGTAATGAAGTGGCGGAAAAACTAAAAATAGAAATGGTGCCCACGGAAAGCCTCAAGCCGGCACCGTATAATCCCCGGAAAATCAGCGATGATGCACTCCAGAGACTACGCCGCGGCATCAGGGAATTCGGCATTGTGGATCCGATTGTGGTCCGCCGCAAAGGCAAGGTTGTAATTGGCGGTCACCAGAGATTGCGTGCTGCGATCGAAGAGGGAATAAAAGAGGTTCCTGTTATTTTTCTTGCAGGATTGAGCGAGGCGAAGGCAAAAGCACTAAACGTATTATTGAACAATCCAAACGCCCAGGGTGAATGGGATGTTGATGATCTACACGAACTATTGCGTGAACTTGATGATGATGATTTTGATGCGACATTGACCGGATTCGATGAAAACGATCTTGAAGAAATGCTGGCCCAGGACGCCCCCCAGGAAGAGCGCGCTCCTGATTTAACACCACCTGAAAAACCGAAATCGAAGCGCGGAGAAATATACGAACTCGGCCCCCACCGTCTGATGTGTGGTGATGCGACGAGCGAGGAGGATGCCGAAAGCATAGTTGGGACAAAGTGTGTCCACCTTGTAATAACATCACCCCCCTACAACGTAGGAATTGATTATAGCGATCACCAAGACACTATGCCCCGAGATGACTATCTCGGACTGATTCGATCTGCCGTGAACGTTTGGCGCGAGCGCCTTTGCAATGGGTGTTTTTTCGCGTGGAACATCGGCGTGAGACCCAAAACATATCCATATCAACAAGCAGTTATTCTCGAGAATGCCGGGCTGGTGTTTTATAGGCAGATCGTGTGGGAGAAGGTGGGTGTTCCATATCCAGTGTGGTCATTTACAACGAAAACAAAATCTGCTCGGAAGTATTATCCAAACTGGACGCACGAGATGATATATCTGTTTCACAAGGGCGAAGAGCCCACCGCTGGCGGGAAAATAGTCCCCGACGATGAGTTCTCGCGAGACGTGATCAATGTACCACAACACCTCGCAACAAAGGACCTGAAAACCGTTGGTCAAGCATCTGACACGCTAATAAAACGCGGTAAACCATCACACAGGGTAAAAGAGCACCCCGCTGCGTTTCCTGTCCGGCTTGCGGCCGGGTATATCAACCACCTGACGGCCGATGATGAGGTGGTATGTGATCCATTCGCGGGGTCCGGCGCAACCATCATCGCCGCCGAACAACTCGGCCGCACCTGCTATGCAATGGAGATCGATCCCGCCTACTGCGATGTCGCCCGCCGTCGATATGCCGAATACGTCAACCGCCCGGAGCTTGCACCATGAAGATCTGCGGAGACTTCGGTGGAAAGAAACGCGACGGCAAGCCGTGTGAGTTGCCGGCGGGCTGGGGAACCGGTAAGCGGACGGGACGATGCAAGCATCATAAAAAGAAGCGCGGTCGCGGAAGACCGCGCCTCAATCTTGATAAAACACAGATAGAGACCCTGGCGCGTATTAACTGCACTCACGAAGAAATAGCAGCCGTAATGGGCTGTTCTGTGGATACCATTTCCAGGAATTATGCGGAGTTAATAAATAAGGCTCGATTAAACGGAAAAACAAGTTTGCGTCGTGCGCAATGGAAGAAAGCACTATCAGGAAACACTGGCATGTTGATTTGGCTCGGCAAGCAGGAGCTTGGTCAGAGCGATCGTCACGATTTTGAGCATTCCGGGCCCGACGGCGGACCGATCCCCTCCCAAATAAACATCCACCTGGTCAGTACAGATGAACCAGACGACGGCGATTGAAGTCGAGTTGCCGAAGGCCATGAGCTTCCTGCTCGACCCGCCCCTGGGTGGCATCCGATATCGGGTGGCCTACGGTGGCCGCGGTAGCGCGAAGTCCTGGAGCTTTGCCCGTGTGTTGCTGCTTCATGGTATGCAGCGGCCGCTACGGATCCTCTGTGCTCGGGAGTACCAGGTATCGATTAAAGACAGCGTGCATCAGCTGCTGTCCGACCAGGTAGACGCCATGGGTTTGAGCAGTTTCTACGACGTTCAGACCAGCGTCATAGCCGGGCTGAACGGGACAGACTTCCTGTTCAAGGGTCTACGCAGGAACATCCAGGAGATCAAGTCCACCGAGGGAATCGATCTCTGCTGGGTAGAAGAAGCCGAGGCTGTCAGCGATAATTCCTGGCGGATCCTGATCCCCACCGTGAGAAAGTCGGACTCCGAGATCTGGGTGTCCTTCAACCCCGCTCTGGCCTCTGATCCCACTTACCGTCGCTTCGTCCAGGATCCGCCCTCCAGGAGCATCGTGCAATTCGTGTCCTGGAAGGACAACCCCTGGCTGCCTGAGGTGCTCAAGGACGAGGCCGAAGAACTGCGTATCAAGGATCCTGAAGCCTATGCCCACGTCTGGGGCGGTGAGCCCTGGCAGCGGTCTGATGCCCAGGTCCTGGCCGGCAAGTGGACCGTGGAGGAGTTCGAACCCCGGGACAGCTGGAACGGACCCTACTACGGAGCCGACTGGGGATTCGCCCTGGATCCCACAATCATCGCGCGCGTGTGGATCGCCGATTCTCGGCTCTATATCGACTACGACAATGGCGCACCCCAGATGAATCTGGACGATATCGAGCGGGAATGGGCGAAGGTCCCCGGGGCCAGGCAGCACACCATCCGGGCCGACAGTGCCCGCCCTGAGACGATCAACGAAATGGCCTCCCGCGGCTGGAAGATTGTCGGCGCGAAAAAGTGGTCGGGATCCGTCGAGGATGGGATCGAACACCTGCGCAGTTATGAGAAGATCGTCATTCATCCGCGCTGCAAACGGGCCAGGGAGGAGGCCCGCCTCTGGAGCTATAAGACCGATCCCCGCACAGACGACGTAATCCCGAAACTCAAAGATGGGTTTGAGCATGTCTGGGACGCCGTCCGGTATGCCCTGGCACCGATCATCCAGAAGGGCAGGGGGTTTGCCTTCGGATGACGATCGTCTGCGTGCTCAGAAGCGGTGGCGACTTCGACCGCCAGTGGGTGACAGCCCTGAGAAACGGCATGGCTGACTATGCACCGAGGCACACCTTCGCCTGTCTGACAGATACTCCGTCTGAGAAATACGATATCCCGCTCACACACGGTTGGCCAAAGTGGTGGGCGAAGTTGGAGATCTTCCGGCCGGGTTTGTTCTCCGACAAGGTTCTGTACTGCGATCTCGACACCCTGCCCGTGGGTGACATCGGCCAGATCGCCAGCTATGACGGACCGCTGGCCATGCTGAACGACTTCTACCGCCCGGGCCGGGCACAGTCGGGTGTAATG
>Ga0180432_10002120_pt1 | contig 30102 bp, 51 predicted proteins | sample SS_ome_10_FD_132414 | JGI IMG/M metagenome (GOLD analysis project Ga0180432, IMG submission 132414) | Hypersaline lake sediment archaeal communities from the Salton Sea, California, USA - SS_1_MS_2 metaG | ecosystem: Environmental > Aquatic > Non-marine Saline and Alkaline > Hypersaline >...
AGCTTGTGTACGTGAGAGCCTATTGCTTGCCGCGTTTCTAGTATTTTGTTTGCGGCTTTTTCGCCTTTTCTTTTTGCCCAATTAAATAATTCCGGTTTAGCTATTATACCCAGTGTTGTTGTAACTCTGTTGTAACTTTTTCCACTTAGCCTGTATTCTTTTGATGTAGACTCAAAGTCACCAGGAACTACTATTTGCCACTTACCTTTGCTCACAATTACTCCTCGTAGAGCTCTAGATAGCGGTCTTGATTTTTCTTTATTTCCTCTTTCATGTTGCTGTCCCAAGGCCAGACAACTATTTGAGAGTTGGTCCTTGTATCCAGATACTTCTTAATTATTTTCATACTTTCGGATTAAAAAATAAAAAGATGAGGATAAAATCCTCACGACTATGGGTTTACGATATGACCGATTGCGTCAGTATCGAGTTCGCCGACAGCGAAAAATGCCCACTGGTCAATTCTGTAAGAGTTACAGTTACTCTGGAAGAACTTGTAGGTCTTTGGTCTTTCGCCAAATACAGCACCAACTGCTCTTCGTGAGTCAATTATGATTGCAACTTCTTGTCCAGAAGTGGTGCAACAACTGTTTGCTCCGCAGTATTCTATGACCTTTAAGCCGCTTATCTTTTTTAGTCGCCCATCTTCGCCGAAAGAAACATCTCCCATCCAAGGCATTGGAGTTGGAGTTTGCATTCTCTTGAAGATTGCAGCCACACTAGGTGATATGATTATGTAGTCAGGTTCGTATGGACCAGCTAAACCGTTGCCCTCTCTCATATTGGCAACTACATTGTGTACACCGTTGTACAATTCAACTAGCGAAGTGTCAGTGCAACAAGAGCCGCTGATTGAAGGAGTGCAGCTTAAAGCGTTAGTTAGAGTCTCTGTGGTTCCAGGAGTTGCTGTTTCTAATTCACTGTAGATTTGAGCGTCAAACCATCTTGCCCATGAGTCAGACATTGATTTAAGGTAGCTGTCCATTAGGATGCCGCCTACGTCCCATATATCTTTCTCGCAGATGATTGCTTCTAAGTTATACTGTTGTAGCGTAAGTGAATAGGTTGAAAACGATATGCTTGCACAAGATGCACATTCACATGCGTTTAATGCAGATGGGTCACCGAAAGCGCCATAGGCTCTTATCTGTACACCAAGTCCGTCACCAGGGTTTATAGCTAATCCTTTTACACAGATTTTGAAAAGGTCAGCTTTACAAACAAAGGTTTCCCAGACAATCTTGCTGTAGACGTCTTCTGGACTCCAAGCACCAACTTCATCGTCACAACCGTCATCGGAGTTAGTATTGGTAAACAGCCTGTCTAGTGAAGCTTCTTTCCAGCCACCTTCCCAGATTTGATAGCGTTCTTTCTTTGTTTCAGCGAGAACGTTTTCGTAACCTGATTTGGTCTCTATTGTTTTATGTCTGTCTAAGTAGCCTTTGTAAAAGTTAAGCATTGGTTGGTCTTCAGCAGAGTTAGTGTTTTCTGGTTTGTTAACATCGATTTTGGCCACCGGTTTAAACTCTGGGTGTTCTTTGTAGATGTTATCCAGTGCTTCCTGTTTTAAGAGTTTCATCTGCTCTTCTTTTGCAGTTTGTTTCTCTTGCTCTTTTTGGAGCTTCAATTCTTGCTCCTTTTTCTTAAGGTCGCGTATTTTGAGTTCTTTGTCCAAGTTCTCTTCATAAGCTTCTAGCTCCTCTTTGGACATTTCCTCAATAGGTTTGTTCGTCATTATAATCCTCCATAAAATATATTTATTTGTTCAATTTTTTTTCTTTTGCTTTAATCCTCTCGATTTGTTCTTTAAAGTCATTTTCTAAATTTTCTTGACAATCGCATATTTCAGCGTTTTTTATGCCACAGCCATCTTTGTCGTTGCATCGTCCTCTGAAAACTGTAGATACGCACACTGGTTGAACTCCTTCAAGAATAGGAACCATGTCGTCTTCGTTGTAGCCCTCTGTTTTCCAGTCTACACTGCTAGGCAGTTCAGACGCTTTAACTAGTTTTCTTTTAGCGTAGTATGTAACAGATACATTTGGAATAAGCCCAGCTTTTTCGCAAAGATTAACAAAACCTTTCCAAGCTTTGTAATACTGTGTGCTTTCCTCGCCAACAATTTCCATAGTTACTTCTTTTGTTTCTTTATTTAATTTTACGTTTTTATGGAAACCTACAAAGTAAGTTATGTCTTGCTGCATAAGGAAAAATCCGGTTGATGTGCCCATGTGGTTTATGTCGTGTAGCGTGTTTTCCCAGTTTTTGTAGCATTTTTCCAGTTCCTCGAATGACAAATACCCGCCATTCATAAACCGGTCTCCAATAACCGCAACCATTTTAGTCGACTCAGGCTGTTCTTGGTTTTCTTTTTCCTGATTTTCCGAGTTAGTCTCTTCTTGCATATTCTCTTTTGGTTTTTCGAAAATCATCACTGCATCATCGGTAAAGATTTCATACTCAGAATTTTGACTTTTTCTATTCCATATAGAATAACATACCGCAGATACTTTATCTTGTTTCCAAGATGGGTGTTCTTTTTTCACGTATGGTATGCACCTAGATATGAAATCCTGCTTTGACTCACCTGGTTTTGGAGTAGGATTTTCAATTAAGGTCATATTATCATTTCCGTTTCAAAAGCTCAGCGGCACGTTGCTGTTGTATTTTTTTTACAAATATGCTCTCTTCTGGGCTTTTATAATTTCTTGGTAATTTTCCATCTTTCACTAATTTTTTAGTTTTCTGTTTTGAGTCATGCCAAACATTTGGGGTCCAGTCTTCTGGGTCTTTTACGTATGGTTTAATTAAAGGTTTAAGCTTGTCTGCGTCTTTTAATATTTCATATAATGTGTAAAATACCGCATCTCTGTAAGCCGTATCTTTCACCGCTATCCAAAGTATCAATTGACCATAGCGTCTTAGCATCCATCTTTGCCATCTGGGTTTTATCTTTTTTGCAGTGTTCAATAGCCGAAGATTTAAGTATCTTACCATTTTGTTGGGGTGTATTTCTAGATTTTCCTCAACGACCTTTTCCTCTAGCTTTAAGTGTTTTAATCCGGTCTTAAGCACAAAATTCAGTATCTTTTTTGAGTGCTCACCAAATCCAATATCAGCCATTATATCACTTTTTTGACTGTTTCTTTTTTCTGGCTACATTGCGTTTTACTGCTTCTTTTTGTGCTTTATGGAACTCTTCTTTTTTTGACTCGCTTTCAAGCAACTCTTTAAAGTCAGCTTCAAATAGAGTCTCTTCGTCTTTTTTAGCAACGTCTCTTAGTGGTACAATCTGTTTAGCCTTTGCCTCTTTAAATCTGCTAGCCAAGAATTCCCTGTTTCTAACGCCAGACTCTATAAATTGCTCTTGTCTAAGTTCTATCTGTCCTTGTAACCCTTTTACCATACTTGTATATGTTGTTATCTGGTCGTCTATTAGTTTTAACACTTTTTTCTTGTCATCTTCCATATAGGACATGACTTTGGGAATTATTGTCATTATTACAGGTAACTTTATTTCTCCGGTCTGTATTTTTTTACGGTCAGCCTGCAATCTTTTTATAACGTAATCATACTGGTCTCTTTGTTTAAGTAGGGCAGCGTATGCGTTTGAAGAGTTTACCAGTTCTTGAAAAAACTGGCCTTCTGTCTGAGACAACGGTGCTTTTATTTGTTTTTTGACTTCTTGTTTTACGTCTTTCTTTACAGTTTTTTTATGTGCCATTTTATGCCTCTTATTTATATTTCTTTAAGATTTTATCACGGAATATCTTATCCAATTCCTGCATAGTTCTCCATACGGCCCATGCCATAAACGGTAGAAATGCAGTTTTACCACTGCTACTTTTTATCACCCTAGGCGATGATGCAGTTCCTATTTTTATATACCTTGTACCATATTCAAGGAATACCGGGTAAGGTTCTCCTTTTGCGTTTACTGTGTCACATACCACTGTAAACGACTTCTTTGAGCGCCCTTTTGATTTAATCCCGCGCACTAAAGCGCCAGATTTTCTAGGTGCTCTATATTTCGCTCTGTTTATTACCTTCTTTTGAACTTCCTTTTCAAACTCCCCGTTATCAATGTCCCTAATAACTTGTTTGTTTATATCTATTATTCTCTTCAAGCCGCTAGTCCGAACTTTTATTGTTATCATCTTGCTCCTTTAGTATTTTTTCACCGAGCTCTTTTTCTTTAAATGCCTGAAGTTTTCTCTTTTTAATCATGGCAAGTTCTACAGCGTCTAATTGCTCTTTGTAGGCGTTGTTTTCATCTTCGTCGTCTTTGTCATCGCTGTCTTTGACTTTTTCGTTTGGTGGAGTAACCTGCGGCTTTGGAATATCTTTTGGGACATTCTCAGCCTCGAGTTCTATTTGTCCGTCGTTAAATATTCGTCTGGCTTCAACTTGGTTTATAAATCCGCCTGCTCCTCGTTGCCCATTCATTGCTAATGTTGCAGCTTCTACTCTTTTGTGCATTATCTCTGCTTCTGCAAGTTCATCAATATATATTGGGTTCCAGACAAGGTCGTATTTCCATGCTCTGCCGTGGGCTTTTAACAGCTTCACATAAAATCTTTCTATCAGCGGAGTAAGCACGAAGTCTTGGTCATCTTTTACGTCTTTTACGTAATCTCCCATTCCTACTTCTGCGCCGGTTACCTTGCCTACTTGAATACCTGTAAGAACGTGCATTGGCATCATAAATCCGCCTGCAATCTTAAGCACCATGTAATCATAGAAAGGCTTTGGGTCTATGGCTTTCGGGTCTACCGCAGTTATATCAGTTCTTTCATCGTGAATAAACGCTCCGGGATGAAGTTTGCATATCTTTTCCCAAAATTTTCGCCTGTTTTCGTTCAGTCCCTCTTCTTTAATGTCATAATTGCCGTGCGCAAACCATGATAATATTTCACCGCACGCAATATCTATATTTACAGTAGACTTTATTACATTTCTTAATAGATTTACTTTAGACCTACCTAGGCGTTTTCCAGGTTGCGGGTCATTAGGAATGTGTAATATCCGGTCTGGGTGTATAAAATAATCATCCCCGGTTTCATTGTCTTGATAATGAAAGTGCAACACCTTCCTCTTTTTGTAATACTCATTGTAATATTCCAGACCGGTAATTTTCGAGCTATCAAGGACCGCCACTTCCCAAGGAACCGCGTTCTCTGCCGGCGCGTCTTCTATTTTAACCACGTCATCTTTGTCGAACGTTATTAGCAAATATCCGTTACCGCTAACGAACGAAGCCTCTCTGGCTTGTTCAATCTTAGCCTTGAACTGTGTCCTCTTTTCAAAATTTCGTAATATCTCGACGTCTACAGATACTGGTTTACTTTTCCTATCGTAAGTTTCTAGTAAAAACCAAGACCTTATAGAGTCTCTAGATTTTTTTCTTGCGGCCTTCATAAACAATGGAAGCTGCTCAGCTGTACTTTGGCACTTCGCCACACTCAACTGTTTTGTACCTATTCTACCCTGTACATTTTCAGGCGGAGCGTTAGGCGGGTATTGAATATTTAATTCTTTTCTGCCCTTTTTTAGGTCATCTTTCGTGGGAGCGATGTAATTCTTATAAAAACTTTTAGCCATATCGCCTAGTGTTTTCATTTTTAATCTCCAAAATCCCATATAGCCCTTTTCACATAGCCGACGACAGCCTTACCACGAAACGCCCTATATGGAGTTAGTCCATATTTCAATGCGTCCATAGTATGGTCATCTAGCTTGGCTGGAACTTCTACTGCGTTTTCACCTGTCTTATCTTTTTTATATTGATAGGCTTTAAACTCTCTTATAGTATTGGTACAATGCCGGTCTATGTGTAGGTGCCCTTTTTTCAAGATTGATTTTATTTTACCTATTCCCGCATTTACGTCTCTTTCGCCCTTTTCACAAGGTATAGACAAATCAGCAGCCTGAAATATTAAGTCAGGATTTGACGGGTCAAAGTATACTTTTCGGTAATGATGCTTCTTAAATCTTTTCGCCACTTCTGAAACTACATAGTGCGTAGGTTTTTCTTTTTGATAATATTCATTTAATATAAATACATCTTTTCCTTTTATACCAATTGACAATATTACACTAGGATTTCTAAACCCCCAATCAACCCCAGCTGTGGTATAGTCAAAGTGTTTTAAATCTCTATAATCCCCTACGTGCTTGTTTTCGTTGAATTCTTTGTATACTTGCCCTGCGAAAGACTCCCAAGTTCCGTCTAAGAAGCGCCTTATCCAGTCTTCGTCGCCGCTGCCCTTGAGTTCCTCGATATACCTTTCATATCTCGGTAACATCACATTGTCGTAGGTGGTAGTCTGTACAGTATAGTAATCGGGATTTTTCATCTCAAAGAATCTCTTGTAAATCCAGTGAGACTGACTCCCAGGGTTTGTGGTTAACAGTATAAATGGGTTTTTTGATTTAAGATTTCCGGTTCCAGATATTCTGTTAATCCCCTGAAGGAACACGCTCTCGTCAATATCTATCGGCTCATCGAAACCTATAAAGTCAAGCGTGAGACCTCTTATTTTCATTTCATCTTCACAAGACTTAAACATTATACTAGAGCCATTCCAAAATATAGCTTTCATATCTCCTTTACTATATTTTATTCTAGCAAGCGTTATTGGTATATTTGCTTTGTCAAGCGCATCTTGATATAGTTTAAGCTCTTGTTGAAATACTTTAAATACTACATCAGTAAGCTGTGGGGTCGTCAGAGACCCTAACATACCAACTACTCCCGGATTATTAATACATACTCTTATCGCTACATTAGCCAACAACAGGGTCTTTCCGGCTCTCACCGCCCCAGAGTAAAGTACATACCTGTGTTTTTTTATAGCCTCTAGGACTTCGAGTTGCTCTGGTAAAAACTTTCTGTCAAGGCTTAAAACTTTAGTGATAAGTTTGTTTGTATGCCCACCCGTCTCCCGAGTCGTCTAACTCAACTCCATTTTATTTATTATCATAAATATAAGTCGAAGTTTAAACAACATATATATAAAGCTTTCTGCCAAAACGCTACTTTTTTTGGTAGATATATATATTTATATATACACTTTCCTTTTTTTCTCCTAGCGTTGTATTTTTCATATACGAGAATTTTCACTGACGCTTTTTGTAAAAACGCATAAAATACGGTAGTAAAACTCGCGTTTTAAAAATGCAACGCTACATATAGAGCTCATTTTTGGGCCTAGTTGAAAAAACTGAACGTAGAAGGAAAGCTTTATATAGGACGGATGACAATATAAATATAGTGAAAAATTATGACCGCTGCGCAAGATAAACGGTGGCGAGCGGAGCTAAAAATCATCCAAGAGATAGGCAAGGTTCCTTCTTGTCGTGAGATGCAGCAGCTCCTTAAAGAGAAGTACGGTATAAAGGCCAACCATAATACTATAAATGAAGATTTAAAGAAAGACCTTGAAGCCCTGACGCCGGAAGAGTATGAAAACCAGAAGGGTGGAATTCTCAAAATGCTCGAGACCGAAATAGACATTGCTCATAATATAGCTACCACAGATGATAATAATGAATTAAAGTTAAAAGCAATGAATACCGTTTCTAAGCTGTCTAAGACAAAGGCAGACATTCTTGTTAAATTTAGAAGGGCCCACGCTCAACTTGCCAAAGATGAACAGACTACTATAAATGTTATTATAGGCAAGCCAGAGCAAGTTGACCTTGACAAACATGAAAAATTAAAGAAGGACTCGAATGACCAAAATACTGAAAAGGATTAAAGGGTATCTCCCGGTAAGTAGACGGGAACACCTAGAAGCCATTAAGAATATCAAAATTATATTAGATGGGTTTCAAGTGGCCGAGACACAGCACAGCAGGATTGAGCAGAAGCTTATAACTGATATGCTATCACTAAAGCAAGTGAAAACTACTAAAAGAAAGCAGGCAAAAGGTAAAAAAGATGAGGACGTTGCATTTGCATGAGACCAAATATACATACGATGTTAAAGAAAGAGCTGTTAGAGTACATGGGCGGCCGGTGTCGTCATGGACATACCTATGCTGAACACCCGGCGTGTTGGTGGAAAGAAAAGAACAAAAAGCCAAAAGTTGGGTATCTTGATATAGAGACTAGTAACCTAGATGCTAACTATGGTATTATAATAACCTATTGCATACTTGACGACGAGACAAACGAAATTGTTGAAGGGGCCATTAACATAAATGACGTTAGAAGCGGCCTGTTTGACAAAAACCTGTGCAAAAAATTAATAAAGGACCTTAATAAATTTGATGTCATAAAGGGTTATTGGTCAACCGGCTTTGATATACCTTATATGAGGGCAAGGTGCCTCAAGTGGGGTTTAGAGTTCCCTGTGTATAAGACACTTCAACATAAAGACATATATTATATGGTAAAAAGATTGCTAAAGCTAAATAGGAATTCGTTAGAGGTAGCAACTAAGTTCCTTGGTATATCAGGAAAGAACCACGTTCACGGCGACCAATGGATGGAGGCGCTGCTTTGTGATGATGAAAAACAGAAAAAGGCTATGCAGTATATACTTGACCACAACAGGCGAGATGTAAGAATAACTAAAAAATTAGACCAAAAACTGCAAGAATACGATAGAGGTCTTACGAAATCAATCTAAAGTGACCAGCATGATTTGTCTACGGTGCAACAGAGTAATCAAAAGAAGGAGCAATTGCCAAAAGTACTGCAAGGATTGCGCTGAGATAGTAGCTAAACAAAAAAGAAGAGAGGCTTCAATGGAAAGAAAAGAGGCAGAAGGGTTTTTAGAGGCCCATCCTGTGAGAAACCCCGACGGCAGCATAAATGTCGAGGCAGAGCTAGCGGCTATAAAAAGAGAGAAAAAGCGACTGGGCTTGATAAAATGAAGTTGCCGGAACAATTGCATCATAAAGATTTTAGATTTATAAAGGTGGCCGGTGGTTCAAAGATGGCCATCGAAAAGAACTGGGCCACTGATGGTAATTATGCCTATAATGACCCAGAATTTGTAGAGTACCTGAGCAGCGCAAAAAATTATGGCGTACTCTGTGGAAGGGGAAACCTCGCCATTATCGATTGTGACACAAAAGAGCTAGCTGAAAAAGTGGCTCTAGAGTTGCCTCCTACATTTAAGGTTAAGACGGGGTCCGGTAACTATCACTTTTATTACATAGTAAAAGACCTTGACAAGAAAATAGTGTTTATTGACAAAAATGACAAACACCATGGCGAGTTGCAATGGACAGGGTTTCAGTGTGTAGGTCCCGGAAGTCTTCATAAGTCTGGAACCAAGTATAAACCGGTGTCTGATAAGGATATCGAGGAAATAACTAAAGATGACATAATGACTGCTCTCTATGACTTTATACCAAAAAAAGAAAAAGAGAGAACTTTCAAGTCAAATACAGTAGGCGCTGGGTTAAACTGGAAAATGGATAAGCTTGTACCAGTAATAAATGACCTGTTACAAAAAATGAAAGAAGAGCCGCTCCGTGAAAACAGGGATGGTGAACTTTGCGGTTGTCATCCGGTGCATGGTAGCACTGGCAAGCAGAATTTTCATGTAAACCTTGAAAAAGGTACGTGGCACTGCAAACGTCATAATGTTGGCGGTGACGCTATTGACCTTATTGCTATCTTACATAATATAATTCCTTGTGAGAAGTGCACACCAAACCATTTTAAGAAAAATCCCAAAGATTTTATAGATGCCAAAAATATAGGCGTTAAAACTTATGGGTATAAAGATAATAGGCCAATGGTACAGATATTTAAGGCCTCTGGAAAGAAAGGAGACCTGATGGTTGCTAATATTGTAAGCTACTTGGCAAGTCAGGTTACATTTATTACAGTGAGAGACACTACAGGTAGAAATCCACATACTTATGTTTACAAAGATGGGTATTACCGGTTAAATGGGGAAGATTTGCTTATACTAGAGCTAAAAAGACTGTTTAATCTTAGTGGAGTTCAGTGGCGAGAACACTATAAAAATGAAATACTCGGCTATCTGAGAACAGAGAATATAGTTGAGAGAGACGAGATAACTCCTCCAAAATATCTTATAAATCTAAATAATGGTATATATAGTGTAAAAACTGGAGAGCTAATAAGACACTCACCGGACTATTATTTTTTATATAAAATACCATGGAATTACAATAAAGACGCAAAATGCCCAAAGATAATGCAGTATTTCAGCGAAACACTCAAAAAAAGGTACGTAGATTTTAGTCAAGAGCTATTTGGCTATTGTTTATACTATGATTACAATAGAGCTGGCCTGTTTTATCTATATGGTACTGGCGGAAACGGAAAAGGTATATGGCAGGGACTCCTAGAGGCAATGTTAGGTAAAAATAACGTTTCTAACAAGACTATAACTGCACTTTCTACAACTAGGTTTGCTTCTGCGCTGCTTTATGGTAAATTATTAAACAGTTGTGGTGAAATTTCGTCAAGACAGCTTAAGGAGTCAGATTTGTTAAAGGCATTGAGTGCTGGAGATACTGTACAGGCTGAGTTTAAGGGAAAAGACGGTTTTGACTTCAAGAATGTGGCTAAACTTGTTACGGCATGCAATAAAGTTCCGTACTGTACCGATATGTCTGAAGGATGGTATCAAAGGCAATTTATAATACCTTTTTTAAAGAAATTCAGGGACTCAGCGAAGGAAGACCCAGAGTTACTAGATAAGCTTATAGACCCACAAGAAATGGAAGGCCTGTTGCTTTGGGCCATAAATGGTTTAAAGAGATTTATAAAAAATAAATATAAGTTTACATATCCAAAGGATAAAAAAGACAGATACTTGATGTACCAACAGAACACCAGATATTTCATAGATAAATATTATATAAAAACAAATGACTGGAACGATTGGCTATTTGTTGATGATATATATGAAAAATACAAAGAATGGTGCAAAGAAAATGACGTACCTGTTGACAGTAAAAATGCGCTGGCTCGGGAAATGACATACTTGAAAATAACAGATGATAAAATTGCTGAGGGGCGCGAATACCGCTACATAAGAAGATATATAAAATCAGCGGAGGTGAAATAATGGGAAAATGTTCAAAATGTGGAAACAAAATTGAATACAATAGGTTTAAAATATACAAAGACAAGATATACTGCCTTAAGTGCTCCGCGGCAGTAAAGCTGAAAAGAAAAAGGCGAAAAAAGGCAAAGGAACTAGTTGAGCCTGCAGAAAAAGCCAAAGAGGCCATGAAAGAGCAAGGTTTAGATTACAATCCTTTCAATGAAACTATAAAAGAAGATGAAGTGAATGAGTGACGATTTTAAATGCCGTGAGTGTGGTGCGCCTATAATCATATACCAAAAGTACTGGAAACACAAAGACGGCACTATACTGTGTACAGGCTGCTTTGATAAACTCTTGAAAGAGGGAAAGATAAAATGAAAAACTTACAAGACCTAAAACTAAGTAAAAAATCAAAGAAAATAGTGGAAGACTGGTTACTTGAATGGTTGGAGTTATTTAGAAAGAACTCTGATAACCGGCCATATTGGGTATACCGCCTAGACTTTGAAAACAGTGATTTTTTCTTTTTTACGGGTTGTCAAGATATTTTATCTAAAGACCCAGAGGCCCGGGCAGTTGAAAATAACAAACAGATAAGAATAAGAAAAAGAAATGTCTTCCATCAATTGTTGATAAAGACTTTGCTAGGACAACATATTCCTATATGTAAAATAAAGTGCAATCACTGTGGATTTGAACCATGTGAAATAAATGGCCTAGATGATTTAGGCGGGCATTGGGTATACTGTCCAAAGTGTAAAAAAACTGACATTCATGTATTTCCTAGTTCTTATGATACTTGCATGTTAGAAATAAAAAATAAAGTGAAGAGGTTACAAAATGAGGCAAATAAGCTTAGAGTACTTAGAAGTGTTGAACACGACTGAACAGGTAATGGTTTTCATAACCAAGTTCAACAGAAAAGACTATGGCACAGCGGTTGTCGTAAATACTGCTCTTAATGTAAAGCAGCAAGATGAGGCCATAGCTGCGGCAGTCATGAGACTGGTCAACATAAACCGCGAGAATGCAAAAGAGGCTGAAGAGGTATGACACCAGAACATAACTTAGAGTATAAGTGTAGTTTGTGTCCTATGGACTCATGCTACAAAAAATCAAAAAATAAGGCATGCTGTGCACTGATGAAAAATGCCCTGACAACCGGATATTCCTGGGCTAGGCAGCTAGAGGTCGATAAAGATGGCGATATATACATCTGGACCTACGCTACAGACGAGACCCCGTATAAGAAACAGAAGGTCAAGATAATGTACTGTCCATTCTGTGGAAAAAGGGTGAACTGATGAAAGGAGTTCCAAAGAAAGACGGCTCGGGCGGTGGAAGGAGAAAAAACAGAGGCCGCGGTGGCTGTGCCAAAACAAGAAGCAAGGGACGTGGAAAACAATGAAATACCTGGGTGCTACGTATCTTGTATTTAAAGTACCTGCCCTTTTAAATAAAAGGCAACAGTACAATCTTATATATTTGGAAGAGTACATGTTTACAGCAACCGGTGAACTAGTAAGAGTAAGCACCGTAGATTACTATTCAACAATTTACATAGTTGACGGTGACAAGGTGGACTGAACATGGGATGCGGATGCGGAAAGGCCTTTGCAAAAAAGAAACTGGTCACATGTTGTGTGTGCTTCAAGAAGTTTGGCCACAACGACCTAAGGCGCTGGGGAAACAAGGCAATATGCGCAAAGTGCCTTAATGCTAGGAGGGCTAAGAAATGATGCGCTTGGTGACCATGTGGCAATACTATCACTTGAACTGGGAGCTTGACATTCTCGCCATAGGTGAGTTTGCTTGGATGGAGAATAAAAAAGGTGAAAAAAATGAGTGAAATGATAATGCCAAAGTTAAAATGTCCAGTATGTGACACAGAAATGATTACCATAAAATATGGCTCTAAGCTGTTAGATAGATATGAAACTATTGCCGGTGAAACACGTTTTTCAAATCAAGTTCTTTTCATCAGTTGCGTATGCCCTAAATGTCAATGCCACGTGGAATATCAGGGAAATGAAAAAAGATTAGAACCAAAATAGGATGATGAAAAAGATGAAAAAGAGTGAGATACTTCACTACCTGCAAAAGGAACTGGATGCCGGTAAGGACTACAACTTCCTAAACCTCGATATGCGTGAAAAGAAGCCCCGGCTGTTCCGTGCGTGGTGGATAGAGAAAGAGGAAAAGTACGGCATAAGGGACTAGGCGGCTTTCTGACATGGAGAGATGGACAGAATGCTGCGACACAAATTATTCCGGCCTGAAGACAATGTGCCGAAAAAGATTGCTAGAAGTATAATACACACAAAGGAAATAAGATACCAAAACAGAGACTACCTTAGCGTCTGGTGGCTGGACTAGGTAACTAAAAAAACACATATATAAACCTTAGTTACATAGGAGACCCACAGCGCGATTTGAGCCTAAAGGAGTACGATTTATACCACCTAGGCGCCCCATTGGCCCACGTCTGCCCTGTGACGTTCCTCGTGCAAAAAAACCTAGACGCCATTGCAAAACCATACAGTTCCAGAAATAAACACTGTCGGAACGTTTCTCCTTTCCCGCACGCTTTTTATCGAACGTTATATATATATAACATTGAATGATAATGCCGCCGTCACTTTTATCTGCTGGCAGGAATAAAAACAGGGGGCACGATTTTTATAGGCCTACTTTTATATTGACGGACGGATGAATGCGGACCCACCATTATTATCGCATTTCCATATAATAATATAATATATATTAATTATAATATATTATGTGTTATATGATAAATGTTATTATTTGTTTTTTTATATATTAATTGTCAATGATTATGTGTTATTATATTTTGTGTTAGATATTAATTGGGGCGGCCTTTCTTTTATCTGCCATTTAAATAATAATATGTATATTTAATCCACCTCGGGCAATTTCAAAGGCCAATTAATATATAAAGATTTCTCAAAAGAATATATATATTATTGTCAGAAGTGGCCCAAATAAAAATAAACTATAGTCAATTAATAAAATAATATTAACCTTATATGATTGAGCCCAGAAGGCCTTATATGATTTTTATAGAGCATTTGAATAATAATATATCTGGGCTACGTCAGAACGTCATATCGCAACATTTGCACCTAGGGGGGGCATGCCAGAGGACGGCACAGTAGGCGGTCATAGGGTCAATGTGTCATTATGTCATGGTGCAATAACGACCGTGTATGCCAGACCCTGACACAAGAGTGGTACTTTTGCCAAAATGCAACTATGTCATATCGAAGTAATAATATTATCTGATGTTATATATATATAACATTTGACGTTCTGTCGATATGTGGTTCTGATTAGAAAGGTTTATATAGTATGAAAGACATATATATATATATAGTAATATGGGTTTCGGACCTCTTTGGTCTGGCGGTCCTAGACTGCCCAAATGTCCGAAATGACGTTTGCCAAAATTCGTGTCAATGACTGGCACACAGTAGTCGTTGGTCTAGTTTTCTTTTTACCAAACTCCAAATTAATTCTAGGTGATATTTGGCACTATTATATTTTTATCTCAAAAAAACAACTTTCGTAAATTTTTATAGAGGTCAATTTTAAAAAGATTGGCCGTAAATTATTTATGGAGTTGAATAAAAATATGGTAATAAAAACCAAACTATTTATAATGAATTTTGAAAATGCACAAAAATTTGCCAACATAATAATTTATCATGTTTAAATAAAATCTATAATATTTTTATAGAGGTCAATTGGTAAAAAGGCATGATGCAATTTTTGCGATTTAATAAACTGTCGGTAGATATTTATATCACTTAGATAGTTTACCTTTTTATTAGTTGACCGTAAATATATTATGGAGTTGAGATAAAAATGAAAAAAATAGAAACCAAAGTTTGTAAAAAATGCAACCAAGCCAAATCACTAAGTGACTTTCCAACAGACAACCGTTCAAAAGACAAGAAATGGCGATTTTGCCGAAAGTGCGAAAGTGCACGAAAGAAAGACTACAGATTGAAAAAACAACTAGCCGAAAAATCTTCCAAACCGCAAAAATCACAAAAGAAAAAATCTGTCAAAAACGTAACTCTGTCACCAAAGTATATTATCAAAGATGACGGAACCAAAGAACGACTAAATGACCCAAAACCTGTCAAACCGCCAAAACTACAAAAGGCAGAGTTTGACGACACCACATTTGTTGCCTCACACAATGCCGATGAAAACATAGTCAGACTAAGATTTGAAAAACTCGAATGGGCCAGAAGTGCAATTTGCAATAATGACGTTTCGCGGGAAAAATTTATTGCAAGAGTATTAAACCATGAATATTTGCACCACATTTTGGCAAATGAGCACAGCAACCCAGTTTCCAATGCACTTGACAACCTGACACACGGTCACCAAAATGACCCAAAAATTCGTGAATATTGGCTTAGTTAAATAAAAATCTATATATTTTTATAGAGGCTGGTTGGGCGACTGACCGGCCGTAAATTTATATGGAGGTATGAATAAATATGAATATTGTTGGAATAGTAAACTCCAAAGAGGAGGCCAAAGAGATAAAAAATATTGCCAAAGCCGCACTTATTGGCAACTGGGCACAAAATTTGCCTAAATAATCTGTATTTTTTATAAAGACTAGTTGGGAGACTGACTGGTCGTAAATTAAATATGGAGTGAGATAAAAATGGAATACAAAATAGAAAATAAAGTGGTTCTTGAGGCTAACGACATAATCACAATTGACGAAGATATCAGTATATACAACTCTTCTATTGATGATACCTCACTTTTGACAAAAGGTTCAATATGCAAAGTCATCCGTGCCAAAAAATACCGCATTCAACTTCGGGTCCTGCATTCTTTTGAGGAACCTAGGGGCAAATATATCGAGTTTACCCAATTTTCACCTGCAGAAGAGGTAGAATTCGATAATTTTTTGACAAATATCCATTATACCGGGACACCAGAATTACAAGAAATGAACGTACCTATGGAATACTGGTCAATAAAGCACTTAAAAAATTATATAGCCTTCTTAGAGGACCGACCAACTGATTAAACTCTTGTATATTTTTTATAAAGCCGGTCGCGGCTAGCCTTGCCATCCAGTGGCCCTAGAAGCAGCCGTCATCGGCGTAAATTATATATGGAGTGAGATAAATATGACAAATGAGATAAAAATAAAAGAGAATATAGTTTCCAAACTCATAGACCTGTCAAAGATATTCAAAGACGGCTTCACTGTGGTAATTGACAAAGGTGATATAAGACAGTACAACAATAAAACGTACAAATATATCGTGGCGGTACACAATCTGGTTATAATAGACAAAAACACCACACCCAACAGAATAACAATTCAAGGACAAGTATCAAACAGTAGCAAAAATCTGGTCGTAGGGGGCTGGATGGATATTGAAACTGGAAAGTACTATATCGCACTAAACGAAATTTTCATGAACATGGCACCTGCTATGGACAGAGCCAAACAACTAGGCGAAAAATATATCTATGACTTTAAGGCTGGCGGGGTGGTCAAGGTTGAATAAAGAGGTTGACTTTCCAAGAATTTTGGTAAACTATGACCAAAGCCCTGATGCGGATAAGCCATATTATAATAAAGAGTGGCTGATTGAAAACAATGCGGCCAGATATTATATGGCTAACAAGATTATAGTTTTGTCACACGGAGACTTTGTAAAGCGACAAATAAGGCAGTATAAAAGGACTTTGGAACAAGACGTTGCGGCCACATTGTCGCATGAATTTATCCACCACCTTCTAAACGTAGAACAAAACTGGAAGGTATGCAAAAGATTTGACCGCATAGCCAAAAAACTAGCAGACTACGGGGCTTGGTAAACCTGTCTCTGAAAACTAAATTAAAAAAGGTCGATTGGGTCAAGGTAGGAACCGCCTTGCTTATTGCAATTGGGGTTATAATTTTATTTTTAATAGGAGTAACACCTAGTGGCAAAAGAAGCAACTCAGGAGAGGTTCATACCGCGACCATAAGACGGCATAAATAAACTCTTGTATATTTTTTATAAAGGTCAGTCGAGAGGCTGGCCGTAAATTATATATGGAGTGAGATAAAAATGACAAAAGTAAAAATTGACGTAAAAAAAGACACTTCAGTTGAAGAGCTGTATTATGCTGAAGATGGAGAAATGTTTATTGCTTCGTTTAGCAAAGAAAACGACCGCCTGATAATAAGGACAGACTTAGAAGCAACCGATAATATAGGGGCTACCATAATAAACATAAGCAACGGCAAATTAGTTTATACACAGACCTTTTCAACTTGGAATAGAACAATAGACTTCTATAAACATCACAGCCTAAAAAAGGTTAAGTCAATATCGTTAGAGGTCTAATCTTTTTATTTTTATAGAGGCCCAGTGGGAAACTGCGGGCCGTAAAAATAAGAGGTATAAAAATGAACATAGATATGAGTGAGTCCCCTTGGAAATATCTTGTCCAAGATACGGACAAAAAAGAAAAAATAAAAAGGCTGGAGCAAGAAAAACTCTTCCATTACAAAAAAATAAAGTCACTCAACAAACAGCTACAGCGACTCAAAGAGGCCTGAGCATGAAGTTTAAAGACGAGGACAGAATTTTGGAAGAGGCCAGAGAACGGGACCACAAAAAGAAAAATATCCCGAAGGAAATAGAGATATTCTCTGTTAACGACCTCTTCTAAAAACATTTATATAGTACGACAAACAATATATAATAGAGGAATTGAAATGATTATACTGACAAAAAGGAAGCTGGCCTCAAAGATAGGCGAAATAATTGCCGCCGTCCATGACGAGACCGACTTCGAGGTTGAGGTCCAAGGTTACCGTGATTATGGAATAACCCCCTATGCGACCGACAAAAAGCAGGTGACAAAGACAATTTACAAAATACTGAAGGAGAAATAAGGCGATTGCCGTATGTCATGTTCTAGCGGACGTATGTATTTTGAAAACGCGAGTTTTACCGCCTAGTTTATAGCATATTTATATTTTAGGTCAGTGGAAATTCTCGTATATGAAAAATACAACGCTAGATATGACCGACAAAAGTATATATATAAATAGATATATTAAGAAATGGTGAAGATATGCAGGAAGTAAAAACACTTTTTGAGAGGAAGGAGCTGATAATTTATGGCGAAACTAGCTGGAAATGGGACGGTTTCCAGAGAGGCGCCGTAGAGAGACTGGCTCCTGGTAAGGCTGGAGAAATCGACAAACTTGCCAAGAAGGAGGCCGACAAACAGGCCAAGGAACTTCAGGCAAAGAAAGACAAAGAGCAAAAAGAATTTCAAGCATTGGTCGACAAAATTAAGTCGGACGATTTTGACGTAGTCTATGGAAAAGGGCGGGCCATGACCCTGAAAAAGGGCGGCGTAAGTGCCAGCATAGACCATGAAGACAAGGTCTGGGATGGCTGGAGCAGCCACACGACAAATAAACCGTGGCGATTATACTTTAATTACAAAACAGTGAGGTATGCCACCCTGAACAACGCCATAAACAAAGCCGCAAAAAAGATAGACCAGAAACTAGAGGATATAGCGGAGCGGAAAAAACTCGCGGCAAAACGAAACACCAGTATTGCAGAAAAGAACATGGAATTAGTAAAAAGAAAATCTGGGTTAAAGGTGCGGTATTCCCCGTACGGCAGATACTATAACAGGTATAAAATAGTATCAATCTTAAAGTCCGTCAAAGATAAAAACTACTCATTTCCAGATACAGCAGAGCTTGAAGGAAGTATATGGGACGGCGTTCTGGCAAACAAGACTACCGACCAACTGAAGATAGGGGACGTAAAGATAAAGGGAATACTCACGGTAAAAGGCATGATACGCCTAGAGCAGCTGCTAAAAACAATGGCAAAAGACGGGGATATAAAGGTGACCTAAATGGAGCAGCCATTCATAGAGGCCATAGCACTTAAGCCATGGCTAATAAAAGTAAGAAGCAAAAACAAACGCAAGTATTACGAGGTCATAAAGAGAAAGGACGAGACGTTCTCTTGTACCTGCCCGGCTGCAAAGTACGGCACTAGCAAATGCAAACACATATTGGCAGCAGAGGTGATAAAGTTTGAACGAGAGTGAACTAAAAAGGTGGGTTAAAAGCCAAAACAGAAACCGCTTCTTTGCCCCTAGTGGCTTCTCAAAGCAAGAGGTCATAGATATAATAGAAGGTGCGGTTGACCAAGAAAACGCATTAATAAGGCAGAAAAACAGAAGACGGCACGAGCAGCACCTAAAGAACATGGCGAGATTTGGCAACAAACCGCGGAACAGAAAAGTCAGGACCGGTAAGGTTGCTAGGCAGGTAAGACAAGGTTTTAAATTGGCGGACAAACTGACAAATACTATAAAAGTCAGGCCGTCTGACTCAAAAGAAATGAAATATATATTTAAATTAAGCGGTGAGGAAGGAAGCTGTGTATACCCGTTTACAAGAGAGATAGCAACAGACGTAAACCAAAATATTCGTGACGCCGCCAACTGTCACATGTCTTTCGAGGAAATATTCGCCCAAACTATAGGCCATGAGATGATACACCAGATACTGTTTGACTGGTTTGGATATATTGTGTCTGGTCAGTTTGACAATATATGTTTCCACAAATACAAAAACTTCAAATACTGGATAGGTGGGGTCGGTGGCTCAAAAGACCGGTAAAAAATGCAGTTACATAATGTCGCAGATAAAGCCAGTGTCAAAGATTGAGCGTATTCCAGAGTGTCTTAAACACTACAACATGCGACACCAACCGAAAGGTATATTTGGAAACCCGGACTTCGCTAACAAGAGCAAGAAGGTGGCGTTGTTTGTAGACGGCTGTTTCTGGCATGGCTGCCCAATACACTTTAAGCTGCCTAAGACCAACAGTGACTTCTGGAAAAACAAGCTTGAACACAACGCAGAACGTGACAAAGAGGTGAATGAGAGACTCAAAGAAGAGGGCTGGTCCGTGTTCAGGATATGGGAGCACGATATAAAGAAAATGAAATAGAGAGGAAACAGCATGAGAAAGAAAACCCGGATAAAGAAAATTCTTAAAATAATAGAGGAAAAATGGAACGAATATCCTGACCAGCGACTAGGGCAGCTGCTGCAAAATTACTTTGGCTACCCTAGGGGCGACATCTTCTTTGTCGAAGATGATGTATTTGGGGTCGATGTATTCGATAAAAGAACTAAATTTATGACAAAAAACACAGCAAACAAATATATAAATTTTTGAAAACACTAAAGAGGAATTAAAATGAAAAGAATAATAAATGGAAAAGAGTATAATATAGAAGCTGGTGCTGATTTACGTGATGCTGATTTATGTGGTGCTAATTTACGTGGTGCTGATTTACGTGGTGCTAATTTACGTGATGCTGATTTATGTGATGCTGATTTAGATTTTTCAGTATTTCCGTTATGGTGCGGCAGTTTTAATATAAAGGATGATGGCAGATTAGCAAAACAACTACTTGGACATATTGCAAGATTAAACATAAGGAACAAAGAACTAAGAGCATGGATTGAGAAAATACCGAAAGAATACAAGAATGATATATGTAAAAGACATGATGTTGAGGAGATTTAAATGGAAAATGAAATAGACAACTATCCAAATCTATATCTTAAGATGATATATAAGGCTGGTAGAAACTGCTATGGTGCCAGAGAGGCCTGTGACACAGACAAAAAGATGGCTAAGTTTGCCAAGATGCTGATAAGTAGGGGCCATGAGTCGGTACTGGAACATATCTGTGTTTCAATCTATGCCAAAGACGTAAGCCGGTCGTTCCTTGCTCAGCTCACAAGGCACAGACTTGTGTCTTACAGTGTCAAGTCTCAACACTATGTCAAGCATAGTAACTTCAAATACAAGCCGCTTGAAGAGTGGGGCGATGAAACATGGAGAACAATAAATAAATCTAAGTACGAGGACCTCATGCTAAAAATAGCGGTGCTTTACGATGACCTAGTTGCTTCAGGAATACCTCATTATATAGCAAGGGAAGTACTGCCAAACTCATGTCTCACCGATATGTACATCACGGCAAACGTAAGAGAGTGGCGGCATATAATAAAAATGAGAGTGACAAAGAACAACACACCTGAGATACAAAAGTGGGCTGAAAACCTCTTGGTAAAGTTCTACCTTAGAATGCCGGAACTTTTCGAGGACCTATACAAAACCTACATACTAAAGGAGGAGGCATAAATGTACGACGAGAAGGTGCATCTAGGCTGCGGCGGACTATTAACATTTAACAAACATGCAGTTGAGACCGTGGTCAGAAAAAGAAAAGTACTACTGCCAAGTGGAAAGTTTAAAATCATAAAAACACAGAAAGAAATTCAAAAAGAGTTATACCTGTGCGACAAGTGCAGAATGCTAGTTAGTGTAATAACGTGCCCCAGTTGGAAACAGTATGTGCTTTCTGGCAGGATAAGAGTGCCGAAGTGGCGGTACAGGCTAATAAAAGAAGAGCAAAAAGAAATGAAACAAAGGAGATTAGAGTAATATGAAAGGAGACAAAATATATTGCTTGACATGCGGCGGTATTACACAAGACCTCAGCACAACTAGGGGGCAAGACACGCGTAGAAATCCCAAGTGGCGGAATACGTGTGTTCACTGTGGGTCTGTATATACTATCAATGCAACACAGTTTCTGGAGACAAACAAACACGGTTATGCAAGACTCATAATAATTGGTACAAATAAAAAAGAGCTCAAAAAATATGCAGAGAAACTTAAACTGGAAAAGACGATAAAAAAATATAGCATAGAAAAACACGGGAGAAAATACAAATTGTACGAACGCATAAAATTACGCAGCAAATTACTTAAAAAACTGAACGTAAAAAGAAAGCTTTAAATAGCATGAATGACTAAATATATATTATATGAATAGTAAAAAATTTGACCGGATAATCGAAACCTGTGTCAAGATAATAGTCGAGAGCCTTAAAAGCAAGGGTGACGAGTATTCTCAAGGAAACGATGACCGGCTATGCAATTTTAAAAGGGCGGCCGCTATAGAGAAAACGATACCTGAGAAGGCACTGATAGGAATGTGGGTCAAGCACATAGTTAGTATATTAGACATCATTGATAGGCTAGAGGCTGAGAATAAAAAAATTGGCCTTAGCTTTGACGCAATACCAGAATTCTTGACAAAGGCATTAGTCGACGAAAAAATAAAAGACTTAGTAAACTATCCTATAATATTAAAAACCATAATTTATGAGAGGTATGGTTGGAATGGCTAAATTTGGAAAAGAACTGACCTTGACTCTTGCACCTTACAGGACAGTAAAAATAATGGTCTGTGAGTGTGGTAGTTTTGAAGAGTGCGACAAGGAATTAAAGAAAGAGCTGGACAGACACCCAGATGTAAAGGAACTTAACAAAGAGGAAATAAAAAAGGTGCTGGGATAAATGGCAAAAGCAAATAAAAAAGACAGAGACCTTACAACTGTAAACAAACACTTTGACATTATAGAAAACTCTTTGAATGGTCTTATAGACAGCTCAGAGCAGATAATGCCACTGTTTTCAGACTCGCTTAAACTCAGCAGAAAGATATTGAAAATGTACAAAGTCGCCTTTAACAGGGGAATTGAACTTGGAAAACGAGCTTGATACTCTTAAGAAAGCGGTATTGATAGTAGAGTCGCAGCCACCACACCTAGGCGAGCTAATATCATTAATATCCATTATAGATAGCTATGACCTCGTGCTAGTCAGTATTAGTTCAACGGCAAAAGTTATACCACTGAGACATGTGCTTAGCACTTGGGCTTTTATAACACAGCCTTACAAAGAAAAAATAGTAATAACTGTCGCTGATATAGATTTTGATGCGGTAGCTAAATTACCAGATGAATTCAAAGATTACGATATTCTTACCACGTCCAAGCCAACATTTGTCCATTTAAGTTCTATAGGGGCAAACGTAAAATTTGTGGCCAGAGCAAAAGGTTACTGGCCTATATTCGAAAGAGTAGCTTACCGTCAAGGCATAGCTTATGACTGGTTAGAGGCTACTTCAAATATGAGGTAATTTTATGACAACATTTGTTACCAACGAAACCGAAGACGAAGACATTCTCTTCGCAGCATTCGGTTCCTTAAAAAAGGGGCAAGACCCCAAAAAATCCCTTCTTATTAAAGAAGGTGAAAGCCTGGTTGGAGTCGTGAAACAAATCTCAGACTCCGCTGTGTACAAAAAAATATACAGAATTCAGGTAGAAGGCCAAGATAAACTAGTGCTAGTCCTGGGGACCACAGACTTACGCAATAAGATGGGACACGGTACTGCCAAAGCCTCCCGTCAAGTAAAAGAGGGTGACTTAGTTCAAATCACCTTTGACGGCATCACCAAGACGGGAAAAGGCAGACCATTTAAACAGTTTACTGTTGGCATTGCCGAGTAAACTCCGCTCGAATTTCGGACAGGGCTCATTACCCTGATAGAGTGCGTAGGGGAAACGACCAGTGGGTTCGACTCCCGCGTTTCCTCATCATGACAATAAGACAACAACTTTTAGAATATAGGTATGTCTGGCCTAGTAGTGCCGACTATTACAGACATCACGCAATGTGAGGGTTTAAAATGAAAATACTTGACTTGATAGGTAATACACCTTTAATAAACATAGGTAATATATATATAAAAATGGAATTACTAAATCCATCCGGTTCCATAAAAGACAGAATAGCCTATGAAATGATGAAGCCTTATATATTTGGGCTAAGAAAAAAACTGACCATTGTTGAAGCAACTAGTGGTAATACCGGAATTTCTATTGCAATGGTTTGTGCAGTTGCTGGAATAAATTGTTGGATATTATGCCCACCAGATACCAGTAGAAAAAAAGTGGAACTGATGATGGCTTATGGTGCCAAGATAAACCACTGCTCTAGCATAAAACAGTGCACACAAAAGGCGATGCAGATGGTAAAAGACAAGCAGGCAGATGTATTTTTAAATCAGTTTAACAACCTTGCTAATGTAGAGGCACAAAAAAGAATAGGTAAAGAGGTAGCCGAGTACATAAAACCAGATGCGATAGTTGCAGGTACAGGTACAGGAGGAACTCTTATGGGCTTGCATAGGGCGTTTCCAGATGCAGACATATATGAAATATACACATCAAGTAAAGAGCCAATAGAAGGCATAACAGACCACGTTGTACAGCCGCTTATACCGGCAAACCTAGAGAGAAAAAGAATAGGAGTTCCGTTTGAAAAGGCAAAAGAGACCGCTGAGTACCTAGCTCAAAAACATGGTATAGCATGTGGTTACTCTAGCGGGGCAAATTATTATGTAGCCAAATTAATATCTGGCGGCTACAGAAAAGTATTGACCGTATTCCCAGACAACAGGTTAAGATACTTATGAATGTAAATGAAATATTAGAAAAATTTAAGAAGTCTAGTTGGATAGCTTTAGACACAGAAACTGAGTCTTTGGTAGATAAGACTATGGTAGGTTTTAGTTTATCAGATGGAAAACACACTTACTACCTTCCCACCAACGATAGAGTACTGGAAAACGTGCCGAAAGAAGAGGCTATATTATTGCTCAACAGCCTTTTTACGCGTAAAAAAATTATATTTCACAACTCTTCTTTCGACATTCCTGTACTCGCAAAATTTGGCGCCGACACATCAAGGCTGTACTGCGACGACACACTAATAATTATAAACTTGCTTGATGAGAACATGAGGCATGGACTTAAGTTCTTGGTTAAGCGCTACTTTGACTACCAAATGACAGAACTGAAAGAGATATGTGGAACCGGCAAAAGCAGAATATCGTTTGCAGACGTAAAAACAAAGGACAAAGTTCTTTATGCCAAAGATGACGCATTGTGGACATTTAAATTGTACCAAAGATTGATAAAGGAACTTGAGGCTGACAAAGAATTAATGAAGGTATACCGTGAAGTAGAACAGCCGCTGCTAAAAATAGTGGGAGACATGCACTCTCAAGGCATACTGATAGATGTGGCCAAGGTTAAAGAAATAGCTGATATATGTAAAAAGAAAATAGACCTTAATGAACAAAAATTAAAGATAGTCATGGGCGACATAAACTTCAACAGTCCTAAACAGTTAAAAGAATACTTTATAGACAAGCTTCATTTACCTGTACTGAAAAATAGTAAAAGAACTAATGCGCCGTCAGTCGACAAAGAAGTGCTTAAAGCCTATGCAGATATGAACACAGAAGCTAAACTGCTGCTTGAATACAGAAAATATATGAAGATATACACAACCTTTATTCCAGCACTTACACCTAGTGGCTTTGACATAGAGACTATGACAGGAAAGATATATCCGTCATTCAATCAGGCTGGAACAGTCAGTGGGCGGTTTAGTAGCAGTCGCCCTAATATGCAGAACATTCCACGTAAGGATGAGCTTGAGATACGACAAACTATATTACCAGATAAAGGACAGATACTTATAGGGGCAGACTACTCTCAGATTGAACTCAGAGTATTGGCATATTTTTCGCAAGACCCTAATTTGGTGAAGGCTTATATTGAAAACAAAGACATTCACGAGCAAACGGCAAAAGCCTGCGGCGTAAATAGACAAGAGGCCAAAACAATCAATTTTGGTCTTGTATACGGGATGAGAAACAAGACTTTGGCTAAGCAAATAAATAAGTCACTAAAAGAGGCACAGCAATACATAGAAAGATACTTTCACACTTATCAATTTGTAAAGAAGTTTTGGCAGGACGCAGAGACACAGTATAAAAAGTTCGGCTTTGTAAAAACAGTGACCGGCAGAAAGAGACACAGGTCCAGAAGGTTCTTTACAATGGATGACTTTGACCAGGGTGGAGAGATACGAAGTGCGACAAACTCTATAATACAAGGCTCAGCGGCAGACATAATCAAGTTAGCAATGATATACATGGCTTCTAGGCTTGCCGAATTTAATGCTAGAATAATATCTACAGTACATGACGAAGTGCTTGTGTCTTGCCCTTTGAAGCACGCAAACAGTTGCTATCAAATAGTAAAGAGCAGTATGCTTAGAGCAGGCAAGTTACTAGCACCTATACCAGTTGATATAGATATAAAATATGGCAGAACATGGGAAGAGGCTCATGGAGACGGAATAGACGAAGAAAATATTTTTGAATTACTCGGTAGAAGCACAAATTCAAGACAACCTACTGACATGAGGAGAGGTAGAAATGAACTATAAAAAATTAATTAATAAATATATAATGTTTATAGATAAAAATTCTGCCTGGCGGCTTCACAAAGTAATAAAGATAACGGGGCGTACTCTTACAATATTAAATCCTTATAAAGAAAAACACAGAATTCACCCAAGTTCGACAAAGATACTGGGAATGCTTAAGAATAGAAGGGTAACCGGAAAATCATATAAAGAATATTTGGAGGAAATAACTTGGAAATAATCCAGCTAGTGGCCGATTTGGCAGGAACCGTTGGAATGGCGTTCTTTCTGAAGGCTGAGATTTGCCAGCTCAGAAAAATCATAAAAAGAAAGATAGTCTCCGGCATAAGCAAGACTGCCTACCGCGATAAAGTACTGGCAATCGCAGCGACCTTGATATGCTTTGGCCTTACCTCGCTATGGTTGTCCTTTGCGGTGATATTTGCAGAGGGCATAGTGGTAGCCTTGGTAATATACCTTATGAAAAAATACCGGGATGCCAATGACTAAAATATACTACCTAGCCCACAACTGGGAAAACAGGCACGCAGTCAGGATAATACAAAAATACTTAGAATACTACTATGACATAAAATTTATAAATCCATTCTACGACTCAATGCAGGCAGAGAACATGGTAGATGTAGACTTTAACGACGTGGTTGAAAAATATTACGGCTCAGGCGAGGCCATAAAAGCCTATATTGTAGACAAGTCACTGACAAAACAACAAAGAAAGGAATATAGAAAAGAAGACCTACAGTTAATAAAAGAGTCTGACGGAGTGGTCTGCATGTTGCTTGAAACAACCAGGGCTATAGGAAGCATCAAGGAAATATTTTACGCACATGAGATAGCAAAAAAGAAAGTCTACCTTATATGCAACGACAAAAGATTTACTGACCACATGTGGCATCATATAGAGGTGACAAAAAACTTTGATAATATAGTTAAGTTTATAGCGTGGTTAGATAAGAGAGGATTGAGAAAGAAATGACCCAGGAAATATTTATTTGGAGGCCTTCATACGAAGTGCAAAATAATGTTGGCGCTTATTTGAAGGCGGTAATAGATTATGAAAAGCGCGAATTGCTGGTATATAATCCAGATGACAAGCTTATACTAAAACGCGAGAACTGTACACCTAGGGAACTAAAAAAACTAAGTAAAAAACTAAAAAAGGAATGCAACCCTTTGTCTATTTTAGAAAATAACAAAAACTGGTTTTTTTATTTTGCCGTAGGAAAGCGGGCGTGGAATGACCCGTCAGGACAGTGCGCTAGGTGTGGAAAGAAACTAGCAGGCAAAGACTGGATAAAATACTGCAAGTCAATAGTTATAGTAGGTGAAGACTGTATACTTCACTTTTGTAAAAATTGTTACGATTTAATGGAGGAAAAAGAATGCCTTACATAAAACCAATTGGAGTAAGAATAGTCTTAAACGCAATATCAGACTCCTTAATATTTGTACTTACAAAATATGGCCTACGCGGAAACTTAAATTACTTCTTGTATAGAACTATAAAACATTTAAAACCAGACATGCACTACGCAGATTACGCAGACTATCTGAGTGAACTTCATGAAGCAGAGATGGAGATACGTAGAAGACTCATGATTGAATACGAAAACAAAAAGATTATAGAGAACGGTGATGTAGATTAAAAGTGAAAACATATTAATAACTGTTATACTCACAACTTACAAGTCGCCTAACAAGCTTCCCCGGGCTTTGCAGTCTGCGGTAAACCAGACATATAAAAATTTACAGATATTGGTAATAGATGGCGCACATGACCCAGACAATGAAAAATTTGTAAAAAAGATAAACAAGAGAGACCAAAGAGTGCACTACATATACGCAAATGACCCGATTAAAAAGAGTGGCATGTACGGAGATGTACAAGAAGCAAGAAATGTAGGAGTAAAACTTGCAAGTGGAAAATATGTGGCTATGCTGGATGACGACGATGAATGGTCAACAAGTAAAATAGCGCACCAAGTCTATTACGCAGAAACTTACAATGCCGCTTTGGTTTCATGTCAAACTATAATAAAAGGAAGAGGGCACATCGATAAGCCTGGAGTATTGCCGGACTATAAAACTCTTCTTAAAAGTTTTAATATATCCTGTATGTCATCTTTCTTTATTAACAAAGAAAAGCTTAAAGAGATAGGTGGTTTTAAGAATAGCCCAACAATGCATGAATATGACATTGCTTTAAAACTGGCAAAAAACAAAGAAAAAATAATTGTAATACCACTGCCTTTAATGGTCAAAGACCCATTTAATGAAACAAAAAGAAAGTACTACTTAACAAGCATTCGTGCCATATTTGATATGTATAATAACTATGGTCTTGAGTGCATAAAGCAACTAGGCGCAAGAGGCTTTATATTTAACCTGACTAAGTCTTCGTTGCTTGTAGCCTTGAACATACTAGGAATGCTAATAAAAGAAAAGTCATGGATAATAATATACAAGTTAAAAAATATGTACCAGGAGAAGATATAATGGAAAAATACATGGCTTGGAGTCTTGACGAAAAAAATCTTGAGGAGTCATCTTCAGGTGGAATTTTCGGTGAGATTGCCAAAGTAATTCTTAAAAAGGATGGCGCGATTATAGCCCCGATTATGTCTCCAGATTGGAGATACGCGGAATATGAGGTTGTAACAAAGAATTGCGTAGCTGCTGATTTCGTGATTGAAAAAATGAAGGGGTCAAAGTACATAAAGGCCAGAGTTCCTATAAAAGATATATTAGAGGTTATTGATGGACTAGGTGCTAGACCGGCCGTTATAGTTGCCCTACCGTGCATGATACATGGATTTAAACGCTACTTTTCACCAGAGCAACTAGAGAACATATACTTTGTAGAACTTAAGTGCCACGGTACTATAAAGGGCAAAGTCTACGCAGAGCATGTGACAAAGATAATGGAAAAATTGCAGAGACTCCAAAGTCATATAGGGGCATATCCAGAAGTAAAGTTTAGGCACAAAAACACAGGTTGGAGAAACTCTACGAAACTTTGGGTAAGGGCCTCAAATGGCCATGTATACTGCAAACGCGGCAAGCTTATAAAAGATTACATCAAAGGGACAAACCTAAATGATTACTGTAAAGCGTGTACCATGAAAGGCCTAGGTGACATGATACTAGGAGATTACTGGAATTGTCCGGTACAGATAGAAAATCCAATGGGCACGTCAGAGGTTACTGTATTAACAAGAAAGGGCCTTGAACTTTGGGACATGATAAAGGAAAATCTTTATTATGAAAAAATCTACGGCCATCGAATAGCAATAATGGGCGGCTCTACAATGAGCAACAACGGCTCAGTTATGATGACGCAGAATTTTATAGATTATATGTCAAAGTTGAGTGATAATATAGGCTTTACGCTGCTTGAGTATGAAACCACAAATCCAGCAAAACCAATGATGGAGCGCATACTTCCCGAGAAAACGACAAAGAAGATAAACTACGGCTTTCACAGTACGTGGTGCCTTCTTGACCCTGACAAGTTAAAAAGATATATAAAAAGTCTGGTGTTTAAAAATCAAACTCCATTGGAACGCCAGATACTTGACTGTGATACCGTTGTATACTTGGGCGGAGACCATTTTGCAGGAAAGGCCATACTTAGAAATAAACTGTTTTGGTTTATAAGGTTCCTGTTTAACGGTATGGACTTCAGAAACTTAAAGCGGGCAGGAAAGAAAGTCTACATGGTCAGTCAGACAATGGGAGGTTTTTCATGGTATGTAAAGCCATTCGCTAAGATGTTCTTTAAG